>Ga0208854_1000283_pt1 | contig 12676 bp, 13 predicted proteins | sample LakMenEpi30Nov11_FD_150748 | JGI IMG/M metagenome (GOLD analysis project Ga0208854, IMG submission 150748) | Freshwater microbial communities from Lake Mendota, WI - 30NOV2011 deep hole epilimnion (SPAdes) | ecosystem: Environmental > Aquatic > Freshwater > Lake > Epilimnion/Euphotic zone ...
TATTTGGTTTGGTCAAAGCTGAGAGAAAGCGACATCGAGAAAAGGCCGCTCTCAATCAACAAATTTGGGAACCCATTCCTTTAAGTTGACACCAATGAACAGTGTTAAGCCCCTACGGAGGGGTCTGGATTGAGAGATTTTGTGAGGGTGAATTAATTGGTTACGGATTTGGGAACCAAACCCCTACGGGGAAATTTTAAAAGTTTGTTAATTAAGATTTAGGTTCATTGTCTCCTAAGAATGAAAGTTGTTGAATTTGTATCGGCTGGGGTGGTTTTTCAAGGGTTTTAAGATTTGCTACATTTAAACTGTAGTCATCGTGACCCCATTCGCATTGATGGAGAACGGCTTGGGGAATTTTGGCGATGGTAATTTTAGGGAATTGATCGGGATCAACATGATAGGCTTTGCAACAAATGAGCAGGCTTTGGTCTTCCCTTAATTCTTGGTTAATGGCATTTAATTGATCATAATTGAGGTGATTAGTGGTGACGTAAATATGGTCGGATTCGGAGGAATAGCCTTGATTCCAGTAGTGAGTTTGACTAGGAAAGTAGGTAAATCCCATTAGTTTACACATGGCTTCGGCTAACATGGCAGCGTTATATTTGGGTGAGATAATCCAGTTATCATATTTATCTTTTTCGAGGAGAGAAGGGGCTAATTTATAGTAACGAAAACCGCCGCCACCTTGCCAATTAACGGTTTTGGTAATGCCGCCAGGGTCTTCATTATTAATGACTTTTTGTAGTCGGGGGATAATGTGAGTATGACAATGTTCTCCTAATTCAATCATGATCCAACGGCGACCCATTTTCTGGGCTACGGCTCCAGTGGTTCCTGAACCTGCAAAGGAATCTAAGACTAAATCACCTGGATTTGTTGAAAGTTCTAAAATTTGATGGATTAATTTTTCGGATTTTGGAGTAGAAAAGGGATTATCAGGATTAAAAGCAAGTATTTCTCGTCGAGCATCTTGAGTATGACCAACTTCTTCATACAACCATATTGTTGATGATACTCGTCCTTTTGAACGTAAATCTGAAAGAAATTTTTTTAATCGTGGAGTATTATTTCTCCCATCCTTTCCCCAATAAATCTTTTGCTCTTTTATATGTTCTTGATGAGTTGATTGCTCAAATGCCCATACACGAGTTTTTTTTGGCCATATTTCTTCATTCGTATTAGGATTGAGAATAGCATAATAAAGATTAGGACGTTCTTCAAAAGATTTTGCACAGGTATAATTATCTGACATCCACGCTCCCCTTGGATCATTATCAGGATTAGAATACAATTTATTTTGTTCGCTTGTTCGTGCTAATTTATTGGGTCTCCAAATAGATTTATTCTTTGCAAAAACTAATATATGATCGTGACTATCACTTAACCATAATGCGTCATTTGCTGGAGCATACTTTTTTTGCCAAACTACATTAGCAACAAAATTTTTTCTCCCAAATAGCTCATCACACATTACCTTTAAATAATGCGCCTCATTATCATTAATCGTGATCCAAATTGAGCCATCTTCTGCCAATAAATTCCGTAAAATCTCTAGGCGATCTCTCATTAAACCTAACCAAATCGAATGCTCAACCCCATCATCATAATGTTCAAAAGCTGACCCCGTATTGTAAGGCGGATCAATAAAAATACATTTAACTTTTCCCGTAAAATCCTGCTCTAACGCCTTCAAAGCTAACAAATTATCCCCAAAAATTAAGCGATTATCAAAAATATCGTGATCCGTGACTCGATAGGGTACATGAAAAGACTTTTTCGTATCTTCTAATAAAATACGCGGTTCTAATCTTGGCCGTTCATCCTTGCCAATCCAAGTTAACTCTAAGCGTTGCTTGCGACTCATTGCCAATTCGTTCTAATCTGTAACCCAATTTTATACTACTTTAGTTGATTTTTGTCACAAGCATTGCGTCCCTACGGCAATAGGAATATTAACAGCGATCGCCCTTCCAGTCCTTTAACTGAAAGCTTGATCTAGACTATAGCCTAACTTATCAGCAATACCTTCTATCCAAATCTCATCTTGTTTGGTATAGCTACGAGGAATATTTGCTCCCAAAATTAAAACCCCTTCTTTCCCCATCGGTTGACAGATTAAACCCTGGGTATTTTCCGGTAAATAGTCAAATTCAATTCGACCGGGATACAGCGTTAAATTGACGAGATAAACTGGTTTTTGAGTTTTGAGAACCCTTTCTAAAATTGTTCCCACCTTGACCTCGGCTGTTTTGCCCAGAATGCCCCGTCGCATTAATACTTTCCCTCGATGCAAAGCCACTAAGGATTTGGTCACCGTATTGGTTAAGAGTAAATGGGAAGCCCAGGCCAATTCCGTTTTAATCGAATCCGATAAATCCGGCGCGAATTCTAGCCCCTCCTGCCCGATTAAAGTAACGGCTTCCGGCGATCGCGGTTGGATCTGTTGCCAAATCAGCCAAATCAGGAGTAGCGTACCAGCCAGAATCACCCCCACCACATCAGAACGGGATTGGGAAGGTGTGAGGGCCACGGTAGATAGTCGATTAATGAGCAGTAAAATGCCCCCGACTGCACCAGCAAACAGGGGTAACTGCCTTAAAATACGATTAGAGTCTTGGTTCATCGCTATCGGAAAGAGGGTTACGGTTCCTCGCCAGGTTCATGGATGCGTTGAAAAAGATAGCCAGTGCCTCTGGCGGTCAGAATTAACTCAGGATTACTGGGATCATCTTCTAATTTGGCCCGTAGCCGCGAGATATGCACATCTACCACCCTAGTATCCACATGACGTTCGGGAGTATAGCCCCAAACCTCTTGCAGAATTTCCGAACGGGAAAAGGGTTCACCGGAACGACTGACCAAAAGTTCTAGCAAGCTAAATTCCATGCCCGTGAGTCGAATCCGTTCATCGCCTTTATAAACCTGACGTTTATTAGTATCGATCCGAATGGACGTAATTTGAATAACCCCGGAACTGGGAATCCCTGGCACCCCTTCTTTATCGACACGACGTAGCACCGAGCGAATTCTTGCCTCTAGTTCCTTGGGAGAAAAAGGTTTAACGACATAATCATCGGCTCCTAGTTCTAAGCCGGTAATGCGATCGGCCACATCTCCTAACGCCGTTAGCATGATAATGGGAATGTCAGATTCCTTGCGTAGCTCCTGACAAACGCCATAACCATCTAGTTTCGGCATCATGACATCCAAAACCACTAGATCGGGATCGGTTTGATGAAAAATTTCGATCGCCTCCTCCCCATCCGCAGCCGTGACCACCTCGTAACCAATCATCGATAGCCGAGTTTCCAAAATACGCCGGATACTGGCTTCGTCATCGACAACCAAAATTCTCTCTTTATGAGTCTCCAATTTACTCAACGCTCCTTATAAGTTAAGTAGAATTGCTAATCGTTAAGTTTAATGATGAGTAGCTATGTTTCTAGAATATCGCTTTATTGCTACTATTTAGCCTGTATTTGCACTGAAAGACTGACTCAATCTAGATTTACCGATCGCGGTTAGCTGAACTGTTGTTCTCAAAAACGTTACATTTCTCAAATTTATTCCCAGTCATTGCTTTGAATTTCTTTACGGAGCGACACAAATTTTATCATGGCCAAACCTAAGACCAGCTATGTCTGTCATGCTTGCGGGGCTGATTCTCTTCAGTGGCTCGGTAAATGTCCAGGTTGTGGAACCTATGGAACGCTACAGGAACAAATTCTAGAGGCTCCAGCAGCTACGAGTAATAGTCGGCAAGCTGTGCAAGCCAGTCTGCGAACTGCCAAAAAATCCACCAAGGAACCCACACCCCATACTGCGCTGAGATTTTCTCAAATTACCGAGGAAGATCAGGGCCGTTTTCCTTCTGGCTATGGTGAGTTAGATCGGGTGCTGGGGGGGGGGATTGTCCCAGGAGCCTTGATTTTAATTGGGGGCGATCCAGGGATTGGTAAATCGACCCTGTTGCTCCAGGTGGCCTTTCAGTTAGCCCAACGTTTACCCCGTATTCTTTACGTTTCAGCCGAAGAGTCGGCCCAACAAATTAAATTACGCGCCACTCGTCTAGGCATTACCCAACCGACCCAAATTTCAGGCCAGCCCTCTATACTTTCCCCTAAAATCGATACGGATTCCCAGCTTTATGTATTGCCCGAAACCAATCTAGAGGAAATTTTGCGGGAATTGGACTCCTTGCGGCCCCAGGTGGCGGTTATTGACAGTATCCAAAATCTCTATTTTCCCATTCTTAATTCGGCTCCAGGGTCGGTGGCCCAGGTACGTGAATGTACCGGAACCCTAATGCAAGTAGCAAAACGGGACAATATTAGTTTGTTTATTGTGGGTCATGTCACCAAAGAAGGGGCGATCGCCGGGCCCAAGGTTTTAGAACATTTAGTGGATACGGTGCTCTATTTTCAGGGAGATCGCTATGCCTCCCATCGATTGCTGCGATCGGTGAAAAATCGCTTTGGAGCGACTCAAGAAATTGGCATTTTTGAAATGGTGGAGTCTGGTTTGCAGGAAGTGGCCAATCCCTCCCAGTTATTCCTGGGTAATCGAGAAGATGCCAGTCCAGGCACTGCAACCGTAGTGGCTTGTGAAGGAACCCGTCCCCTGGTGGTTGAATTACAGGCTCTAGTCAGTCCCACCAGTTATCCTTCGCCGCGTCGCTCAACCACAGGAGTGGATTACAATCGTTTGCAACAAATTTTGGCTGTTCTCGAAAAACGGGTTGGTATTCCCCTGTCTAAACTGGATGCCTATGTGGCGGCAGCCGGCGGAATTGAAGTGGAAGAACCGGCCGCCGATTTAGGGATTGCGGTGGCTCTGGTAGCTAGTTTCCGCGATCGCATTGTCGATCCTCGCACCGTCTTAATTGGGGAAGTGGGTTTGGGCGGTCAGGTGCGATCGGTTTCCCAGATGGATTTACGGTTGAGAGAGGCGGCTAAATTGGGCTTCCAACGGGCCATTATTCCCAAGGGAGCCAGCACTTCCGAAACCTTTGGTCTGGAGATTATTGCCGTTGGTAAGGTCATTGAGGCGATCGTCGCCGCCTTACCCAGTCAAGCTAAAGTCGAACCAACAACAAGTGCTACCCAAACTGAGTCTGCAACCAGTCAGTCAAGGCCTGATTAAAGCGATCGGGACATTCATCCTGGGGACAGTGACCCACACCTTCCCACTCCAGCAATTGCAGACGGGGATTTAAGGGAGCAAACACCTTGGCTAAAATTGGTGGAACCATGCGATCATCTAAACCCCAAATCAATAGAATGGGCATATCCAGTAAAGGCAAGACTTGTTTAGCCGCAGGAGCAAAATGGGGTTGACGAACCGCCGCCGATAAACAACAAAAAGCTTGAGCCGCTCCTGAATCCTGGGGGGGACGGCAAATAATTTGTACCAATTCTTCCTGCACGAAGCCTGGTTGACTGTAGGCCACCCCTGCCCAACGCTGAATGACTCCTGGACGACGCAGAATGTTAAATAAACCCTTCAGTAACCAGGGAGCCGCAAACAAATTTTCTATTTTGGTGAGCCAGGGTTGCAATCTGGGAGGAATAGCGTCTTGGCGAAGGGATACATCTGGTAAACTCAGCATCACGATACCCGCGACCATCTCAGGATAGGCTTGGGCAGCCGTTAAACAAACCAAGGAGCCAATGGAGTTGCCCACAAGGACAACCGGACGATTAATAAAGGTTCGCCAAAAGTCATAGACCTGATTAGCCCAAAGGTAAATGCTATAGTCGGTATCGGCTTTTCTTGAGCCACCAAAACCTAGCAAATCGAGGGCATAGACGGGAGAATACTGACTTAACACGGGAATATTCTGTCGCCAATGTTCGATCGCCGCCCCAAAACCATGTAGCAGGATCAACGGCGGATGATCTGGGCTGATGGCCTCCGAGGGAAATTGAAAACTGTAGCGTAATTGCCAACCACGCCAACTCCATTCCCGTTGATGACCAATGCGCTCCTGCCAGGGGAGAGATGACCTAACCTTTGCCATAAACCAAAATAATTCTTTGCAAATCGTTACAATATTTCCTATCCTAGGCGATCGCCGTCAACAGTAGATTTTTTCTGAGCAGAGGAAGCCGGCTGTCGGGACAAAGTTGGTAGGGCATTTTCTGTAAGCGGCTCATCCTCTCAAACCCATACGGGCAAAAGCATTCAATCCCTGGCAGTGAGATGTCGAGCATCGATTAGTAGATAATCTTTAGGCAGAAGAGCCTAATACAAAATCAGTGGGGAAATTAATACAATAAAAATTTCAAAAGAATTAAGGCCGAAATTTCTAAAGAGTCGGTAAAATGACAAGTGAGTATTAACTTCTCGTTGTCCTTTAGTTCTTTCCTCAACTATTTCGATTCCTATCTAGAAAAATACACCTGTGATCGATAAAAAACGACCTCAACGCGATTTACCCAAAATTAACGAAAGAATTCGCTTCCCTGAAATTCGTGTCATCGATAGCGATGGCTCCCAACTAGGGATTCTCACCCCAGATGCCGCCTTAAAAGTTGCCGAAGAAAGAGAACTCGATCTGGTTCTGGTTAGTGAGACTGCTGTACCTCCCGTCTGTCGGATTATGGATTACGGCAAATACAAATTTGAGCAAGAAAAAAAGGCCAGAGAGGCCAAGAAGAAACAGCATACTGCCGATGTTAAAGAGGTGAAGATGCGCTATAAGATTGATGAACATGATTACCAGGTGCGGATCAATCAAGCTCAACGTTTCCTCAAGGCAGGCGATAAGGTAAAAGCAACTATCACCTTTCGTGGTCGGGAAATTCAACATTCCCATCTGGCCGAGGATCTGCTAAAACGGATGGCGATCGACTTACAAGAAGTTGCCGAACTTCAGCAGGCTCCTAAAAAAGAAGGACGTAATATGATGATGTTGCTTTCTCCTAAAAAACAGCCCTAATTTTGCACTGCTTTTGCATCTATATCTGATGGGTGAGACACGGCGATCGTGTCTTTTTTTCTGGTATTTGGTAACGATGCTCCGGCTCTCACCGGTCAATTTTCTAATGATTTCGCTAAATTGACGAGGGGAAGATAGGACGGATAAACGGCTTCTTGTTTGATGCGTTTAATTTCTGCTTCTGGGATCGGTAAACCCTGTTGAGTTACGATCGCTTTGACCACATCCCCTCGATCAATAACACCGGCCACTGCCGCGGCTGGCGACAAAACAGTAAGGGCGCGATCGCCACTCCTTTCCAATTGATTAATAATTTCGACTAGATTGCTATTTTCACCGACATGGGGAGATTCAGTTAAGGGAATGGCAATATCTTGAAGCGTTAACCAATCCCATTCGCTCCGTTCAATGTCCTGTAATAAATTGACCCGCACCAGTCCTCGGTAACGTCCATCAGAGGCAGCATAATAGGGGACTAGATTTTGATTCCCTTGCAGGAGATAGGTTTCAGCAAACTCTCTGAGGGTTAGATTGGCATTGACGACCCGAAACTCTCTGGTCATGACCTCCGTGGCCCGAATCATTTTCAAGCCGCTCTGTAAATTGCTGGTGCGTTCGTAGGCATTGGCATTGCGCCAGACAAACCAACCCACTAGGGCCAACCAGGCTCCCCCCGCATCGCCGATCACGAACAAAGAGATTAATCCCAGTGCCACCCCTATTAGTCCAATTCCTTGACCACTCCGGGCTGCCCACCTAACACCCACCAGGCGATCGCCACTCCATTTCCAGACCAAGGCTTTGAGAATCTGACCACCATCCAGGGGTAGTCCTGGAATTAAATTAAACAGCCCTAAAAAGAGATTAATTTGTCCTAAATTTTGACCAAAATAGCGAACAATCAGCCACTGTTGACCCAGATTGCCCATTGTCCAAAAAATGATAAACAAAGCAAAACTAACCAGTGGGCCGGCGATCGCCACCCAAAACGCACCTAAAGGAGTTTTAGATTCTCGTTCAATGGCAGCAACCCCCCCAAACAAGAAAAGCGTGATGGAATTCACCGTGATGCCCTGGGTACGGGCAGCCAGACTATGACCTAACTCATGTAATAGGACGGAGGCAAAGAGCAATAGGGCTAATAGTAGCCCCAAAACCCCACCTAACCAGATCTGATTATTCCCTAGAATCTGTTGATTAATTTCAGTGGCATTTGCTAACGAGACCAAGCCCACAATGATGAACCAGGACGTGTCCAGGTAAAAGGGAATCCCAAAGAATGAGCCAATTTGCCATTGTCCGCGCATGAGTCCTCCCGATCAACGGATTTAGGAAAGCTGAAAAAGAAAGGTCATGACATCCCCTTTACCGAGGGAGATGCGATCACCGGCTCGTAAACGATGACGATTGCCCTTCATTAAAGGAGCGTGATTAATATAGGTTCCATTGGCACTACCGACATCTTCAATATAATAGGCATCCCCTTCTACGCGCACATCTGCATGGATACGGGAAACAATATCGGAATGGGGAAAGCCCGAAACATCGAGATCGGGGGGAATCTGTTCGTTGGGTTTACCAATGTGAATCACAGCTAATCCCTGGGGTAGTTCCAAGAATGTTTGACTACCAATATGGAGCAGACCGGCTTTTTGTACTTGAAGTTGGGTGGCGGCTTGGATCGGAGGCAGGGGATTAACGGCCACAGGAGCGGCAGCAATTGGGGTTACAGGCATCGCACTTACCAATTTTGCTTCAGGTTCGACTTTCGATTCGACTTTTGGTTCGACTTTCGGTTCGACTTTTGCTTCAGCGATCGCGGCCACAGGAGTAATACTGTTGCCACAACTACCACAAAAAGTAGCATCATTTTGTACTGGAGCAGCACAATGGGGACAGGGGATGAGCTGAGGCAGGGGTGTAAAACAGGCTTCACACTGACTCGCCCCCTCTGGATTAGTATGGTTACAGTTAGGACAGACAAGCATAAACAAAAAATGTTGTGATGAGGCGATAAATTTGAGGCTAACGACTATTCTATTAATTATTATCGCTTACTGAATGTATCTCACTGATCTTCAAGCACCAGGACAAACTCTCAAACAAGACCAACTAAACGAAAGAAATGCTTGATCGTCAAACGGTGAGACAAAGAAAAACCCCGTGTTCAATCAACGGGGAAATCAGGCGTAAGAAAAATGAATCAAAGGAAGACTGAAGAGAGATCAATTATCTGCAAATAAACCACTGGTGCCAAAAAGTTGACAATACTCTAAAAGTTGTTGAAAGTATTCCTCTGAAACTTTACTGATAATTCTGCCACCAATTTCATCAAAATCATGGTTACGAGCTCTACGCCACAAGGGTTCTACCGTGACGGCAACCGGAGGTATTAATTCTTGATCAGCCCGTTTGAGGACGATGGAAAAGGTTTTATCTTGAGTCCAGCTTTTCGGTAGGCTCAGACAAATACCAATGCAGGTCAGGTCAAAAGAAACTCCGATAAAGTTGCCTCCTTCGTCTAGTACCTGACAAAAGGCAGGAATACGTGGCTGAGAGCGTCTTTCTTGCATTAAAAATTCTAGCTCTGACTCAGTTCGTTCTTCACTCGATAAATTGATAGATGACTCAGACATAACTCATTTCTCCTAGGGTATGGATTTTATCGTCCTGAATTTCCCCGATTGGGAAGACTTTCCTTTTATCTTTTCCACATTATAAAGTCATATTTTCCTGCTCAAGGTGATCTAGATCATTGTTCGGCTGTGAATTAGCCGAGAAAACTGAGCGATCGCCGTCAGAGCGACGACCTAAACGGAGGGAATCTACCGCGATCGCCGTTGCCTGGAACCGAGAGCCGATAGAATGGTTTGAGAATGGTCTGCGGTTAAAAAAATAGCGATGAATTTAGTTAGTCTCGAAAATCTGCTCGATAATCTTTCTTTTTTAATTCTTTTTGTCACCATGCTGGTCTATTGGGCCGGTGCAGCCTTTCCCCAACCCTGGTTAGCAACCCTCGGAAGCATTGGAGTCGCGATCGCCAATTTATGTATGGCCGCCCTGTTGGGAGCCAGATGGTTGGAAGCGGGCTATTTTCCCATTAGTAACCTCTACGAATCCCTCTTTTTCCTGGCTTGGGGCCTGACAACCGTTCACCTGATTGCGGAAAACATGAGTCGCAGTCATTTAGTCGGCGTGGTTACAACCCCTGTGGCCATGGCCATTACAGCTTTTGCAGCCCTCACTTTGCCTTCTGATATGCGACTTTCGGCTCCCCTGGTACCGGCTCTGAAATCAAATTGGTTGATGATGCACGTTAGCGTCATGATGATTAGTTATTCTGCTCTAATGGTCGGTTCCTTACTAGCGATCGCCTTTTTAGTTGTAACCAGGGGACAAACGGTTGAGTTGCGGGGAAGTTCTGTGGGGACAGGGAGTTATCGTCCCGGTCAAAAACTGACAGCAATGGCCAATTTAGTTAATGCCAAACCAGCTCTAATGGCCGATGGCGGAGGAGTTGCCGTTTTAGAAAAACCCCAATCAGAAAATGTGACTCTTGCTCCTCAACTGCTTAACTTAGCGGATACCTTGGACAACATTAGTTACCGCATTATTGGCTTAGGTTTTCCCCTCCTAACCATTGGCATTATTGCTGGAGCCGTTTGGGCCAATGAAGCCTGGGGATCTTACTGGAGTTGGGATCCCAAAGAAACCTGGGCCTTGATTACCTGGCTTGTTTTTGCGGCCTATCTCCACGCCCGGATTACCAAAGGTTGGCAGGGTCGTAAACCGGCTATTCTGGCTGCCAGCGGTTTTATGGTGGTTTGGATTTGCTATCTCGGCGTAAACTTACTGGGCAAAGGACTCCATTCCTACGGTTGGTTTTTCTAGGATGCTAAAAACTTTCCCCTCCTTACTCGTAGTCTAAAATCACAGAGACCCAACGGGGGGGACGGGGAATCCGGTTGCCGATCCGATCCAAAACTAAAAGAGCCATTAGGTGAACGGCGACCAGATAAAACAGACTGTTGAGCAAAATCATACCTACCGCGATCGCCTGAACGAGCATAAAATCAGGTTGCGCTAAGAGATTCAGTTTCAGAAAAACCCAGTCTAAAAGATTGGCAATTTGCGTAATCACGTACCGCCAGAGATCTTCCCCTAACAGGATTGAAAATAGCCAGAAGCGAAAGAAAAAACCAAAAGCCCCAATTAATCCTCCCGATAGAATGGAAAAAAACCAGGGCGCATTGCGCTGCCAACAAAAACCTAGCTGTAAACTCATTAAGCCGTAGGGCACTAAAAAGACAATGCTACGGGCCGGGCCCATCAACACCGATAGCAGTAAAACTGCCGCAATCACCCCCTTAATGGCCGTTTTCGGTCCCCAACGTAAATAAACGAGAGCCAAAGGGATCGGGAAAAAAATGGTTAAAACGGGGCCAAGGGGAAAATAATAATTAATGAGCCAGATTAAACTAGCCGTACTCGCTAAAAAGGCACTCTCTACCATTGCTAAGGTTTTGAGGGATTTTAACGGCGATCGCTGATGTTTTACCGTTTCTACTCTTCCTAAGTCAGGCATAGCCGTATCTGTGGGCAAAGTATCCCAACCCTGATCAACCCAATTCGTCTCATCGTCATTATCAAAGCAAGGTGTTTCTGAATTTAATTCGGTTGGCATAGGATCAGGGAAAAAATCACGAGTCAAAAATACTGATGAATATCAGGTAATTACTTCCTCTAGGGCGTAGAGATCGGGAATACAGAGCCTATCTGTTTCGCGAATGATTAAACCCCTTCTTTCTAGCTTAGTCAATGTTCTGGTCTTTGGTACTTTTGCCTTGACCTTCCGCTAAAAATAATAACGCATCCGCTACTCTGGCAATACTTTCAGCTTCCCGTAGTCGTAAGCGTCGATTCAGTTGTCGTAGGCGTTTGGCAATTAATTTGGCTAACCGAATTCCGGCACTAGGTTCAGTAGCTAGTAAGGCGCAAAAATCCTGGGCGGGAATACTACAGACCTTGGTTGGGGTTAAGGTAATAGCATCCGTAGAACGGGGCGCTTCTTCCAAGGCGGCCATCTCACCAATAATTTCTCCCGTACCGACAATATTTAAGGTAATTTCCTTACCATCCGCGTTATGAGTACGAATTTTAACCCAGCCATTCATAATGAAATAGACTGAACCTCCCCAATCATTTTCCAGTAAAATCACTTAATTGGCCGGATGTTCACGAATAACGATATGGGTAATGGCCTTTTTTAGACTATCTTCTGCCAACCCTTTAAAAAAAGGAATAGAGAGACTTAATCGTTTAATATCCTTCAGAGAAGGACGCTTTTCTTCCATTTTTCTATCATTTTCTCTAGAAACGGCTTTTAAACGCAAAAAACGAAAAAACCTCGTCATCACTGAGGATGAACGAATTCTGTATATACCTAAAGTAATTAAAAAAAGGCAGCAGTTAACAAGAGATTTTTAAGCTAGGGCAACGTAAATAAAGATACTACACTATCTTATCATTTCATCACTAACTAATCAGGGTAATCAACTTTTAATGATCATAACCTTGATGATGAAATCAATACAGCGATCGCGCTTGAATATTATCAACAGATAGACCAGTGACTATACCTCGCACGGTGATAATTTGCGTTTTTTAGTTCAGCCCCCCTAGCCCCCCAAGTTTTGGGGGAACCATTCTCTATTTATCGGTTTCAAAGTC
>Ga0208854_1000287_pt1 | contig 12573 bp, 17 predicted proteins | sample LakMenEpi30Nov11_FD_150748 | JGI IMG/M metagenome (GOLD analysis project Ga0208854, IMG submission 150748) | Freshwater microbial communities from Lake Mendota, WI - 30NOV2011 deep hole epilimnion (SPAdes) | ecosystem: Environmental > Aquatic > Freshwater > Lake > Epilimnion/Euphotic zone ...
ATCTAATATATAATTCAACTTTAAGTTAGGATTCTCTGTATAACATACTTTAGCTGTATCTAATAACCTTTCTAATACTGCTCTTTTAACATGATTATGTAATTCAAATACAGGTTCTAATATATGAGAACTTTGAACCATAGTTTGTTTAGTATTAGTAACAGCAGCATTAGGTCCAATTTGACCTTCAGCTTCAGGTGGAATACCAATAGATATACCTGCTCTTCTTTCAATATATTCAGCTAAGTTAATATACTTCTGAATATCAGAAGCTAATGACATATCTATTTCTTTAACAGCATTAGGTATAGAATAATCACCTTTATTACCTTCTTCATTAGGATTTAAAAATCCTATCTTAGAAGACTCAGCAAAGTATAACCATTTCTCTACATCTATACCTGCACTCTCAGGTATCATTCCAATGTTCATCATAAGTATTTTACCTTTATCTGATGCCATTAGTAATTCTATCCTATACATTATAATGTCATAATAATATTGATATGCTTTTACTCTATCTACAAATGATGTAGGTAAAGAGTTAGTAGTATCCATTACTGCACCAATATAAGGAAGTTTACAATTATAAAGATTATTAATGTCTTTAAACTGTCCAGGTACAGGTCTTAAATAAACATAAATATCTACACCTATCTTGTATCCTTCATATACTTCAGGTATCCATTCCCACTTACAAGATATATCTCCTTGTTCTTTATTAAGTGTATAACCTTCATCTACTAATGTTTCTTGTATTTCACCATTAGCATCCATATAAGATAAAAACCCAATCTTTCTTAATGCTTTCCAAGTAGCATGTACTACCCTTACAGTCCATCCTTCATCTTCTTTATTTACATTAAAAGTAAAGTTAGCATCTACAACATGATTCATATTCTGAGTATAGTAAGAATAAATCTTATCTATCTCAGCAGTAGATAACTCATCACCAAAATATTGTACTACTCTTGATGGTGACATCCTATATACACATACTGCCCATTCTCCTTCTTCAATAAATTCTAAATCAGGTGACTTATCATAATCAAAGTAAAGAGGATTAATAACTGACATTGCAGGTTCATTATTTAATACTCCTACCCAATATGCTTCTTTAGCACTAATGCACAAGTGTTTAAATCCTTGATTAAACTTAGTAGGTATATCTTCTTTATTTATCAAATATTCTAATAGCTGATGTGCTAAAGCTTCTGCTGGGTCTTGGTGATCCCTTAACATATATTTCTTTACTTCTTCAGGAGTTTGTGCTTTTAACTCTTCTTCTATTTTTTGTTGTATTTGTTGCTGTTGTTCAGGAGTGAGTTCTTGACCTTGAGCTTCTTCCATTGCCCTCTTTTCAATATCCATTCTTATAGGTTTCATTATTTCTGAAACCACAAAATCTTTCATTCTACTAAACTCTTCTTGTTCTCTTCTTGTAGTTGCTTCTTCATTAACAGCAAATACTTTCCAAGAAAAAGGTCTTTTCATTTCCATACCTAAAAGCATCTTTATTTTAGGAGATATAATATCTCTATTAACAAAGTTAGCAGGTAGTTCTCCTGCTTGTGCCCCAAATGGTTTAGTTACATATTCAAAATCACGAATGTTAATAATATTATTAAACAAGTCATAATTTACTTTCATCCTTTTATACTCTGATACACCATTAGTATCAAAAGTATCTAATCCATATCCATTAAAACCTACTTGTGAAAATGACCTTTTATCTAAAAAGTCTAAGTTATTTTTATACCAATGTTTATTGTCAGCATTTTTTTGTGCTCTTGTTACCCTATGTTTAGGCATTGCAACACTAAAATTACCATCAGAATTAGTTATCATAGTTAATATAGTTAATCTTTTTTAAACCAATTTTTATAAGATTCTAATAATGCAATAGCAGATTTATTCTTATTAGAGTTTTCAGTAAATACTTTTTCACCTTCTTCCTCTAACTGAAACATAATCATCATAAATGCCATTACTCGGTCAAAGTTTCCTTTCTTATTAAATAATATCAATTCTTCTAACAATCCTGGGTCTGATATCAAGTCCAAATTTAATACTTTATTTCCAAATTCATCTACATCTCTTTCTTTTAATAACCATTGCTTTATATATTTAGAACCTGCATCCTTTAACTCACTATTCATGTGAATACCATATATCCTTGCTACTTTAGAATTTTTAATAGTCTTAGATATAACAGCATCAGGTTGTGCAGCTAATAGATGTAACTTTCTATTCTTTTCAAAATATGACTTAACATCTCTAATCATATTCTCATGCATTATTTCTGCATTATAAAGTTCTGCTAACAACTCTACTATCCTATGAGTATCATCAGCAGTTTTCATTCTACCTACATAAGAAGCTACTATCATATCTCTACTATAAGAAAAAGTAGTAACACCTTTATAAACATATACAGCACCTAATGATGCACCTGCACTTTGGTCTTGTTGATAAGGGTCATATCCTATCTTATATAATCCTTTAGGTGCATTAGATACAGGATATTCATATATTACAGGACAACCACTTAAACTTAATGTCTTAGGTTTATAATGCCATACTGGTTCTAATTCATTTCTTAAATCAGGTGTAGCTTTAACCTTACCTTCTTCTTTACTCAAATATACAGGTTGACCTTTCTTATCATACACCTTTTCTCTTTCTATAATATTTAATCTATTTCTAAGTTCAGTAATTGGGAAGTCATTAGTAGATACAGTAAGAAAAGCTTCACTAGGTTTTAAAGGATATTCTTGTACTCTTTTTTGAATAACTCCTGTACCATTAGATGAGTTCTTTAATATCTTTTCTCTTTCTTCTATTTCATAATTTATAGCTTCTTGCCTTAATGAATTACCTTGTTTATCATAAAAACCATCCATGTTCCAAAATACAGGATGGAAAAATCCACACTTTGTATTCTCTGCATTATCATCCCATACATTAATAAATGGCATTAAGTTATAAGTTGCTGGGTCATAAAACATATCAGCAAAATCTACTGTACCACCTTCCATATCACCACCTGTACCAAATATAAGTATCTGTCCTGTTATAAACTTACCTGCTTTCAATGTAGGTTCAGTAGCCATATATGAATCCTTGAGGTTAGGAAACTTACCTGCTTCTTCTAACAGTACATACTTAGCATCTTTACCCCTAGCAGCATCTGGATTATCTTTAAAAGTTACTGCTATAACTTGTGACTGATAACCTTTCTCAATAGCTACACCATTTAACACTTCTTTATATGATGCCTTTCTATGTTCTTGTTTATCAATATAATCTCTATTCTTTCTCCACCCAGTATGCTCATTCAAAAAGTTAAGATAGTCTGTAACCATACCCATAGTTCCTTCAGGGTATAAGTACTTCTTTTCAAAAGCACCAATAATAGAAAGAGAGTTTCTAACACTATTATATATATTAGCTACTTTAGCAGCATTCTTAAATGAGTAACCTTTACGTCTTGATTTACCTACTATAATATGTCTACCACCATCTAAGAACTCATCTTCTACTTTTACTTCTAATTGAAGACTATTAAGTGTTTCTCTAGTTAATCCATTATAAGCTATTTCAGTTGCCCAATAGTAATTATAATCACCATCCCAAAAGTCAGGAAATCCTGCTAACTTCTTTGCCTTTCTACCTGATGCTCCTTTCTCTACCCTCATGATAGGACAGAAGTTCATATAAAAGTAATGGTCACCTGTTATCTTAACTCCTCCTACTTCATATCCTTCAACTGTTCTTTTAAACTGCTCTTCCCAATATCCTTGCCAAGAAGGAGAACCCCAAGGGTCAGGACAATAATATCCATACTTTTCAAAGTGTCTAGCTTCTTCTCTAAACACTTCTGTATTAACCCAAATACCATCTTTGTTTCTTATAGACTGGAGTTTACTCATTATTGTCCAGGAGCAGTAGTTACATATTTTAACCTATAAATAGTATGTGCTATAAGTTGAAGAATTTCATCTAATTGATTTTGAATCCATCCTTCTTCATACATATTTCTTTCTTTAGTAACTTGTGTATAAAGATTCTCCATATAAGACAAAGGATTAGATATAGCACTAGCAGAAAAAGAAAGTGTAAGTTGACCATGTATCCCCATTACTGTTTCAGCAAAAGTATCTAATCTTTCATCTAATCCAGTATAAAAAATAGATAAAGCTTCATGAGGAGCTAATGCTCTACTTCTTTGTTCAATATGAGTAATATGAGCATCTTCTTTAGCTTTAAACAACATAGAAATAAATCCACTACAATCTTTAGACATAGTCATACCCATATCCATACCCATAGGTTTAGATTTCATAGCTCTCATAGATTTCATATCATCACTATCAAATGCTTCTATCAATCTGTTTTTCATAATGTTATATTTATAAATTTTAATAATTATCTTTCAAATGGGTTAATTTCTTTACCTGCCTTTGTTTTAGAACTTTCATAAACTTCTTGTTCCACTCTTTCCTGTAAATCACTCATGGACTTAAGAACTTCATTAGCTGACTTAAGTGCAGGGATAACTTCACTAATTTTATATACAGGTAAACCTTTATCTGTTCTTTCATTAAAATCTATATTTTGAAAAAAGTTAATAGTTTGTTCTACACCACTTTTAACTGCATTAAAATATCTCATAGATGGTGAAGCTTCTTCTAACCATTTGGAATAAGTACTAACTCCTTCCTTTACTAACTCATCAGGTTTCCACTCTTCTATGTTCTCTTTCCATAAACCTTCAATAATTTTCTTACCTCTAAGTTCATTAGAATAACCTGAATATGGATTAGATTTCTTTGGGGATACAATATAATAAATATAAGCTAATTCATTAATAGCTCTTGACTTATGTTTAGTTGTATCTCTATCCCATATTTCATTAAATGGAAATATGAGAAGTATATCCTTTACTGGTCTAACTACTGAACCATTGATTTCAAATATTTCTACCGACATAAAACTACATATTCTTTTTTAATCCTTTTTCTTTATATATACTTTCTTACTAATTACCTTTCTAAAATAAATCCTCTTAGCATAAGAATATCTTCAGAATTATCCTTATACTTAACAGTAGCAGTTTTACTAACTTCTACTTTTTTAGTTTCAGTATTCTTAAGATGATTAGGAAAGTCACCAGCAGTATATTCAAGTGTAACCTTATTACTACCTTTCTTATAATCTATCAGAGTACAACCACAGGCTGCTTTAATTTCAATAATCTCTATATCACCTAAATAATTAAAATCTACTTTAACAACAGACTTAGGTTTGATATTACCAAAATCATAAACTTTTTTATCCCACATAATTGTTACTTTATTTTAGTTCATTATAAAATTTAAACCATTCCCAATCAAATCTACTTTTCATTTTAGGATAACATGGTTTGTGACAAGACTTATTTGCAAAAGTAAGTGCAGGAATATCACAACCACATATCTTACATTGCCCACTATTGTAACACTCTTTATCCATTTGTGTTAACCTCCATTCAAACTGTTCTTTAATATGTTTTCTCATTAGGAGCTTTACCCACTTATACTTAGAATAGTATATCTTTTCTCTTGTATGTCCTTGTACATAATACCATACATCACTTAGGGGTATTTCCCTTTTCAGTATTTTCTTTAAATAATACCTTATTCTTTTCAACATACTCATTTAAAATTTTAATTCTATTAAAGTGAAACTCATTTGCTTTATTCTGCTCAACTATCTTAGCTAATTTCTTCAACTCATATTTAACAGGAGTAGAAAATACCTGAAAACTTCCAAATCCTTTTATCCTAATGTCAGGTATTTCCTCACTATTCATTCTACTCCTAAAATACTTAAATGCTGTAAATATTATATCAAAAAACTGGTCTTCAGTAATATCATACTGATGTTTAACTTTATCATAGTACCTCTTAATCAATGGATTCCTTGACATGTTCCTCATTTATAAGTTGAAAAAAGTATTCTTGCTTATCATCATTAGGAATAAGAAAAGGTAATATTTCATTAGTAGGAGAAATAAATCCTTTCTCTTTCAAAGACTTGAGGTAATTACCTAGTCCACCATCAGATAAATTCAATTCCTTCATTACTAACTTCCTAGCAGTAGTACCAAATCTATCTTTAGCTATATCTCCTTTCAAGGACATAAACAAAGCAAGTATCTCTATTTCTTTTGGGGTAAGCTTAGTGGGTATAATAGCATTAACAATTGACAAATGAATATTATAAAACCTCTTACTATCTAATACTAACCTTTTACTTAATGCTTTCATCTTTCTATCTTTTTAAATTATAAACAAAAGTAAGAAAAATTATTTAAGATTAAAATTAAATTTTTTAAAAAAATAATATTGATAAAAAGTGAATGTGTGAGTCCTATTAGAAACTAGCCACCCCCAAACTAATGTCTAAACAGTATCCCCCCTACAAATCTTAAGCTTTAAAAACTTGGCTCTAACTATCTTTAGCTGTATTTTTTGTTCTTCCTCTTTAACTTCATCTCATCCTTGACATTATTTTTTAAGCTCTTTAAAACATACAAATCATGAGCAACAAGACTAAAGCCTACTTCATGGAAGTAGCAGATTTCAAAGCTTTTATCGGTGTATCTAAACTTGACATTTATACCGATAAAGAAGACCCCAGCAAAAAATCCATTAAAGCTGGCAGTGTTTGGATTAACATCCAAAAAGACATTGATATGAAGGGTAGATTGGTATTTATTACCGATGATTTACTCCCAGATGGTAAACCAAACTGGCTTAAAGCTAGGCTGATTAATTGTGCTGAAGGCACACGCAAGATGGAGTTTACTGAAAGCTTCTAATAGGTATAAACACAAGGGAGAAATCCCTTGTGTTTTTTTATTTTGTTTTTTGTTCTTCTGTCTTAACTACATCTTAGTTTTGACATTATTTTAAACAATATAATAAATAACATTATGAATTCTTTAACAAAAGCTTTAGTAATAGCATTACTCATAATGCTAACAGTAATTTTATGCATTTGCTATATGGAAATAGCTAACATATTAGGTTTTTATGACCTAATAGCATTGGGTTTCATTAGTACATTGTCAATAGTTGGCTGCATTGCAGCAACTGTTAGTATATCTATGATAGATACAGAGAATTAATCTCTGTATCTATCTTTTTATTTTTTGTTCTTCATTTTTAACTTTAACTTATTCTTGACATTATTACTAACACTTAAATACATATAACTATGTACGGTAAAGCTTATCACATTTTAGCATCATTAGTTGACAGAAGTGTCAACTATAGCACATCAGAAGATAGTAGATTTAATGCCCACAGGGCAGCATATCTGTTCAAATACTTTATTGATGAAATTGTCAATAAAACAATAGTATTTGACAACTACAAGTGGAAAGAGTTTTCAGAAAACCCAGCAGCACAAAATACAGGAGCTGTTGAGTTTATAAAGCAAGAAATCATTGCTATGAAAGTAGCAGCAATTACTAGTAAGTTCTAAAGTGAAGGGAGAAATCCCTTCACTTTTTTATCTTTTATTTTGTTCTTCATTTTTAACTCTTGCTTAGTTTTGACAGTATTTTATTTATACTTATTGGTTGCAAACAATAGTATAAATACCTTTAGAGTAAAGACTTAAGGTTTGAAAGTATGTTCCTATATGGGGCCACTATGAGTAGACTTATTTCTGATAATCTTAGAAAAGCAAATAAAAGGTTTGGGATTGCTATACTGTTATTTTTTAGAGGGGTCCTAATCCTTAATCGGCCCTGGACCCCTCATTTCAGTAGTTAGTAACAACATACTAATTAAGATATAATCAGCTTGTGAAAGCTGATGCAGTACAACAAGAAGTAACTAAACAATGGTGCACAATTGTTTAGAAGAAAATTGCTACTGTGAGTGATGTCAGTTGGAAGACTATATTCTCTATTTCTATCTTAGTGAAACAATGTATGCTCTGTTATTAACTTTTAGAGAATAGAGGATAAAACCTCTATTCTCTTTTTATTTTTTATTTTGTTCTTCTTTTTTAACTTTCTCTTAGTTTTGACATTATTTTTAATTATTTACAAATCACACACATCATGGAAAAGAAAAATGTTCAATTTATGACAGTAGCCAATTTCAAAACATTAATTAACGCTACATCTATTGAAATCCTGGAAGACAAAGAGTCTGGAAATAAATCATTTACCCATCAGGGTGCATGGTTTAAAGTACAGAAAACTCTTGATGTTACAAAGCCAATGGCATTTATTGCAGAAGTAGATGCAGATGGTGTAACTAATTGGTTAAGTGCAACATTATGCAACATCGATGACAGCAAGTCAAAAAAGCAAACCTTTGCTTCTATCTAAATCTTATAGTATTACCTTTTATACAACATAAAGGGTAATACTATTTTTTAAATAAACACACAAAACATGGAAACTCTACTCATTATTACAACATTTATAGTTATGATTTACCTCTTAACTAATATAAACTTATTTCCAACACAAAAATAATTTCCAAATATGTACACACCATTAGAATTAGGACTTGATTATTTTGACTTAATGGAACAATATTACCTACCAGAAGACTATCTTCCTGAAGATGATGAATACGAACATAATTACATAAATGACGATGATTATGAGTTACCATTTTAGGTAACTCATATTTCTTATTAACAGAAATACATAAACCTGTTCCTAAACAAACAAGTTTAGGAAATATTGAATCACGTTTTATGGAGAATATGATTCAAGATATTGAAGATGAAATGAATTATTTTTAACTTTTAAATTTAAAACATGAACAACACAGAAATAACAATCATGGGTAGAGCAGTAATACCCAAAGAATTAAAAGAAACTCTTACTGCAGAAAACAACAATCATAGTAGAGTTTATTCTACTATGCATCCTGTTCAAAGTCCATACTTTGCTAAATGGCAAGAAGTATGTGATTGGTTTAATGAACAGCCTTACTTTGTTAAGGCTAAATTTATTGATACAAATTCTATGTGCATTTATGTGCATGGGATTGATTTGATTGGTAGAGAAAAATTTATCAATGGTAGTGTATATTACACTACTATTGAAGGCGAAGTAATAGCTACAGATGAAGCTTTCATTTGGGACTTTACTTTAAATAAGTTTATTTAAAGGAGATGTGTAATACATCTCCTTATTTTTTAACATTTAAATCAAGATAACTATGAAAAATCTTATTTTAGCATTTATGTCAATCATTATTTTTACATCTTGTAAATCTCAAGATGTAAACACAGACTTACTTATTTCAAAATCTTGCTTAGCTGAACTATGCTCATCTAATGATGAGATAGAATGCTTCTCTTATTATTTCGATATTAAACCTGAAATTATAAGAGAAAATCTCAATGCATATAGAGTAGTATATGCATCTGAGCTGAGGGATAAAGGATGGAATCCACAATCTCCTTTTGATTTAATCAACTTTAGAGTACCATTTGATAAAGATGGTTATATTGTAAGTTGGGAAATTTTTAAAAGATTACACAGTATTGATAATAATACAAAAGAGAAAACTTTATTTCACTATGAGATAAAGGATTAATAACTAAACAAACAAAAACTATGATTAAAGCACAGAGTTATAACATGGATGGTATTGTAGCAGCAAATTATAAGTTTGCTACATTAGCTGATGCTATTACATTTGGAGAAAAAAAACTCCAAATTACAGAATGGACAGAAGATAAAAAAGAATTACAAGGTTATTACAATAACTTAGGAATTCAAGAATATTTTGTCATATTCAAATAAAAAAGAGAGAAATCTCTTTTTTATTTTTTTTGTTCTTCTTTTTTAACTCTTTCTCATTTTTGACATTATTTTTCATTTTAACAACATAACAACATGAAAACTTGGAATTATAAACCAATCAACACCTTAGACCACTCACATCTCCAAAACATTATCAAAATGCTTTGGAGAGAAAACACATGGCTGAGTGAACAAATGTCTAATTTAGGTATGGAAGTAAATTTACAAGATAAATCATCTTGTATTGGCTATCTATATATAGCTTTAGACAAATTCACTAAAAAACGAAGTAATATATCTCTCAATGGAGATATGGCAGAAGAATTTAATAATCATCAACATGATGCCCATAATGGATATTATGATGATTATAGATACAATTTTTAAATTATACATTTTGCATTGAGTTGTAATGACGAACACGTAGAAAATCTGTTGTGTAAAAACTCGGCTTCTATATATCATTGCAACTCTTGCAAAATACCTTTAAAAAGAAAAGAAAAAAGTTCGACAAAAAAGAAAAGAAAAATACTTTTATATTTTCTTTATTAAATAAATTATATTACATTATAAATATAGTATTACGTTTTATTTCACTTTACAACTTTTCACCATGAATTTAGAACTAATCCTTCCATTATCATTACTTATTTTTATATTATTATTCATAATAGCAGGTTCACTTTACGTGATGATTTATGATTCAATTTATAAAAAAGATAATGATTACCATGAAGACACAAAATAATAGTTTGTATGTTTTGTTAATAATGTCAGTTAGGTTGAGTAGAAATACTCAACCTTTTTCATTCAAACAATCAACTCTATATATTTACTGATTATCAATTATTTTATTTATTAACTATTTTATCAATTTTTTAAAACATTATTTATTATGAGCAACGCACAAAATGTAACAGTAAAAAGAAGCAAAATTTCTTTCTCAAGACTTTATAAGGCTTCTTATCAAAAAGCAGGAAGTAAGACATTAGAAGTAAAACAACTTATTACTACTACTTCTTACTATGCTTCTAAAAAATATAATTCATCTCTTCAAGATGGATTATTTACAGAATCTGATTTCGGTGCAGAAACCAATGAATACACTCAAGAAGAAACAAGAGTGGCTTGGATTCTTGTACCGGAAAACAAAACAGAAACTGAAATTAAGCTAATGCTTAACAATTTACCTAATGCTTGTATTTACAAAGTATTGTCTAATGAGCCAATACTTGATGAAAATCAAAAGCAGAGTATATCTTCAGGTCTAAAGACTAAAGCTGATTTTGCTAATAGCCAAGTAGTGAGATATGGTGACTCTCATGAAAATGCAGGTCAACTAATTCTTGATGCTGATGACAATGTCCAATATCGTAGAACTTTCTTCTCTAAGGAAGTAAAAGCAGATGAGGATTATAGAGGCAATGGAAATGTTTACATGAGCAGAGAAATTGAAATGGAAGTTCAAGGAGCAAGTGTGTTCTTTGACCAAGGGATGTAAAAAGTGAATAAATTGAGAAAATCTTAGAATAAAATTCCTATGGAATAATATTTTAGGGTTTTCTCTTTTTTTTCTATAGCCATTTCTTTATTATTGCTTTTTTAGATAACCTTATAAATAATCTTATGACAGACTTTGTGTATGACATTGAGATATTTCCTAACTTTTTTCTATTATGTGCACTAAATGTACATACTAATGAAAAAGTATCATTTGAAATATCTCCAAGAAAAGATGAAAGAATACAATTGATAGAATTTCTAAAATCTGATATAAGATTATTTGGATTTAATTGTATTAACTATGATGGTAAAGTACTACAAAAATTACTAAACCTAACTCATCTAAAAGGTAAAGTTTTAATTCCTACATTAAAACAACACTCTGATAAACTCATTACAGATGAAAGATACAATATGTTTCAAAAAAGATTTACATTATGTCCTAATGTAGATTTAATGCTAATGCATCATTTTGATAATGATGCAAGAAGAGCATCATTAAAACAATTAGAATTTGCATTTCAAATGACTAACATACAAGAGTTACCATTTGAACATACTACCATTCTTACAGAATCTCAAATGCAATTAGTATCAGAATATTGTTGGAATGATATTGAAGCAACTTTTAGACTATATAACTACTCTAAAGAAGCTATACAACTTCGTGAATCTCTTTCTAATGAATATAATATAGATATGATGTCTTGGAACTCTCCTAAAATTGGTGAGAAGAGTTTTGCATTTAAATTAGCTAAAGAAATAGGTTCTCATAAACTTACTCAAAAAACTTACAGAGATACTATTAACCTATCTGAAATTATATTTCCTTATGTACAATTTGAAACTGAAGGATTTCAAAAACTCCTTACATATTTTAAATCCAAAATCATTAAAGGAACTTATAAAGTATTCTCAGAAATACCATTTGAAGAACTCTCTGTAATTGAAAATCATTATAATCTTCATAAAACTAAAGGAGTTCAAAAGAATCTGAATATACTCTATAAAGATATAGAATTTGTATTTGGTACTGGTGGACTTCATGCATGTACTGAACCTGGTATTTATGAATCTGATGAAGACTATATCATTATAGATATTGATGTATCTTCATATTATCCTAATTTAGCAATAAAAAATAGATTATATCCTGAGCATTTAGGTGAAGAATTTTGTGATGTATATGAATATAGATATAATGAAAGAGGTCAATATCCTAAAGGTAGTGTATGGAATGG
>Ga0208854_1000288_pt1 | contig 12554 bp, 11 predicted proteins | sample LakMenEpi30Nov11_FD_150748 | JGI IMG/M metagenome (GOLD analysis project Ga0208854, IMG submission 150748) | Freshwater microbial communities from Lake Mendota, WI - 30NOV2011 deep hole epilimnion (SPAdes) | ecosystem: Environmental > Aquatic > Freshwater > Lake > Epilimnion/Euphotic zone ...
AAAACGGGAATATGTCCAGTCGTAAGTTATTTTCTATTTTCTCAAACTCTTACACCATAACTTTTTCTAGCTTTGATCACACGATACCAGTACCAGCAAAAATAATCGATTTTGTTTGAATAACTAACAAATTTTTAGATTAAATTGTTCCTCTCTCACTTGTTTGGTCAATTTCAAAATTTATAATTCCCGCGATCGCCATTCAAAATCTCATCTAAAAAGCGATCACCAAATAATTAATAGTTGATAATTATCCATTGAACCACAATGATCGCAATAACCCACAATCAGGTTGTCATTTTCCATAGTTGGGTTGCGCTCCTTAACACAGCCTAGAAGATCGGCGATCGCACTGTGAGTTGTTTTAATTTTACTAAAAATCGGTGCGCCTAGTTTCTCTAAGCTTTGTTGGGTCTAAGGTTGGGAATTTTTCGCTAAGGGATTGATTTTATCAGGATTTTTCGCTATTGTAGATATTTGATTCGGTAATTGCTTAAGGATTGACGGGGTAAGAATGATATCTAATGAAGTGCGCCGCATAATTCAAGAGTGCCGGGAAAAACGTCTCACAAGATTAGATTTGAGTAATTGGAATACGTCTCATGAGGAGAAATTAACGGCTATTCTTGCCGAAGTTTTTGAATTAGATTGGCTAGAACAACTTTATTTAAGTTCTAACCAACTGAGTGAGCTACCCGATTCTATTACCCGTCTCCAAAATTTGTCTATACTTAATTTAAGTTATAACCAACTGAGTAAGCTACCCGATTCTATTTCCCTTCTCCAAAATTTATCAAGACTTGATTTGGCTAATAACCAACTGAGTGGGCTACCTGACTCTATTGGTAATCTTGAAAATTTATCAAGACTTTATTTAAGTTCTAACCAGCTGAGTGAGCTACCTGACTCTATTGGTAATCTTGAAAATTTATCTACACTTTATTTAAGTTCTAACCAACTGAGTGGACTACCCGATTCTATTTCTTTTCTCCAAAATTTATCAAGACTTAATTTAAAAAATAATCCCCTGGTTAATCCTCCGATTGAAATTGCTGAACGGGGCATTGAGGCGATCCGTGAATATTTCCTCGAAAAAGCAGAAGGTGAAGATACTCTTTATGAAGCTAAATTAATTATTGTTGGGGAAGGAGGAGCAGGTAAAACCACTCTGGCACGTAAAATTCTTGATCCCAATTCACCCATGCCCAAACCCGAAGAAACGACTAAGGGAGTTGATGTGCTGGAATGGCATTTCAAAATGAATAATGGTCAGGACTTTCGAGTGAATATTTGGGATTTTGGCGGTCAAGAAATTTATCATGCAACCCATCAATTTTTTCTGACTAAACGTTCTCTCTATCTATTAGTTGCTGATAGCCGCAAAGAACATCCCCATCTCGATTATTGGCTCAATATTGTTGAGCTTTTTAGTGAAAATAGTCCTTTATTAATTGTAAAAAATGAACTTAGCGATAGACCTGTTCAAATGGATGAACCCCAACTCAAAGGACGTTTTGCAAACCTGAAAGAAAGCTTACCAACTAATTTAGGGAATCCCCAGGGCGGATCGGGTTTAGAATCAATCAAAAAAGCCATTGCTTATCATATTTCCCGACTTCCCCACATCGGCAATTCCCTTCCTAAAACTTGGATTAAAGTTCGAGAAAAGTTAGAACGAGATGAACGTAATTATATTTCTCTAGATCAATATTTAAAAATCTGTGATCGAAATGGCTTTAAATTCAAAAAGGAAAGTTTTACCGATGGCCGCTTAGTTCTCAGTCAGTATTTCCATGATTTAGGTAGTATTCTCCACTTCCAAGAAGACCAAACTTCTCCTCTTTATAAAACTGTTATTCTTAAGCCTAAATGGGGAACTGATGCAGCTTATAAGGTATTAGACAATAATCAAGTTAAACAAAATTTAGGCAAATTTACAACGGCTGAACTTAAGCAAATTTGGCAGGATACAGAATACCGAAATATGCAGTCAGAACTGTTAGAATTGATGCTCAAGTTCAAACTTTGTTATCCTTTGCCCAACGCTAAAAATACCTACATCGCGCCCCAACTTCTCGATTCTAATCAACCTGAATATTTTTGGAATGATAGCGATAATTTGCTTTTACGTTATGACTACGATTTCATACCGAGAGGAATTTTAAGCCGCTTCATTGTGGAAATGCACCACTTTATTGATGAACCGAATGTTTGGAAAAGTGGCGTTCTGTTAAAACGAGATAACACCTTCGCAGAAGTGATCGAAACCTATGATCGCCGTGAAATTAAAATTCGTCTTTCGGGAAGCAATAAACGAGGATTTTTAGAAGTCATTACCGATCAATTAGATGAAATTCATGCCAGCTTTAACCAACTCAAAGTTAAAAAACTGATTCCCTGTAATTGTGATGTTTGTAAAGATAGCCAAAATCCACATTTTTACGATCTAAATAAACTTCGAGAACGGCTTACTAATCGTAAAGATAATATTGAATGCGATAAACCGCCTTATCATCCAGTTAAGGTTTTAACTTTAATTGATGATGTTTTTGGCCGCGATAACGATAACTCTTTCACACAAGAACAGAACAGGGAAAATCCTGGTATTATTGTCTATGGAAATGTTCACGGAGGTATTAGAATGCAAAATCCCCAACAAGGTGACATTAACGAAGAAATTCAAGTCGTTAACCATCAACAAAATATTGTAGAACTTCCCGAAAATACCAAACCGATAAAAGTTAAAAGTGCCTGGGCAAATGGTTCATTTTATTTATTCTGTGCAGTTGTCATGACGGCAATTATTGGCTTTCTTGGCAATCAACTATCTTTTCCTGTTCTTTGTCTTGTTATTATTGCTGTCGGTTTACTTGTACCGATTATTGGAGCATTACAACTTAAACAAGATGATCGCCTCCAAGATGAAACCTTTTTATCTCTAATGAAAATAGCTATAACAGGTTTACCTTTTATCGGAAAACGTTTAGAGAAAGCCTTAAATCCTGCTGATAAATCTAAAGATCAAGAATAAAAATTAATAAAATGTAATCGATAATAATAGCAAGATTCATGCACTATAAATTTAACCGTAGATTTTTGGCAATAAATCATGAATAGTCTTACTCAAAATCTCGAACAAACAAAAACCGCTCTAAACCTCTATCAACAGGACTTCTTCGCCTGGACAAAACAACAAATTAATTACCTGCAAAACCAACAATGGAATCAACTTGATTTAGCGCATCTAATTGAGGAGATCGAAACCTTGGGAAAACAACAACGCCAAGAACTTCGCAACCGTTTAAGCATTCTCATTGGACACTTACTCAAATGGGAATATCAACCCCAAAAACGAAGCTATAGCTGGTTAGCAACCCTGCGAGTTCAAAGAATCGACATTCAAGAATTAATTGATGATAATCCTAGCCTGAAACCCTATCTAGAAGAAGCCCTGACCCAAGCCTATATTAAAGGGCTGCTCTTAGCCGTATCCGAAACTAATTTACCCGATCGCACTTTTCCCCAAAATTGCCCCTATAGCCTGACAGACATTCTCAGCGATCGCTTTTATCCAGGGCAACCCAACAATTTAACCGAAGAATAGACATAAAACGCACCAGGACAAAAATAAGCCAAAGTTTCATCACTAAAGCGATCACCATCCTATCAAAATTTAAAAACGCGATCGCCAATCTTACACCCCATATTCCGCAAACGCTACAGATAGCGCATAAATACAAATAGATGCTCTTTCTACATGAAGTTAATTTGTTTTAATGCACCATGAATAGAGTAGTTTAAATTTATTACAGCATAGGTGGCGGCAACCTGCGGAATGTCGGTTACACCATTCATCAACAAGGAGAAAAACGAATATGGCAACAACCAAGGCAGCATACAACTCACTGTAACTCGCAAAACTTGACAAAGCGACTACTGAAATTACATTAAATTTAAAAAGTTGGTAGTAGTTTAGTTATCAAGAAATATTTTGCATTTCAGTGTCTAACGTTATCACATAGGGTTTTTCCTGATCTGTAAAAGTTTCTGCTTGTTGCCATTGCTGTTCCAACAGATCAACCGTTGCATCGGAAATATCCCCACTACGTTGCCAAAGGCGATCGCGGAGAGTGGATAAATTGGCTTGACAATGAATAATTTTTAGGGAAATATTCTGAGCTTGGGCGGCTTGAATGATGGTAGAACGCCAGCAAGAGCGGTCATATTTTGCATCTAAAATAACCGTAAATCCTTGGGGAGCTAACAACAAACCCAGTTCAGCTAAACGACCATAGGTTCTTTCATTCATTGCTGCACTGTATAAACTAGCATCGCCTTTGATTTGCAACGAAATTCCTGCTAAATGTTTACGAACGGCATCGGAACGAATCTGAATGGCATTAAGTTGAGGCGCGAGATGATTAGCCACCGTACTTTTACCCGAACCCGATAGACCTGACATTAAAATAATTTTGCCCCCAGAAATTTGGGTATAATGCCAAGCCAGTTGATAATAATCCTTAGCTAAAGCGATCGCCGTTGCTTTTTCAGTTTCAGAAATATGGGGATCATCACTTAACATTGAAGTTACTTTAGCCCTGACGTAGGCTTGACGACAGAGATAAAATGGTAAAACCTGTACTCCTTCCCAATCCCCTGTTTGTTCTAAATAAGTATTTAAAAAAATATTACCTAAATCTGATCTTCCCTTGGCATCCAAATCCATAATAGTAAAGGCCACATCATACATGACATCTACCAAGCGGAAAGGTTCATTGAACTCAATGCGATCAAACAGTTGAATCTGATGATGCCAGTAACAAATATTGCTCAAATGTAAATCACCATGACATTCTCGGATTTTATGGCTTAAACGTCTTTGTTCAAATAAAGCAACTCTTTGCGCGAGAAAATTATCCGTAAATTGGCGTGTCTGTTGATATCTTTCTAAGGTTTGAACCGAGCCAATATATTTTTCTGTCATCTGATAATTTTCATCCACTGACTGCTTGATAATTGCAATTTGACCAAAGTTATCAATGTAATCGCTGGTTTTTGCCTTTTGGTGAAAGTTTGCTACCTTTAACCCCAACTCTCGTAGATATTCAGGTTTTAGTTCTCCCTCAGTAAAAAGATTAACCAAGAGACTGGACTGGGGAAACTCCGCCATTTTCAGTACATATTCAACAATATTTTCCTCACTGCCTAAAATGAAACGATCGCCAACCTGACTGATCGGTAAAACGGCTTGATAAATCTCCGGCGCGATCGGTTGATTCATCGTTAATTCCTGAAGCAGAAAATGATGCCGCTTCTCTAAAGTAGAATAATCTAAAAAGCCAAAATTAACCGTTTTTTTCAACTTATAGGCATAATCTCCTGTCAAAAATACCACTGAACAGTGGGTCTGCATAACACCAATTTTTCCCTGTACCGAATGGGGATAAAAGTCGGGTTTTTGCATGATCGCCAGCAGCGACTCAAAGTAGTTAAAATGCTCAATGCTCATTGAGTTACCACATCCCCCGTTTTGCATTTGGCATCACTGTGCGCCAATTCGTTTTGGCTAAGGAAAGTTGCTCCGGAGAAATATATGTGGAACTTAAATCTACTCCACAGAAATTGGCTCCCCGTACACTGGCATATTTAAAGTTTGCCCCGCGTAGATCAGCCCCCCGTAAATCGGCTCCTTCTAAATTGGCATAACCAAAATAAGCATCACTTAAATTGGCCTCCTTGAGCGAGGTTTGCACTAATATTGCCTTACCAAAGTCTGCACGGGTTAAATCTGCATTTTGAAAATTAGCACGACTTAAATCCGATTGATAACAATTGATCCCAGGAATAAAACACTTGACAAAGACAAGTCCCTGAAGATCCTGATCCGTAAAATCTCGTTTGCCTTTCTCATAGGCACTCAGCACGTCCTTGGTTGTCCATTGAACCGGCTGATTAAGGTTGACATTTTCGTTACCCCGACGATTATTGCGACTGCCCTTAACTGAGATATTTAAAGCCACACTTCCCTGACCACCCCCACCGGCCGAAGCTGCACGAGGAGCAGCCGGATTAACCCCCCCATTGGATTGGGGAGAGGGGGAACTTTTCAGTCTCGTTTGAATGTCCGAAGGTTGAGAACGATTGACCGTTTTAATGCCAGTGTTCATCTGACTGAAGGAAGTAGAAATGTTGGAACGGATACCGGTGGCTGTATTAAGAGCAGTGGAGTCAGGGGAATCCTTAACGAGTGGAGCCGTAACCAAAGACTGTTTCATCCCTTCTTCATAGGGCAAGGCATTCATAGCATCCAGAACTTGTTGGGCCGATTTATAGCGGTGACGAACCGATATCTCTAGCATCGTTCTAATCACTTTGGCAAAGGACTCACCAACGGTGACATAACGCTCCCATTCCATTTCTCCCGTTTGATGATTACAGTCAATTTCTTTCGGGGTTCTCCCTGTTAAGAGATAAATACAGGTTATCCCTAGGGCGTAAATGTCACTGGCATAAACAGGACGCATGGCCATCTGCTCTGGTGGTGCGAATCCGGCAGTTCCGATCGCAAAGGCGGTTAGGGCTGTTTGGGCAGAGGTATTAGCCGCCAATACAGAATTGACCTCATTTTTAACGGCACCAAAATCAATCAGAACGAGTTGCTGATCGGTCTGACGACGGATGAGGTTAGCAGGTTTAATATCTCGATGAATGACTTCCTGGGAATGGATATAGGTCAGAATTGGGAGAATTTCCGTTAAAAACTGTTTCACCCCGCCTTCGCTAAAGGTGCCATTGCGTTTAACTTCTTGATGGAGATTATGGCCTTTTACGTATTCTTGAACCAAGTAAAACTGTTGACTATCTTCAAAATAATCAAGCAATCGAGGGATCTGGGGGTGATTACCGACCTTGCCGAGGGTCTGAGCTTCCCGTTCAAACAGTTGCTTCGCCATCCGAAAAACATTGGGATCATCCGTAGAAGGGCGCAATTGTTTAACCACACAGATCGGTGTGCCGGGTAATCCCACATCGGCGGCTGCAAAAGTCGCGCCAAATCCTCCTTTCCCCAGCAGACCTAGGGTCTGATAACGTCCATTCAAACGCAATTTACCCCCGCAGGACTGGCAAATTTGAACGTTATTAGGGTTCTTGGGATGAGAACAGGAGGGATTTACGCAATAGCTCATTCCGTTTCACCGAATAGGTTGACATTGAGAGTGACAGATATTTTTCTGAACCTGACTGATTGTAGGGGTTCTTCGTCTAACTTCATTGTCTCTCTTTTTCTCTAAAATGTCTTAAAAGAGGCAATATTCAATCCCCATAAAAGCCAAAAATGCCCTCAGAGATTCAATCGATCGCCTCAATAGACCTAAAATAGACCCAAATAGGAACAATTAGTCGAGATCCCGCTCCCTTAAGGAGAATGTCTCTTTTTGATGGGTAAGGGAGACAGCAATAATCCCCATTAACGATACAATAACTAGACGATAAGTTGCTGAAAAGGCTGAAAGTCCATGCGTATCTCTGTTAACTGGTTACAAGAACTGGTCAAAGTCAACCTGACCCCGATCGCCTTGGCAGACTTGTTAACGATCGCGGGTTTAGAGGTGGAAGAAATTGAAGATCGCCGTCAATGGGCCCAGGGGGTGGTCGTTGGCCGAGTGGTGGAAAGAATACAGCACCCCAATGCCGATAAATTAAGTGTTTGCCAGGTGGATATTGGTCAACCTGAATTGCAAACGATTGTCTGTGGTGCCAGCAATGTTAAGGCCGATCTATTCGTTCCGGTGGCTACAATTGGAGCCTATTTACCGATAGTTGATCTCAAGATCCGCCCGACTAAATTACGGGGCGTGCGATCGGAAGGCATGATCTGTTCCCTGGCGGAATTGGGTCTAGAAAAAAATTCCAGTGGTATTCATATTTTTACCGAGGATCTTCCCCTAGGTAGTGAGGTGGGGCCGTTATTGGGGCTAGATGACGTAATTCTAGAAATTAGCCCAACCGCTAATCGAGCCGATGCCATGAGTATGGTGGGCATTGCCAGGGAAGTGGCCGCCCTAACGGGAGCCGCTCTAAATTTACCCAGTATTCCTAGCCTCGAAGTGGCCGATCAAAGTTTAACGGTGGCAATTGAGGCTGAAAAAGCTTGTCCCGCTTACATTGGCACGGTGATCGAAGGAGTGACCATTGCCCCTTCCCCCGATTGGTTACAACGCCGTTTACAGGCTGCTGGTGTTCGTCCTATTAATAATGTAGTTGATATTACTAACTATATTTTGTTGGAATGGGGTCAACCACTTCATGCTTTTGATGGCGATCGCCTACAGCAATTAACCGATGCAACAGCGTTAAGACTAGGGGTTCGTTTTGCTGAAGAAGGTGAAACCTTAGCGACCCTAGATGGCCAAACCCGCAATCTGGCGGCCAATAATCTTTTAATTACGGCTAATAACCTGCCCGTGGCCCTCGCTGGTGTGATGGGAGGATCAACCACAGAAGTTCATGATGGCACGCAGAATATTATCCTCGAATCGGCTCTCTTTGACTCAGTGGTCATTCGTCGCTCTAGCAAAAGTCAAAATCTTCGTAGTGAGTCCTCAACCCGCTATGAACGAGGGGTTAATCATCGAGAACTAGAAACGGCTTTACAACGGGCGATCGCGTTAATAACGACCCTAGCGGGCGGTACTGTCACCCGTCAAGGCAGAGCAGATTATCGTCCTAATGTGGCTGATCCGGCTATTGAATTACGGTTAGAGCGAGTCCGGTCTGTTCTAGGGCCAGTCAAAACTGAGACGGGAAAAGGAGAAATTGCGGCGATCGATGTGGAACGCATTTTGACAGATTTGAGTTGTCAATTAACCGCTATTTCTGAAGATCCTCAAGTCTGGACGGTGACGGTTCCCTCCTATCGCTATCGAGATATTGAACGAGAAATTGATCTCATTGAAGAAGTGGCTCGCCTTTATGGTTATGACCGTTTTTATGAGCAATTGCCTGATAAAACTGAACCAGGCGGTCTTTCTCTGGAATATCAATTAGAACGGCAAATACGCGAAAGCTTTCGGGCGGTGGGATTAACGGAAGTGGTGCAATATTCTTTGGTCAAACCCCAGGGGCTGGAAGTGGTGTTGGCGAATCCTCTCTTTGCCGAATATTCAGCCCTACGAACCAATTTATTAGATGCCCTCATTGATGCCTTTGCCTATAACCAATCCCAGGGCAATGGTGCGTTAAATGCTTTTGAAATTGGTCGTATTTTTTGGCAGAACGGAGAAGGGATTCAGGAAGCAGACGCGATCGCCGGAATTTTGGGTGGAGAATTTTTCCCCTTGGGCCAGTGGACTCAGGGCGGCAAACCGGCGGTTATGACCTGGTACGAAGCGAAGGGCTTACTGGAAAATGTTTTCGCTCGTTTAGGTTTAAGTGTTGAGTATCAGCCAGATAGTAAAGATACCCGCCTTCATCCTGGACGCACGGCTTCTCTTTGGTTAAAGGGTCAATATCTGGGCATTTTTGGTCAATTGCATCCCCAATTGCGACAGGAACGAAGTTTACCCGATGCGGTCTATGCCTTTGAATTGAAAATGTCTGTCCTACTCAATACCCTGCAACAGGATTCCTTAACTACGCCCCATTTTGTCCCCTATTCCACCTATCCTGCGGTAGCCAGGGATTTAGCTTTTTATGCTCCCATTAAACTGGCGGTCAGGGACTTAACCCAATCCATGAATCAAGCCGGTGGTGAGTTGTTGGACGATATTCAACTCTTTGATGATTATCAAGGGGATTCTGTCCCGTCTGGGCAAAGGAGTTTGGCTTTTAGTCTGGTTTATCGAGCCAGCGATCGCACGTTAACTGATGCAGAAGTGGATCCTGTCCATAACCAAATTCGGGAGGCTTTGAGTTCTCAGTTTGCCGTTACTTTAAGGAGTTAAGGGGTTGGGGTGATCGTCATGGTTAAACTCTACTCCTTCAAAATCTTCATCTAAAATTTGTTCTACGGTAAACGGACAATCCAGGGGATATTCTTTTTCTAAGGGAACTCTTACCCCAAATTTAGCCCGCTTGCCTTCCTTAATGGCTAGTTTACGAGAACTCGGATAAACTTTGGCGATCGCGGTTTCCAAATGGGATTTGAGGGAAGGTATTTCTTCTAAATCGTAGAGGATTCGTTGACGATGTTCACTGATGGAATCTAACCAACTACTTTTCATCATTTCAGGAGCATCTTGCTGAATTTTGAGTTTGAGTAAGTGGGCAATCAGAATAATCAAATTACTTTCCAGCGATCGCTTATTTGATTTACCCAAATCGGTTAACTCCTCAATTAAATGTTCAAGATCAAGCTGCTCAAATTGTTGGCTTTTGAGTTGATTAATGGTTTGCTCAAGCCATAGATCAAAATCGTTTTCATAAAGTCCAGTGGATTTAGTTTGCTCTGAAATAAGAATAGTCATTAGTTAATAGCCCTCAAAATAGCGGTTAGAAAGCGATCGCCCTTCCTTTTCTACAATCCCATTAAAAAATGAGCGTTAACATTCGCTATCTATTCCATCGGCTAAGGTTTGATCCCATACTTCTCTTTCTGCGATCTCTTCTTGCCACAATGTCTCGTTATTTCTAAATGCAAGAAAAGATTCATTGGCTTGTACAAGAAAAAGATTGCGACGATAGTTTTCAATGGCTTTATCTAAAATTTCTTGGATTGTATCTCCTGAAGAGTTCGCTAATTTTAGCAGTGTGTGATGAGTGGTTTCACTCATATTAATTTTTAATTCAGGCATCGTTTTTTTCGCAATTTAATAAAGAGAATTTGTTCCAGAATAATGATTAAAATTCATGGTTGAGATATGTAATTGAGAATAATCGCCATTTCAGCTAACTGAACATAACTCTCTTTATATTATAAGTCTTCATGCTCTCACAGAAACCAAATGGCGATTATCATTGGTATTTGGTGTTATTGCTGTCAAAAAATAGTCTAAGTTAGTTACGAATTACTGTGATCTGCCGCAGGTAGGACAAATCCTCGAATAATTTTTCGGCACCGGCCCTGCATAAACTCCATGTGTATTAGGTATTGGCCCTGCATAATAACCCCTGTTATTTTGTGGTGCTGGGCCTGCGTAAATACCACACTCAAGATTAGAACAAAATGCTTGGATATACTGAGCTATCTTAAGCTGATCGTCGCGATCTAGGGTTTCAAACCATTTCTCGAAATTATTTAGAGCTTGACTCATGATTTTTGATTTTTACAATCTGTAATAGGACAAAGACGAAATTCCAGTAATCTCATATCGTATAATAACTAATTTTTTTGCGTGTTGACTGGAGTTCCTCCACAAACTTGACATCTTCCATGACGAAAGTTCCAAGGATCAGCACCACATTGAGGGCAGGGAGTGGATTTCGATGGCTCAAACTCCTTAAGAGCATCCCTGTAAGCTCTTTGTCTATCAGCTTCCTTGATATTATTTAATAATTCAGCATCATTACTATCAACATCTTGAACACGTTTTAAGAATTGTTCCAGAGTTATATCGTTGATAGATTTACTATTTAATAATCGTCTCGCTTCATAATCAACATCAGAATTTTGTCGAGCCATTAAGCGATGCTGATATTCATTATCTTGCCATTTGCATACGAGTTGTAAACTGGCGAATATCAATAAAAGTGCTGCTACAATTTCACCAATGAAATCAACAATTGTCCCAAGTGCTGTACCTTTTGCTAATAATCTAGGAGTGAGATAAAACGCAGGTACAATAATAGAAAGACCGAGTACAAGTTGATTCAAGCTTTGAAGATGGCGCATTTGGTTCCTGTGGAGTTTCATAGCAACTAAAGCGTCTAATCTTTTTTGTTGAATAGTCTCTATACGATCCTGATTAAGCATTTTAATTTGTCATAAGGATTAGTATATTCAATGCTCGAATAAATCATTGAATAGAATAAAAACGATTATACAACAGACTAAAAAGAGATCGCCCCTTTCCCGATGATCAAAACTAGTCAATATTGATGTATTGGAATCATGAGACGGTTTGGGAATTGAGATGTTGATCAACTAACCTAGAAAACTGCTGAATATCCACCTCATCATAGACTTGAGCTTGTGCCTGAGAATCAACTCGCTCCATCAAGGCTTGAAACGCAGCTTGATCGTTGCGATGCTCTAAAACATACTTTTTCAACTCTCGCAGAGTCATTATTTGAAAACTAGACTTCATTGATCAACCTCCAATTGACCTTTTGGTAAATTTCGATCAAAATTTCTTCACCTGAAAGAATGATAACATGACCCGTTCTCTGATCTAAACGTACCAGATCAACAGAGAGATACAGATTGGTTAAATTTTGACATAACTGAAAGCACCGTAATGCCTGTTGGGTTGTTGGCAATCTATTGACCTCCTTTTTCATACAATAGCGATCGCCCTAAAAAAGCTTTAGGATGAACTTCCACAATGACTTAACCAGGCTTCCAAATCACTCATCTCCACAAAATCCAGTAACGCTTCTCCCAAATCTCCTAACTC
>Ga0208854_1000289_pt1 | contig 12549 bp, 3 predicted proteins | sample LakMenEpi30Nov11_FD_150748 | JGI IMG/M metagenome (GOLD analysis project Ga0208854, IMG submission 150748) | Freshwater microbial communities from Lake Mendota, WI - 30NOV2011 deep hole epilimnion (SPAdes) | ecosystem: Environmental > Aquatic > Freshwater > Lake > Epilimnion/Euphotic zone ...
CATTTTCTCTTGGGTTTATTAGCTTTTTTATTTTAACTATTCTGTAGCCATTTTTGAATCTATTTTTATTTTTTCAAAACTAGTACGGAATACGGGTTAAAAGTGATCGCAATCCGATTCTCCCCATTTTTAAAAAGCGATTACCACTCCTTGAATTACGAAAAAGTGATCGCACTTTTTTCACTTGCCTATTTGTAAAGCTACAACAATATTATCAAACTGATGATACGCTGATTCTTGTATCCAACTCACAGAAATAAGATCAGTAAATTCAGTAAAATTAAAGGTCTGGAATCCGTTAGCAGCATCTAAATCAAAATGAGCATTGATATTGGAATTATCGGATTTTGTTCCAATAAAGTTTACGGGAACTGCACCATAACCAGAACCATTTAACCAATCTAAATCAATAGAATTAAGGGAAAAAGTTCCACCTCCATTTTGAGTTAAGGTAATAGTTCCATTAATTGTATTGTTGAATAGAGAGGTTGAACCATTCCAGCGATAATCACCAGAGTTAATAGAATTCAAGTTATATCCATCTTGTATGGCTTTTGAGATAGTAAAATTATCCTCGATATAGCTACTACCTACATCAGTTAAACTAGCACCATCAATTCTTAATGATTCAAAATCTATTACAACAGTATTAGCTACGTTAAATGTTTTAATGACATCTTCAACTCCGAGGGCATTACCTGCGCGATCGCTGAGTTGAGCGGCATCAATAACTAATTGATAATTCCCCACTGCTAAGGCGGGATAGGTAATTTGAATGGTGCGATCGCCGTCTCGGAATTGAATATTTTCAGGCACAATTGTCTGATTAGAGCTATTGATCAAAGTAAAGTTAGCGGCAGTAATGTTAGTTGTGTCTAATGCTTCTGAGAAACGAATAGTCGCAGTACGCATATTGGCAGAAAAACTATCAATACTAGGCGCAATGGTGTCGGGAACCAGATCGAAGGTCAGAATATTGGAGAGGCTGGTATTGCCACCTGTATCTGTCACTCGTGTCTGTACGTTAACGACTGGCGCATTAGGATCATTACTCAGTGCGATCGCATTTAAGTCAAAGGGGAAGGAAAGATCATTGCTGACGACTTGCCCATTAACTAATAATTCAACATTACGAACTTGAACATCATCGGTGACATTAGCTTGAATGGAAATAGAACCGCCTTCTGTAATTTGAATACCTGTTTGATTGGGGTCTAGGTCAACCACAGGACTGGTAATCGTAACGGTCGGAGCAACACCTTTATTGTCGAAGGGTAGATAATTGATAACCTGTAAACCACCAGTACCGTCGGCAACATAGGCAATGCCAGAGGCGAGTGCTACATCATAGGTAAAGCCAGAAGTGTCAAAGGAGGTAATAAAGTTATTGGTATTTTGGGGGTCACTAAGACTATAAAGACCGACTCCTAAGCCTTCTTGAGAAACTAAACCTAATCCTGAGCCATTAAGAGCGACATTACGGGCTACAAAGAAGTTATCTGAGCTACTGATTAAGGTAGGATTGGCAGGATCAGAAATATCAATTGTGCTTAACCCACTACCTGCAAGAGAAGCAATTCCATTACCTGCAAATACGCCCACATCAGTCGAAGCAATGGAAACCGTTAGCTGTCCTTTGAGAGTTACGGCGGCGGAGTTACTAATATCAACAGTAAAGAAAATATCGGGGCCGCTAATGAAACCATAGAGATAGGAGCCATCTCGCGCTAAACCAGTAACTGTTCCTGAACTGGGCAATGTTACCTGTTGGATTTGTTCTCCACTGAGTAAATCAACGGCGCGTAAAGATGTGCCGACAGTGGCATAGGCAATACCATCTACAACTTCAACCTGACTGGCGTTGATATTAATGGTTTGTTTGAGGACGGGGAGCATGGGGTCGGATACATCTACCAACTGTAAACCGCCATTATTAGTTGCTACTGCGGCAATTTTTAAGTTGGCATCAACTGCAACATCGGTGGCATCTCCTGCTAGGTCTAATTGTCCTAAAATAATCGGGTTATTGAATTGGGAAGCATTAACAACAGCTAAACCGTAGGAACCTGTGGCAAGATAAGCGGTTTGGGTTTGAGAATTAGTAGTTGAACCTTCTACGACCACTCCTTTGGCTTCACCAAGTAAGGGAAGAGAAGAAATAATGCCAGTGGGGAAGCCTTGACCACCGAGAGGATCTAAACCTTGTTGAATTTCAGCTAAATCATTAATTCCATCGTTGTCTGTATCTTTTTTGTTAGCAATTGTGCCGATAATATTTTCTGCTTCATCAACCAATCCATCATTATCACTATCTATTAAACCATATAAATCTTCGTTGGATAGTTCATTTATCACATCTTCTGGAATTTCTACCCCTTGTTGCTCATAAACTTTAGCAATGCCTTCTGTAGTTACATAGGCAATAGCAGGAATTTCAGTAGCAAAACCAGATGCAGTAGTCTTGCCCGTATATGTAGCAATTCTGTCACTTTGGGCATCATAAATTGATAATTTAAATTCGGTATTGGGAGCTAAAATAGTATCGAATTGACCATTTGCATCAGTTCTTCCTCTTGAGGCAAAATTACCATACTCTATTAAATAGTAGGCATTGGCAGGATAATCAAGTAATTCACCTGCCATTTGACCAACGCTAGGTTCTAAGTCTCCAATTTGTTGTCCTACATCTTCTAAAATTTCACCCATTTCTGCGCCGGCTTCTGCGTTAACTAAAAACCCTTCCATTTCTCCAATTAGCTTGGATAGTAGAGTTTTTAATTCATCAGATTTTTCTGTAGGTAAATTATCCGATTCAGCTTGAAGCCCGAAGTTAGCCGATTCAATTGTTTTGGCTTGACCCTGTGCTACAAATCCTAGCAAAGACGCGATTTGGTCAATAGTTCCACAGGCAAGTGCTAATAAAGTGTCTTTTAATCCTTCTTTCGCTTTTTCAATGAGAGAATTTGTTTTCCCTAAAGTCGATTTAGCTAAATCTAATCCGTTACAAACTGTTTTAACTGTAATTGTGTCACAACCATTTTTCTGATCTACAATTTTGCCACAAACACCAGCAGCAAATCCTAATAAACCTTCCAAGCATTTAGAAATAGCCAGAGCTTTGCCCAATGGATTTTGATCTTTAATTTCATCAAAGGCAGAGACGAGAATTTTTTTGGTGGAGTTAATACCTTGAAATAATGCTTGTGCATCACTGGCATTTAAACTACCGTCCTCTAATCCTTTTAGTAGTTTATCTGCGCTACCAACTAGGGACTTGGCTTCCGAAGCAATCTCAAATACTTTGGCAATCAATCCTTGTATTTTAAAGAATCCTGCCGTACATTTAGTAACTTGCTCAAATAAATCGATCGCATTTTCAATGGTAAATACATCTGGATCACATTCATCGGGCTTAGGTGGTTTATTAGGTCCTTTTGTTGGTGTTCCTGGATTCACAAAATGCCAACCAGGAGCCAAAACTCCCACCCCTTCATCAGATTTAATCACCTTCCCATCTTCACTTACTGTACCCGTACCAATGACAACCCATTTACCCGCAGTATGATCAAACGACCAGAACAAAGCCTTCTCTCCTGGTTGTAACCCCTCCAAATTGGGGAACTGTAACGGTGCAGGTACATCAAACGTCGTTGATCCTCCCTGGGCTTCCTGATTAAAACCATTAGCTCCCCCCGCTTGAATCGAAATCACCAACTTCGGATCAACCCCTGGCGGTAATGGAGCAGGCAAACGATCAGGAGCCACAGGGACAATCATCGCTTGAGTCGCTGAATTTCCCTCCCGATCCTGAGCCGAACCTGGCGCAAATGTCACCTTCACCTCATCCCACACAGATGGATCAACATCAGGTAACGCCTTCTGTAACAACGCTTTAGACGCATCCCCAAAACCTACATCCGTATTTTCCGTCGTAGATAAAGCCTTAACATCACTGATCGCCATCGGTGGCAAATAAATATTAAAAGCAGAACCGTCCATCGTTAACTGGGTAGATTGCCCAGGCACACTATGGAAAGCCTTACCTAAACTGGCATATTGCGTTCCCGCAGGAGCATTGGCCGCCTTAGAGCCATCAATATAAACAAAGAACTCTGGTGCAGGCACATCCTCAATGATAAAATATCCATTCGCATCCGTCACCGCCTTCACATCAGGCAAGAAATCTAGGCGAATTTCTACTCCCTCTAAGGGTTTATCCGTACCATCGGGATTTTTATTGTAGGAATCATAGACATATCCCCAAACATCAGTGCCAGCAATACGAACAATCGGTAAAGTCGTAAAGTCCGCCGTGCCAATGCCGCCGACCAGACCATCCCCATTCGCATCGATCGCCACACCATTTTGAGACAGAATCTTACTGCCGTCCACCACCATCCGCACTTCCGTTGAGGCAGGTAAAATTTCATTGGTCAGGAAAGTAGCAAACTCATTGGTACTAGAAACCTTAACTTGGCCTGCTAAACGTTGACCATTGGCAATCAAATAAAAGGCTTCATTTGTAACTGTTTCGGGCTTAACCTTCGTCCCAAAACGCACCACACCATCACGGGTTAAAGAAACCATTCCTTCCCCATTAAGCGGTGCAAAAGACAGAGTCGGAGGCGTAGCAGTAAAGTCTAACGTTAGACTTGCCAAACTATTACCCGCCGTATCCTTGACCTCTGGAGCGATCGCCAGTTGATAATTCCCCGCCGTTAAAGGAGTCGCCAAACTTAACCGCACTAAAGTATCACTAACCTTAGTAAGGGAATTGATCACAATAGCCTGACCATCATTAGCCCCACCCACAACCTTCAAACTGTAGGAACCCTGAGCAAAAACTTCCCCAGAAACCACTTCGCTTACCGTGACATCTAAACTGGTTGGCTCGTTACTCAAATCACTCGTAATCGTGGCGATCGGTGAGACTGAATCGAGGGTAAAACTGTAATTCAAAACAGCCGAAACATTGCCCTTACTATCGGTTGCTTCTAAACCCAGGGTATGTTCCCCCTGAGCTAAATCCGTATTGCCATTAATTTCCTTCAGCTTGGCACTGTCTAAACTAAAGGCCCCATTTTGCAGAGTTCCCGACACATCCACAAAAGCCCCACTATCCAACTTGGCACGGAAAACCGCGATCGCATTTTCATCCGTAACCGTGCCAGAAATAGCAGGATTGTTGGTAATCTTGTCGGTATTACTGCTACCCGTATCATTCATTAAACTTGCTTGAACAACAGGAGCCTGAACATCTGTTGGAGGCGTAGCAGTAAAGTCTAAAGTCTGATTTGCCAAACTATTACCCGCCGTATCCTTAACCTCTGGAGCGATCGCCAATTGATAATTACCCGCCGTTAAAGGAGTCGCCAAACTTAACAGCACTACAGTATCACTAACCTTAGTAAGGGAATTGATCACAACCGACTGACCATCATTGGCCCCGCCCACAACCTTCAAACTGTAGGAACCCTGAGCTAAAAATTCCCCAGAAACCACTTCGCTGACCGTGACATCCAAACTGGTTGGTTCGTTACTCAAATTACTCGTAATCGCCGCGATCGGTGAGACTGAATCCAAGGTAAAACTGTAATTCAAAACAGCCGAAACATTTCCCTTACTATCCGTTGCCTCTAAACCAAGAGTATGTCCCCCTTGACCTAAATCCGTATTGCCATTAATTTCCTTCAGCTTGGCACTGTCTAAACTAAAAGTTCCATTTTGCAGAGTTCCCGACACATCCACAAAAGCTCCACTATCCAACTTGGCTCGGAAAACCGCGATCGCATTTTCATCCGTAACCGTGCCAGAAATAGCAGGATTATTGGTAATCTTATCGGTATTACTGCTGCCTGTATCATTGCTTAAACTTGCTTGAATAACAGGAGCCTGAACATCTGTTGAGGAAAACGTTAACAAATTCTGCAACACATAATTGCCGATATTCCGACCTGTTGCCAAACCATCCACATTGGCAGAATTAAAATGAATACCGCCATAAATTCGACTCATTCCAGCTTCCTCTGCGGCGGCAGTGAAACTGGTAAATTGACGTTCAACTCCTGGCAAACCCAAAGAGTTAACACTAAAACCGACATTATCTCCCAACAAACTGGTTAAGATTGTCTCTGCCGCACCACTAAAAGTACTGTGTCCCGAAACATATTCAGGAAAAGCTGGAGTCGTTAACAAAGGTTGCCAACTGGCATCAGCAATGGTACTAGCATTACCATCGGTCTCTGCTTGTTGAATCGCTGTGATGGGTCGCCAGAAATTGTAATTATATTTAGCCTCCCAAGCCGCAATGCCCGCATCCGCTAAGGAAATATCTAACAGTGCAAATAACCGAGCATTATCCAACAGAGAATTTCCCTTTTGTACCGCAACATTTTGGGCAATTTGATTCCAATGGCCAGGCGGTGTAAATGTTCCTGTTCCATCCGCCCAGAATTTAGCAATCTCTGTTTGTTCGGCTGTGCGAGTCGTACTATTTAAACTGCCTAACTCTTTAACCTGATTAAAATCCGTCGTATAAACTGCGCTATCAAGGGCAGGTGGGCCATCGGGGCGGAACTGAGAACCACTGGTTAAAGCAAAAGGAGTAATTTCTCCCCACTGAGGTAATAGAGCAGGATTAAAAGCGGGGGGAGTCGGTTGCCATTCTCCATGGTTAATCCCAGGGGTGTAAATTACAGTATTTGCTGAACCATCGTTATTCCGTAAAGTCAGAATATCGTCCGCAACGGTTTGACCAAAGGCAACGCCTGTATCCTCAACAGTACCATCGGGAATTTCTGCCAAAGAAGCTGTCAGGGCATTATCCAAGAAGGTTTTTTGCTTGGGATAAAGATTAACTAAAACGCGATAAGCTGCTGATGCCGCCGCCGCTTCAATAGAAGCATTAACAGGAGCCGAGCCCACAAAGTGATAGTTCTTATAGGTGTTATTAAAACTATTAACGGTATCAAACACGGCTGCTTGTACCATCGCCATATTGCGAGAAGCTAGAGGTGGAGCCGTTTTATCTTCATATACCGCATTTAAAAGCGTGGCATTCCAATCTAAAACTACATCACTGTTATCTGTCCCATCTCGTTGGATAGTCGCAGTAAAAGTGCTACTGTTACCCGCTAAATCCTGGCTACTAACCGTTAAATTATTAGTCCCTAAAGCCAGAGCAATATCACTGAAGCTAAATTTACCTATACTATCAGCCGTCGTGGTTAAACCCAAACCCGTCAAGGTCAGTAAAGCATTCGCTTCGGTTTGTCCAAGCAGATTAATTTGGTTATAAGTTGTATGGGAATCTCCAATAGGAGCAGAATCAAACAAGGTGTTGAGAATAAAACCAGGGGTTTGGGGAGCAGAAGTATCAAGAGTAAAACTGAACGAAACATCTTTTGAGTTATTCCCGAATTGATCTTTTGCTTTGAGGGTCAACTGATAACTTCCATCTGCCAAATTTCCCCCGTTAATCTCAGCTAAAGTTGTTTGAGTTAAACGGAAACTGGCATCCGCTTGATATTGGGCTACTAAATTAACAAAATTCCCTCCATTTAAGCTGGCTTGTAATTGCTCAATGTTACCAGCTTGATTGGTAATAGAACCGACAATTTCTGGATTATTAGTAATCAGATCGCTGTTCGACTGACCCGCATCACTGGCAAGATTAACTTGTAAATTCGGCACAGATTGGGAAGCAAATTGAGTAATTTCTTGAGCAAGTTTTAAACCCCGCCAATCTCGGCCAGAGGCAATCAAAGTACCCAAATCGGGAAGATTTCCTAAAGCTCCCTTAACCTGAAAAACAATATCGTTATAGTCTGCATCGGTATTTTGATCAGCCCGAATGTCTTCCCAACCAAAGGTTCCTGGCACTAACTGCCCCAATTGGTTAACCGATTGAGGATTCGCCGCCGCTAAAGAAAACAGAGGTAACTTGTCATTAACACCTGGCGGACTATTAAAAATTTCCTGTATAGTTCCCTGGGGAACCAGCATCATAGCGACCTGATCACTAGGATTAAAACTGAAAATTTTCGCTCCTTTGTAGCTGCCTTCATTGAGATTCTTTTCTCCCAACTCTCCTGAAAATTTTGCTCCTTCTTGGGGATCAATAATGACGGTATAACCTAACACTGACGAAGTTAAAGCCCTTCTAGCCGCTTCTTTGATAAATTCAGCAGAACCTCGCTGGAGACTATCCATTCCCTCTAGACTAAACACAGCCATTTCACTGCGATAGGCTCCCGAATCTGCTAAAAAGTCAATTTGTAGTTTGCCTGTGCTATCAACCTGAAAAACACCAACAGGAGGCAAAGCCTTTTCCACAGCAATTAACTCATTGTTAAAGCTTAAAAAACCATGATCATCTTCCGCTTTCAGGCTTACCAATTGCATCTCGCTCAAAGAATGCTGTTGAACCAGATTGGCAAAAATCTCACCTTCATCTCCAGGGGCATCCAGACTATTAATTTGAGAATCAACAAAATGACCCATTTCTTCAAGAATTACATCAACGGAACGGTCTAAACGATGACTATTCAGCAAGTCTTCTGAAACAAACAGAGTGCCATTTCCAAAAGCACCATCACCCTGTAACTGCGATTGAGGTAGGGTTTGAATATTAAACGGAAACTCACCAGCTGCTAAATTTTCGACTAAATCCTGAGCCGCATTTACATTGCAGCCTTCCCCAAAGGCAACCTGTATCTGGCTATCAAAATTGTCGGCGAGTGCAAATCGTTGAAGAGCCTGTTTTGCTAAGGGCAAGACTTGCTGATCCAGGTACAAAGAACTAGCTGTCAAGGGTTCCAAGGCTAACGGGGAAGACAGCGATCGCAGGCCTGTTGTAGTTAAATTTTCCGCTAAATCACCTGGCAAAGGATTATCAACTTGAACAAGGGCATTCTGCGTGACTAAGGACGGAGTTTCAGGATAAAAAGAAGTCATTAACTTTGACCTAAAGTTTTACTGCCAGTCATTTTGTATTACAACGCCTGCTTGTTAACGATGGTATCATACTCATAAAAATAAGGTATAAATTTGTTCATAAAAATTAACAATTATGGATGCAGCTAATGATCATGTGTGAAGAAGAAAGCGGTCTATGCTTTTCTGGCTGTCCCTTGATCAATGTGTAATCGCGGTATGATGGGAACGCTGGAAATTCTGGAGAATGACTGTTCATGACTGAGATCCAAACTGCCTCTTTTGGTGCCTGGAAATCACCCATTACTGCTGATGCTATTTTGGCGGGAAGTATTGGTTTAGGAGCCGTTGCACTGGATCAGGGGCGGAGCTATGGGTTAGAGTCCCGACCGACGGAAAAGGGTCGTAGTGTCTTAGTTCAATATTATGCTGATGGTAGTCAAACGGATCTTACGCCAGCCCCCTTTAATGTACGAACCTGTGTCCATGAATACGGTGGTGGTTCTTTCTTAATTGTCAACGGCACAATTTATTTTAGTCATTTTGCAGATCAACAAATTTATTGGCAAACGGCAGATCAGGAACCGCGATCGCTGACTAGAGAAGCTAATAAACGTTATGCAGATTTTATTTTAGATGAAGCAAGAAATCGTTTAATTGTGGTCTGTGAAGAGCATGGGGATAATGGTTCTGAACCTAGTAATTATTTAGCGACAGTCGATCTAGCCACCGGAACCGTTCAAACGCTAACGTCAGGCTATGATTTTTATTCTTCTCCTCGTTTAAGTCCTGATGGTCATCAACTGACCTGGATTACCTGGCAGCATCCCGATTTGCCCTGGGACAGTACCCAATTATGGTTAGCTGATCTGAATGAAGAAGGGCAGTTAGAAAATATTGTTTGTTTAGCTGGTCAAACGGAAATTGAAGCGATTTCTGAACCGAAATGGTCGCCGTCTGGAATGCTTTATTTTGTCAGTGATCGCGGTGGTTGGTGGAATTTCTATCGTTATAATGGCGGAGAAATTGAAGCCGTTTATTTAGCTGAAGCCGAATTTGCCTATCCTCATTGGGTGTTTGGTTTATCGACCTATCTTTTTCTCAATGATCAGCAAATAATTTGCACCTATAGCCAAAATGGTTGTTGGTATTTAGGAGAACTAAATCTAGATAGCCGCCAGTTAACCACCTTTACGCTTCCCTATAGTGATTTTTCCTCGTTAGCCCATCAAGGAGAAACGGTATTTTTTATTGGTAGTTCTCCGACTAGCTCTGCGGCAATCGTTGCTTTTAATGTGATCAGTCAAGATTATAGAGTCATTAAAAAATCGAGTCATTTGACAATTGATGTTAACTATATTTCCGTTCCTGAAGCGATTCGTTTTCCGACCGAAAAGGGTTTAACCGCCCATGCTTGGTATTACGCGCCCAAAAATCCTGACTATCAAGCTCCTTTAGGGGAATTACCGCCGCTTGTCGTTAAAAGTCATGGTGGCCCCACCGCCGCATCTTCTAATTCTCTGAGTTTAAAAATTCAATATTGGACAAGTCGAGGATTTGCCTATTTAGATGTTAATTATGGTGGTAGTACGGGTTATGGTCGGGCCTATCGTCAACGTTTAGATCGTCAATGGGGAATTGTGGATGTGGATGACTGTGTGAATGGGGCTAAATATTTAGTTAATCAGGGCAAAGTGGATCCGCAAAAGTTGGCCATTTCGGGCGGTAGTGCCGGGGGTTATACGACCTTAGCTGCTTTGACTTTCCGAGATATCTTTAAGGCCGGAGCCAGCCATTATGGGGTTAGTGATCTAGAAGCCTTAGCCAAAGATACCCACAAATTTGAGTCTCGTTATTTAGATCGTTTAATTGGTAAATATCCTGAAGAACAAGCCCTTTATCAGGCGCGATCGCCCATTCATTTTACCGATAAGTTAGCCTGTCCAGTGGTCTTTTTCCAAGGTTTAGAAGATAAAATTGTGCCGCCTAATCAAGCAGAAATGATGGTTGAAGCGTTGAAACAAAAAGGTTTACCTGTTGCCTATGTGGCTTTTGCGGAAGAACAACATGGTTTTCGCATGGCGGCTAATATTAAACGAGCATTAGAGGGTGAATTTTATTTTTATTCACAGATTTTTGGATTTACCGTAGCAGACGAGATCGAACCTTTAGAAATTTTAAATCTTACCCCGTCGCAATAATTTAGGGGCCATCCAATTCCAGCTTAACTTCTCATCTCTGCATAAACTGAATCGCCTATTCTCAACTGAGAGACCATCGAAAATTATGACCTCCTTTATTGTCACTGTTCCCGCTACGACTGCTAACCTGGGCCCTGGTTTTGATTGTTTAGGGGCTGCCCTTAACCTTTATAACCAAGTCACCTTTACCATTCCCTCTGAGGCGATCGCCGATCTGGTCATTACCGTCACCGGCGAGGAAGCGGATCGCGTTAGTACTGATGAAAGTAATTTACTTTACCAAGCCTTTCTGAAATTCTACCAATCTATTGAACAAACCCCGCCCCCCATCCAGATCGAGATTAATTTGGGAGTTCCCCTGGCTAGAGGCTTAGGCAGTTCCGCTACTGCTATTATTGCGGGCTTAGTGGGAGCCAACGTGATTGCGGGTAAACCCCTTCGTCAGGCTGAAATTTTGGATTTAGCGATCGCAATGGAAGGCCATCCCGATAATGTCGCACCGGCCCTATTAGGAAGTTGTCAATTGTCTGTCGGTAGCGATGAAGATTGGCGTATTGTGCCGTTAACTTGGGATTCAAGACTGATTCCGATTGTGGCCATTCCCAACTTTGAATTATCCACGGAAGCCGCCCGTGCCGTTTTACCGCTTCAATATTCCCGTGCCGATGCCATTTTTAACGCTTCCCATTTAACCCTTTTAGTACAAGCATTAAAGTTGGGTCGAGGAGATTGGTTAACGATCGCGATGGAAGACAAAATTCATCAACCCTATCGCCAAAGTTTAATTCCTGGCTATGCGGCGGTTAAAGCTGCTGCTCTCGAAGCGGGAGCCTATAGTCTTGTGATCAGTGGAGCCGGGCCGACTCTATTGGCGATCGCGCCTATTGAAAAAGCCCCCACTGTCGCCACCACGATCCAACAGGTTTGGCAGACGGAAGGCATCAAAGCCGAAACTAAGGTTTTGGAATTAGATCTCTGGGGTGCAAGAGTCAAAGAGTTAAATTCTGATTAAGATATCAAGTTAGGTTAGGTTTATTGGTTAAAACGATTCTTTGATATTAGGATGGGTCAGAGCGATCACTTTTAAAGTCCTAACCCATCTAAAAACTACTTCTGCTGTTTTAAAATAACTTGGATTAAACCCGTTAGTGATTGACTGAGGATAGCCAGTAAAATTGCGATCGCCAAAATAATGCTGGTGGGTGATTCTCCATTTTTGACGAGAGTTTGGGGATCAACGGGGTTAGAAAGTTGGGCAGGTTGGGCTTGAGTCGTTTTCAAACCTGAGTTTATTTTCTAGAATCAGAACGATGTGGGCAATGGTTCAGTCTGATTATTGGAATTGCATCAAACCCCTGTGCAGCAAGGGATACAACGATTTTTGCCCTGAATCACTAAAATCCTTACAGGGCAA
>Ga0208854_1000290_pt1 | contig 12543 bp, 9 predicted proteins | sample LakMenEpi30Nov11_FD_150748 | JGI IMG/M metagenome (GOLD analysis project Ga0208854, IMG submission 150748) | Freshwater microbial communities from Lake Mendota, WI - 30NOV2011 deep hole epilimnion (SPAdes) | ecosystem: Environmental > Aquatic > Freshwater > Lake > Epilimnion/Euphotic zone ...
AACCTGCAAACAAACTTGATCAATCACTAAATAGAGCATTACGCTGATTCCACATATTGATACAAAACCCCTTGACCGTAAGCACTTCAAGACTTTTGTATCTTGGACTACATTCTGAATTTGGAATTGCTGATTAATTTAACCAAAGTTCTTATTATCAACTCACTTTATGGTCTTAGTCTCCGTTTGCATTCCCACCTACAATCGCGCTCATTATTTAACCTACGCAGTGCAAAGTGTTCTTAATCAAGATTTCACTGATTTTGAATTAATCATCTGTGATGATGGCTCCACGGACTCTACCTCGGAATTGATACAAAAATGGACAGATCCACGTTTGCGTTATCTTCGTCATCCTAAAAATATTGGCCGCAGCCGTAATATGCGATCAGGTTTTGAAATCGCGAAGGGTGACTATTTTATTAAATTTGATGATGATGATGCCTTAACCTCCGATTTTTTAAGGAAGACCGTTTCTATTTTAGAAAAATTTCCCCAGGTTGATTTTGTTTGTACGAATCATTGGGTGATTAACGCTGACAATCAACGGATGCTAGAAGCAACTCAAGAAAATTGTATTAAATGGGGCAAGGATCAACTAGAGGAAGGAATTATTGCCGATCTTCTAGAGGAAACTTTTTTAAAGCAAAGTTTACAAATTGGCTCTACTCTTTTTCGTCGTTCCTGTTTACAAGCCGTTAATTTTATGCGTGCTGATTTAACAATGTGTGAAGACTATGATGTCTTAATTCGTCTAGCATTACAGGGAGCAGTGGGCTATTTTTTACCAGAATATTTAATGGAATATCGTTTTCATACAGGTCAAAGTAGTTTGGCACAAAGCTTAGTCTTTTTAGAAGCTAAATTAACCTGTTTAGAAAGTTATACTTTTCCGCTCCCCTATCTCGAACAGCATCGACTCAAAAAAATTGCTGAAACTCAAGAAGATTTAGCCCTGCGTTTGCTGGAATCGGGAGAAACTCAGGAAGGTCGTGCTTTATTAAAAATTTCCCTAGCTTCTTTGGGATGGTCAAAGCGATCGCTATTGGGCTTAATGCTCTCCTATTTATCTCCCCAACTGCGTCAACAACTCTTTCATTGTTTTCGTCAGCTACGTCCCCAAGATTATAGTGAGAAAGTCAGGATGATGGAAAGAGCAGAAGATTAGGTGGGGGAGACTGGGGAGACTGGGAAGAGGAGAAGGGATTAAATAGCTGCAATCTCGACCAGACTGGGTAATGTAGCTAGGCGGGAAACTTTGGGATTCCAGGGTTGGTCGTGCATGATAGAACGAGCCAAGATATAACGATAAAGATCACTCAGTTGCATAGCGGAATTTTGCCAACTAAAACGGGGGTTGAGATCATAGCTGGCTTGTTTTTTTAACTTTTTCGCCCAGAGTTCATCCCCAATTACTCGCTCAATGCCTTGGGCTAGGGCTTCCACATCCCTGGGTGGCACTAACAAACCAGTTTCTTCGGGATGCACAGTAAAACGCAAACCCCCTACTTTAGAGGCAATGACTGGCGTTCCACAGGCGATCGCCTCAATGGCAACCAAACCAAAGGGTTCATAGTAACTAGGAATGACACAAACATCTGCCGCGCTGTAATACCAGGGCAACCAATCATGGTCAACCCGTCCCGCAAATAAGGTTTCTTGACTGATATTCAGATCAGTGACTAATTGTTCAATACGTTTTCTTTCCTGACCATCTAAGCGTTCGATAGTGCTGCCACCCACTAAGACTAACTTTAGGTTTTGATGTCCCTGAGCTTTCAAATTGGCACAGGCTCGCACCAAGGTTTCAATGCCTTTACGAGCAGCAAAACGTCCCACATAGAGAATGATTTTTTCCTGACTATCCCAACCTAACTTTTTCCTGGCGGCTAGTTTCGGCAAACTATGAAATTGGGCCGTTGTTCCACAGGGAATAACTTCAATTTGACCGGACTCAGAGACTAGATTACGAAGAGCTTCTTTTTCCTGGGGGCTAGTCGCCACAATACAACTAGCTTTCTCTAAAACTTCTTGTTCTACGGCTAGACGAGTCGGGGCGATCGCGGGACGATACTGCATGGTTTCATATTTAACAGCCCCTAGAGAATGATAAGTATGAATAAGTTGAACATTGTTATCTTGTTGCAGTTGCAGTCCAACCCAAGCAGACAGCCAGTAGTTTGTATGCACTAAAGGATAGCGAATGGCATTCTTGGTTTGAAAGGCATGAAAAGCATCCAAGAAAGCCGGCATATATTCAAAAAGGTCATTCCTTGGAATAAAGGTTTCTGGCCCCGCTTTGAGCCGAATAGTACGACAGTGAGGCGAATGTTGAACAATGACCGCTTCCTGGGGATGGCTTTTACGGGTAAAGATATCAACTTGCCAGCCTAGTTCCGCCAAACTTTCTCCTATTTGACGAACATAAATATTTTGTCCTCCAGCTTCCTCCATGCCAATCTCGGCGGTGGGATCGGCATAGTCGGAAATAAAGGCGATCGCTTGACGGCTGAAATCTACCATAAATTTTTCTCACACCCCAAACTATAGAATTGTTACTTGGTTTTAGATAAGTTATTTTAATACTAGGTTCCCTGCTTGGCCACAGCATCCATCGCTACAAAGGCACGAGAAAGCGGGAAATTAGCAATAAATTCCTACAAATCTTAACAGACCAGGGGGGAAAGTGCCAACTAGAGAAAACCCTGAACAAGATTGGGCCGTTGGGGCCGAGGAGAGCTAGAAAATAGGAGAAAAATCTAGTCAGTTAACCAAACTTCTTTGGCCAATAGGTCAATCAGGTGATCGCGGAGGAGATAGTCGTGGCGTTCCAATTCGCATTCTACCGCAGGCCATTCTCGTGCGGGAATGTACTGACACAGCGTATAGATCGGTTGTTGGCGGTGAAGTAAGCCTTTGCAAACCAGTTGCCGAGCTTCTTCTCGAATATCACTAATGGAATATTTTAATTGGAATGGCTTTTCGGCGGCGGTGATGAACATAAATTTAATTTCCCAATCCTAGGGATAGTGAACTAAATGGAGTAGTCGAGAGTCACAATCGAGAATAGGATTTTGCTACAAGTTTAGTATCCTTTTTTACATTATCCTTGATCTAGTGCCTTTTTTAGACTAAACCTAAAGTTTTCTTCAGCTTTTTAACGGAGTTTATCTGTTCGCACCAGTCTAGGGCGTGAGGTTTTTGACGAGGACACCCATCGATACAAGGGTCAAAATTTAAGTTATTTTAAGATCAGTGGTTTTAAATTTTAGTACTTTGTCTAGCGATCGCCCATGAACATTCTTTCCAACCTTTTCTCGTCGTCCAAAACCCAGGATCTGCCAGCCAAAACGACCTCCTCACCTTCAAACGCGAAGTCAGCAAAAGCCTCCAAACACAGGAAAAAGCAACGAGGGGCCGAACTTAAAACGCCTCAGGAACTGGTCATCATGCGACAGTCTGCAGCGATCGTGGCAACGGTGTTGAAGGAAATTGCAGAACAGGCTAAACCAGGCATGACCACAGGAGAACTGGATGCCTATGCTGAAAAGCGCATTAGAGAGTTAGGAGCGACCCCCAGTTTTAAAGGCTATCACGGCTTTCCGTCCTCAATTTGTACCTGTATTAACTCGGAGGTGGTGCATGGTATTCCCAGTCGCAAAAAGGTGATTCGGGCGGGCGATCTCTTAAAAGTGGATACAGGAGCCTATTTTCAGGGTTTTCACGGAGATTCTTGCATCACCATTCCCATTGGTAAAGTTTCTCAGAAAGCCGATCGCTTGGTACGGGTAGCAGAGGAGGCCATGTATCAAGGGATTGAACAGGTTAAGGCGGGCCATTGTCTCCTAGATATTGCGGGAGCGATCGAAGACTGTGTGAAAAAATATGGTTACAGTGTGGTGGAAGAGTTTACTGGCCATGGTGTGGGACGCAACTTACACGAAGATCCCTGTGTCTTTAATTTCCGAACCCGTCAATTACCTAATGTGCAACTTAAAGCTGGCATGACCCTGGCTATTGAACCAATTGTCAATGCTGGTTCTAAATTTACCCGTACCCTCCGCGATCGCTGGACAGTTGTCACTGTCGATAATGCCCTTTCTGCCCAATTTGAACATACGGTTTTAGTAACCGCAACGGGCTATGAAATTCTAACGGATCGCAGTAAAATCTAGCAAATCGCGATAATTGCCCATGTCTCGTTATCGGTCTTCCCCAAAACCATCTAAACCTTTTCGGCGATCGCTCCATTCAGAGCCAGAATCGCAATGGGGATGGTCTTCTCTATTTTCCCCAAAATTTTGGAAGAAACAAGTGGGAATTTTTTGGGCAATTATCAGCATTGTTTTCATTATTCTTTGTATTCCTAATTTCATTAATAGCTTTACAGAGTCTAATATCTTAGAAAATAACCTTTTTGCTCAATTACCAAAAGCTATTCCTATTTGGTATTCTAGTTTTGAAAAAGGGTTTCCAGGGGAATGGTTTACCTGGGATAGTCCGGCTTACAATACAGGAATGTTTTCGCGCAATGGTCAACCGACAGGGTATCGCCAATCCTTTTGGACAATTTTAAATCAAAAGCAAGCGCAAACAGAAAATATCCGACCTATTCAAGGAAACCATCTCTACAAAGGTTTAATTACGGGACCCGAAACCGATGGTCAAAACCACCGCGCCTATCCTGTTCTTCATCTGGATGTAGCCAATCCTGACTATGTGAGTCAAAGACCTATTCCGGTTGTTAACCGTTTTTATACTTGGGTTGACTGGGACAGAAGCAAGGCGAAAAACACTGATTGGATGCACTTCTTAACACTAGGAAATAACCCTCAATGGCAAGTTGTAACAATGTCAATGGTTGGGACTCAAGGTCGCTTAGAATTAGCCCATATAGGTGAATTTAATCAGTTTAAAAATGGGAATGGTTGGGAAACCATCAATGGTGTTATGTATCCCATTTATATGCCCTTGCGTCAGTGGGTGCGATTTACGGTTTATGTCGATTATCAGCAACCGCTCATGGTGGTTTGGATGGATGGTCAACCTATTTTTCGAGCTAATGGTGGGAATTTACGACAATTGCAGAATAGTACCTTGCATTTACTGCGGGCCCACTGGGGACTATATGCTAATGCAGAGGTCAGTAATGGCAAACAATATAATGATTCTATTCAAATTTGGGGGTTAACGAAACCCCTAACCAATTTTGCCAAAGAGCCATTATCGCCCTACGATGGACGAGGATTCTAATCATCAGTTTGATGGTGGCTAGACAACGGTTTAAAAAGGAGTACTGCTTGGGTCTGAAAATTCATTTGCTTATACAAGTTTAAGGCAGCTTGATTATGGGAAAAAACTTGAAGTCCAATCTGTTGATCTCCTCGTTGTTGGGCCCATTGTTGAGCAGTTTTTAATAAGGCTTTAGCAATCCCTTGACGACGATAGGGAGGCAAAACATAAAGCATAAAAATGTGGGTATAGCGTTTACCTGTCACCTGATTGATCGCATTTCCCAGCCAGAGAGCGGCGATCGCTGAATCCGCATCCCAAGTTTCCAAAGAAGAAGATTGAATGGTCACCAGCCAGAGACGAGAACGAGAGGAAAAATATTGATCCACCGTTTGAATTAAATGGCTGAAGTCCTGTTGCTCAGGAAACAATTCCTGATAGGTTTGCTGAAGAAATTTTAATAAGAGTGGTTTATCCCGTCTTTCACCTTGAATAAGTTGGAAGCCTGGTAGGAATTCCTGAGCAGTTCGGTAATCAATCATAAACATTAATATTATTATTAAAAACTAGTGGGGGACAGTCATTAAATTGGCTTCCAAGGATTGACGAACTTCAGGATCAACCGCACAGTCACTGTGTAAACATTCCACTAAAAAGAGATTACCTTGATAGTACTGATACCAAAGATGGATTTTATCAGAGGAAACCCGCCAATATTGTCCAATCCCACGATACTGGATCAGCATTTGCCAGAATTTTGTTAACCAATCCTGTCCTTTTTCTATCCACCAATCTGCAATGCTCAAGGGCGTTTCTGTACAGGCCGTTAGGGATGACTCAAGACTGGGTAAATCTGCCTTGAGCGTTTTAAACGCCTGGGCAAAGTCGGGAGCAAGTGAGAATTTTTGCTCTAAGTCCAGTCCAAAACAAAAATGCAAATACTTCTTAGCATCGGGATTTTCCTGAAGCTTGGTTGCATCTCCATAAATTCTAGCGAGGGCCGAATCTAGGGCTAATTCTTTGGAGAGAGTTTGTTGACTGCCAAATTTCACATCCAAGGCGATCGCCAAGTTTAAATCTCGGTAAAGAAAGAGGGTAAAATAGTAAGCTCTGATGGCCGCTGGCTGATAGGCAAGTTTTAAGCTCCTGACCTTCGTTTCTATCTGTTCTAAACAGTTAATTAAGTCTGGATCTTGCTGAACCGAGTCATCAAGGATCATCTTCATTCGCTGCAAAAGAAAATTCGCTTTCGGTAACATACTCACCGTTAAAGCAATGACTTCTCGCCAATTTTTGTCATAGATTCTAGTACCTAACCTTTCCAGTTCAAGGGTGAGTTGCTTGGCGGGAGTCGCAACAATTTTGCGGGCGGTGAGGTATTCCTGAAATGTTAGATGGGAAAAGGAATAGATATCTCTAGCCCTTTCTACCAAAAGACCATGCTGTAATTCGATCGCCTTTAAAACGGCCTCACTATTGAGCCAGAGGGTTTCCAGATCCGTTGTTGTGGGGGATAGATTCTGGGATAAATTTCTCAAATAATCCTCAATGAGATTCAGTACATTAGGCGTTTCAAAAAAATAGTTTCCCTGTTCAAAGGTAGTGGCTGCAATCTGACACAATAACTTAATTTTATCCGTCAAAGAAAGATGGCGATAGATCTGATCCCGTTGGATGCCTCGGGCCTGATCCCAGCGTTGTAAAAGGATATCTAGACCCGCTTGATAGAGTTTTGAGCGTTTCGTCGGAAAACTTTCCCGTTCTCGGAAGACAGAACAAATGAGATTGAGCAAAATGGGCGTGATGCCAAGCTCTCGAATGGGACGATTTTCAGGACGATTAAGCTGTTCTAAAAATTGCTCGGCTTTTTTGACTCCCTGGTTAGGATCAGAATTCACTGCCATAAACCACTTTTGAGCAAAAATCTCAATTTGAGGATAACTAAAATCGGCAATTTCCACATAGTTAAAACCCCGAAAGTGATAGTTTTGAGAGGCACTACGACAGGTGATAATAATTTGGTTTTTATAATAGTCTTGAGCAAACTTATCGATTTGTTTTAATAATTTTTCACTTTCTTGTAGGGAAATTTCATCGAGTCCATCTAAGAGTAAAAGAAAACGACCTTCTTGTAAGAGTAAGAGGATTTTATCTTGGGGAATACCATAGGGGAGAAAAAGTTGGCTAAAATAATGGCTAAAATTAAACTCTTCTTCCTCTGAATTCTCCGTGATTAAACTCCGCAGTTGAATGAAAAAAGGAACTAAATCCTCGCGGTAATTACCCTGATTACATTGCAAGGCTAAATATTGTAGAAAAGTGGTTTTGCCGGCCCCTGGTTTACCTAGGAGCATTAACTTGGAATATTCAGCAATTACGTCAATCCCGGCAATCACCTGGGGATTATCGGGCGAAAGATTCAGGCGTTCTGTGGTTGCTTGAGCCTCCTTCAAATCAGAAACTTCTAGCCACCGCTGACGGGCAGGTTGGGGCAAAATATAAAGCGCGGTATAAATATCACTCAATTCCGGCTGAGTTACATCAAAAGAGGATTGCAACGTATTACAGGTCGTCTGAATTAAGTCATGGAGTTGACTACGGAGAAATTTCACCCAGTCTTCAAGGCTAGATTGAGCATCTAAGGCGATCGCTGTCTGAACAATTTCAGGTTCGGCCTCCATTTTAGGTAAATCGACAATTTCTTCCCAGTCGATATCCAGTCGGAAGCAAATTTCTTTAAAGATATAGCGTTCAATGGGCCGCCCCGTAAAAAACTTCCAGACCGATTGCCGACTGGAGAGACCGGCCTCAGTCGCTAGATATTCCTGAGTCCATCCCTTACTATCGAAGGCTTTCTTGGCTCTAGCAATGCCACTAGTAGAAGCTCGAAAGGAACGTCTAGACATAAAATATTGCCCTACCTAATATAGTAATAGATCGCAAAATTACGTTTGAGCATATTGTTATGCTAATGTTAGTGATTTGGAAGCGTGATCGGATTTTAGCCGATTTTAGGCGATCGCTACATCAACCTAGCAAATAGCGACAATGTACCATTATAATTGCCATAGCACTTATGAACTTAGTGATTATTCAAGCGAATATAACGCTTTTTGCACTGCATTGTGTATTAGAAGAAAAGGTCAACAATAGAACCTGATTTCTGCCAGGAGTCAATAGAGAGGCAAGAGCTTGTAATTGTTATAGACAAGAATAATTTTATGTTTCTATTCTTTCATTTATAGGATTAACTATCACCCCTTAAGTACTCTCTCGGTATGGCCAATCGTTTTCTGGTATCTCAAAAAACTAGACCCCCCCAAATGACAAATTTTCTCAGACTTGTCAGTGTATTTATCTTCGGTGGCCAAGTTTTAATTGCTGGCATTTTGAGTTGGTCACATTATCATAACCGAGTCAATGGACTAGATGATCGCCTCGAATTGATCACCCGTTTCTTAGGGCAAAATGCTATTCTCCCCCATCTCAAAATTAGTGATGCCAACTTAGATTATCTGGTTGCTCCCACCTCCAATAGCCCTTCTCCTTTGTATGCAGTGGTTAGTGATGACCAAGAGATCATGATCGCTAGTTTTCTCCAGCTAAATGATCCGAACCTACTCACTCTACGTACCAACGCCCAGAAAAAACATCAGCAAATTGCCAATATTATCCAGGATTTGGAAAAGCAGGGAAATATTATCAAACTGAGGAAACCGATTCTGACTGCTGGTAAGTTTCTCGGTGTTCTGACCATTGGTTATTCTCGCCTCCAAATGAACATGGAGTCTTTTGCCTATGGATTGAAAATTCTCTGTTTATGTTTGATCGGTAATATTTTTTTAGTTTTGTTCTATCGCTACTATTTTAAACGAGTTATTCAAGCAGAACCGGCCCCTCCCATCGAAAAAGTAGAAGTCTTGCCTTTACCCACGTTGCCAAATACCCGTTCCGCGCTTGTCTCTACTGAGGGGAATGAGTTTTCCTCGCCCACACAACTATTAGATGCTTTACAGCCCTCCCTTGGCAAACTGATCAATCAACTACAAACTTTACCGGGACATTACCATTCTCCCGTTGCCCTGGCCAATGCCCAACAAGAAGCTTTATTTTATTTAATACAAGTTCTTGAATCGTTACTCACTGCTCAACAAAATACCTCTTTCTTTGTGCCGACGGTTCCTGATCCAGCCCTGCTTTCCCCTTATCTGGAGAAGATGCAACAGGAAAAAAATGAATTTCTGGCGATGATTGGTCATGAAATGCGAACTCCTCTTAATGCTGTAACCGGTATGACGCGATTGTTGTTAGACACGCCTCTTAGTTCTCAACAGCAAGAATTTGTCCACTTGATCCGGAACAGTGGCGACACGCTTCTGATGATGATTAATAACATTCTGGATTTTTCTAAAATTGAGTCGGGCAAATTAGAGTTAGAACAACATTCTTTTGACCTGAGACAATGTATCGAAGATGTTTTAAGACTATTTGTGTCTCAATCTGCGGACAAGCCAGTGGAATTAGGCTATCTTATTGAATCCCAAACCCCTATTTCAATTGTGGGAGATATTACCCGTCTGCGTCAGATTTTAACGAATTTAGTGGGTAATGCTCTTAAGTTTACTCAGAAAGGGGAAGTGGTTGTTTATGTCAATTCAACCTTGCTCTCTTCTCCTGATAGTGCTGAGAAGGAAAACCTAGATCAAACTCAACCAGCATTGTCTCAGTATGAAATTCGCTTTGCGGTCAAAGATACAGGGATTGGTATTCCCCGCGATCGCCTAGAACGTTTATTCAAATCCTTCAGTCAGATTGATTCTTCCACCACCCGCAAATATGGAGGAACCGGCTTAGGATTAGTGATCAGTAAACGTCTTTGCGAATTAATGGGGGGAAAGATTTGGGTACATAGTGAAGAAAATTATGGCTCAACTTTCTACTTTACCATTATTGTTGAAGCCATAAAATCCAAGGCAAATTTGAATATTACCCAATCCATACAGGAATTAATGGGTAAACGTTTACTGATTATTAACGATAACCTCACGAATCAAAAAATTCTTACCCAGCAAACACAATCCTGGGGGATCTTTACCTGCGCCGTTGACTCATGGGAAAAGGCCCTAGAATGGTTTCAACAGGGGGTGCATTTTGATATTGCTATTTTAGACATTGGATCTTCTCAACATAATTTTCTAGATCTCATTCGCCAAATTCGGCAACAATCTGGCTACCATAATTTACCTATCTTAATTATTAATTCAATTACCAATTTTAATGATTTTGAGGAAATTGAAAACCTACATTATATAAGAGTCTTAAATAAGCCTATTCAGCAGTCTGAGTTGTATAAAAACTTACTACATATTGTTTCGGAAAAACCCATTAAAATGACTCCAGCTAAACCGATGCCGGGAGAATTTTCTGCTCCGATGCACACCCTTAAAATTTTGGTCGCCGAGGATGTGACGGTGAATCAGGCTGTGATTCGTTTGTTACTCGGTAAATTGGGCTATCAGGCCGATATCGTTAGCAATGGGCTAGAAGCCTTGAAAGCACTCCACCATCAGAGCTATGATGTTGTCCTCATGGATGTGCGGATGCCTGATATGGATGGTCTGAGCGCAACCCATCATATCTATCAAGACATTTTTCCTCGTCCTCGTATTATTGCCATGACCGCAGAGGCCATGCCAGGAGATAAGGAAAATTGTTTGGCTGCCGGTATGGATGATTATCTTTCTAAACCCATTAATATTGAGTTGCTTCAACAGGCCTTGGCTCGGTGCGTGCCTTTGTCAGTTCCAGAAAGCAGTGAAAAGACAGCTCCGCCATCGAGCTTACCCACAACATCTGTCCCGGAACGGACTGCTGTTAGCGTTTCCCCAACCCCGCTAAAATCGGCGACAGAATTGATTAATCTTTCTGAGAACTTAAACGTATTTGATCCCAAGCCTTTAGAAGTTTTAGCTCAAATGGCTGGCAGTCGTGCGCATCAGGTGATCCATAACTTAATTTCTTCCTATTTACAGGAGTCTCCTCAGCATTTAATTGTGATTGCTCAGGTGATTTCCTCTGGAGAGTGGGACGGTTTGGAAAACGCGATAAAATCTCTCGGCTCTACTAGTGTTAGGATTGGCGCAACCAATTTAGGCAAACTCTGTAAAGAGATAGAATCCCGTCTCCAAGAGAAAAATTTGACCGAAATAGCGATGCTTTTCACTCGCCTTGAACAAGAATATGAGCAGGTTGTTCAGATCCTAAAGCGCAAGCAAGAACAATATCAAAATGAGGTGGTTACTTTTTAGGGGTGAATCTTTCTGTAAATCTCATGGATTTCCTAAACTTTTAGCCCCGCGATCGCCGCAATTAGCCTAAACTAGGGAAAGTTTATCTTTGTGTTTAATTTGGATTGTTGAGGAGTCGCCCCTAATTATGAGCCTTTTTCCATCACTAGCCCCTCGAACCCTCTTACTGTCTGTCCTCTGTTGCGGATTGACCAGTGTCTTGTGGGAAATGCCTAGTAGCAGTCAGGCGATCGCGGGAACTCCCTTCATAGCTCAAGCATTAACAGATAGTCAGAAGCAAAGCATTATTCAACAAGCTAAGGACTATGTGATGCTGATTGTCAACCAGGATTATGCCAAAGCCCAGGCTCTACTCTCGCCGGAACTGCAAAAAATCTGGACTCCAGAAAAAATAGGACAACTTTGGCAAACAGAGTTAATTGCCCGATCTGGCAGTTTTCAGAAGATCTTGGATGCAAAAGTTATTGACGTGGTTAATGCCGATATTGTTAAACTAACGGTGCAGTTTTCTGGGCAAACAGAGGATATCCTTTTAACGTTCAATAAGCAGCAACAACTGATTGCAGCCAACTGGACAATGGGCAAAAGTATTGATCAGATTGTGGAAGAATTTATCGAAGCTCTTCGTAATCAAGATTATGCCAAGGCCAGAACTTATTTAAGTCCCTTGCTTAAGGTGGAAATCCTTCCCCCCCGCATTCAAAAAGGTTGGACTCGTCTGTTAGAAAAGAACGGTCAGTTTAGAAAATTGCTGGATGTTGAAACCAAGACTAATCCCTCTCCCGCTTCTCCTGATGTGGCGATCGCCACTCTCAAATTTACGAAAGGTACTCAGGATGTGTTTATTTTCTTTGATAAGGATCGCTTTATTACCAATATTGATTTGCCCGAAAATTAAGGAGTGATATATACCTCGCACGGTGGTAATTGGCGTTTTTTAGTTCAGCCCCCCTAGCCCACCAAGTTTTGGGGGAACCGTTCTCTATTTATGGGTTTCAAAGTC
>Ga0208854_1000291_pt1 | contig 12519 bp, 11 predicted proteins | sample LakMenEpi30Nov11_FD_150748 | JGI IMG/M metagenome (GOLD analysis project Ga0208854, IMG submission 150748) | Freshwater microbial communities from Lake Mendota, WI - 30NOV2011 deep hole epilimnion (SPAdes) | ecosystem: Environmental > Aquatic > Freshwater > Lake > Epilimnion/Euphotic zone ...
CCATACTTTTGATAAACTTGGGTTGGGGTTAGGTACTTCATTTGATTTACCCTATTTGACCCCATTATACTTCGTTATTCAATGATTAGGTGTGCTGACAAGCTAAATTAGGGGCTAGGTTTAGCCACTCGACGCGACAAATCTGCAATTTTTTTCTTCAGTTCAGGGGAAGGCGCGACATCCTCCGCCATTTTAAATAAATTATTTGCCGCTTGAGTATCCCCCTTCGCTTGCCGTAACATCGCTTTACCCACCAAAGCCTTAAACTGTTTGTTGTCCTTGGCTAACATTTGATCATAAATCTGTTCCGCTTGATCAGTTTGTTCCGCGAGTTCGTAAAGCTTGGCCAGATTAAATTGCCATTCCAGATTATTGGGTTGAATCGTAATGACTTTTTTAATGATGGAGATTGCCTGTTCTAGTTGCCCCTTTTCTAAATAAATATTGGCTAGGGCGACTAGCGCATCCATATTATTAGGATTTTGTTCGATCAGTGTTTGGTATTTCTTGATGTCCGGTGCTTCACTGCCATTGTGAGTAATGGCATTATCGCTGGGTGGACGATTAAAGAAAAAGAAGGAAGCGGCTCCCAGGCTCAAAATCACGAGGGCAAACCCTCCCAACATCATCAGCAAGCGTGGCGAAAAGCGGGGTAAAGCTTTATCTGGGTTGGGATCGGATTTTAAGCTTGATTCTAGGGTTTTGACCCCCGTAAAAGTATGTTTTTTATACAATTCTGCCACTAGCCAAAGAAAGGCAGAGGAGACCCCATTGGATTGGAGTTTATAAAAACCCTCTTTTTCGACAATAGGAATGCCAGAGTAAAAACGTTGGTACTTGGCCGTGGCTGCGTCAAGGGCGTGGATCAGACTTTGTACCTTTTCTTCAATTTGGAGTTGGGCCATGGCTCCGGCCGCTAGGCGATCGCACTGGGTAAAAATCAGGGCAAAAGTATAGGCCAAGGAATTTTGATCCACCAGTCTGGCCAAAGAAATAACCTGTTTAGTCAGGGTTTCCAGACTATCGAGATAGGTCGGATCATGAACTAACCGCTCCGCATTAATGAAAACACAACAACTATGGGAATTCAACACCATCGTTTGATAATAGGGATTCTCAAAGTTGCAGTATTCTCCCGGAATATCCCACCAGCGAAAATAACACAACGTTTTCAGCCCCCAGCGTTGCCGTTGTTTAAAGGCAAAGTGGAAATCGGTAATTTTTAAAGTCGGTGGTGGATAGTGCCCAGTTTGACCAACATAGTTCAAAATACTCTCTAATAGTTCCTTTTCCGGGTTATATTGGCACTCAAACCACAAAGAAGGAGTCAAGTTGGGTGAGAGAGACGGATCAATATCTGACACGCTGTTCAATTCAGCATAGCTCCCGACGAGAAAAACTGTTTTCCCGACACCCCGCTCCCCTAAACTGAGCAGGTTAAATATAGGAGGTTTAATAGGTGATAAGAATTTCATCTGGGAACTGTAATTAGATAGTTTGGTTAATTTATTCTTTATAGGGTATCTCGAAAAGTCCGGTACTGATGAAACGACAAAAACGACATCCACAACGTTCCCGTCAATCTTTGGCTTCCCATTGGCACCTCTGTCTGGGACTGGCAATGCTATTTACTTTCGCCTGGGTGGGCCGAGCCTTAGGACAATCCTTGTCATCTTTTAACGTCATCCAAGTTCAACAAACCTTACAAGTATCCTTGAACACCACTTGGGTCATCTTTGCCGGTTGTCTAGTTTTTATTATGATGGCAGGTTTTGCACTCCTTGCGGCAGGATTTTGCCGCCAGAAAAATGTCGTCAACCTACTCGCTGAGAATTTATTGGCTTTTGCTATCACCACGATCGTTTTTTGGGCGATCGGCTTTGGCTTGATGTTTGGAGATGGTACCTCTCTGTTTGGAATTAATGGTTTTTTCCTGGGGGGTTCAGATACCAGTCCCAATTCTGGCTCTGATTATGAGGGCGTTTTTCATGCTCTTAGCTGGGCAAATATTCCTCTACAAGCCAAATTTTTCTTTCAGTTAATGTTAGCAGGGATTCCTCTCAGTATTGTGGCAGGGGCGGTAGCGGAAAGGATTCAATTTTTAGCGTTTCTTTGCTTTAGCGTTTTATTAGTGGGATTTATTTACCCGATCGCCGGTCACTGGATTTGGGGAGACGGTTGGTTAGCTCAATTAGGTTTTTGGGATTTTGCTGGGGCAACGGTTGTGCATTCGGTGGGAGGTTGGGCTGCCTTTGTCGGAGCAGTGCTATTAGGGCCGCGTCTAGGCAAATATAAAGGAGGCGAATCCTTTGCCTTGCCTGGTCATAATTTACCCTTGGCAACGTTGGGCTGTTTGATGATCTGGTTAGGCTGGTTCGGTTTTAATGGAGGAGCGACCCTTTCGGCTAGTCCCTTGGTCATTACCCATATTTTACTGGTGACGAATTTGGCGGCAGCAACGGGAGGCATTACTGCGATTTTGGTGGCCTGGTTTTATTTTGGGAAACCTGATCTTTCTGTAATGCTCAATGGCATTTTAGGGGGACTCGTCAGTATTACGGCGATTTGTCGCTTTGTAAACTTGGGTTGGGCGGCCTTGATTGGCGCGATCGCTGGATTGTTAGTGGTTTTGGCGGTGGATTTCTTTGATCGGCTACGGATTGATGATCCTGTCGGTGTAATCTCTGTCCATCTAGTCTGTGGGATTTGGGGAACCTTGGCTGTTGCTCTCTTTGCGATCGGCCCAAAAACACAGCTTAATGACAATTTTATTTTGTATGAAGCAGGGCCAGTAAAAGGTTTACTGCTTGGCGGCGGGCTTCCGGCCCTTAAACAATTATTAATTCAAGTGTTGGGCATCACGTCCGTTAGTTTCATTACCGTTTTACTGAGTTGGTTTGCCTGGACTCTTCTGCAAATGACTATCGGCTTACGGGTTTCCATTGAATCGGAAATTAAAGGACTAGATATTAGTGAACATGGCTTAAATGCCTATAGTGGTTTTTTACTGAAACAAGATACTGCGCCGAAAGGCCCCAATAAAAGCACTCCCGCCCTGCCCTCTCAGCAGCGATCGCCTTGGTAGTGAATAAGGGTTTTGAGACCAGAGAGGAAATAGAAGAGATTTTGGCAAAGTGTTGTAATGTACTGAGTAAAATGTAAAATGGAGTAAAATGAAGAAAGAAATCCGAGATTTGACCTATTCCCATTGGTTAGAGTTTTATTAACTCATTAGTGGGTGATCAGAAACAGATTTGGTATTATTCATTTTTTAGAGGCCAGCATTATGGGTATCGGCGATCGCTTTAATCAATTGACAGGGAAAACCCGCTATGTTGTCTCTCGTATTTTTATTTATTTACGAGGGCAAGAAATTGCACCCTTATTGGGAACCTTAAATCAAGCGGGACGGGAAACGGTGGATGCCGATGGCGATTTGGAAGTGGCAGGGGAAGGCTTAGTCAATATTTGCCAATCTCTACTTCAGTTAAAACTTCATTGGGAATCGGCGGCGAATGAGGGTGAAGTCTTTTGGAAAGAAGGAGAAGCGGGAGATTTTGTCAATGAATTGTTTACCGATTCGGCCCAACGTTATCTTTCTGATATCAGACAAGATCCCTTGGCCGAAGATGAACCTCTGACCTTGCCAATTACCAGCAATCTGGTGGTGATGATTACCGTTGCGTTTACCGGGGAAGTTGCGGATTTGGAAACCAACCTGGCGGATAGAGAAGCCCTAGAGTATGGATTGAAAGCTCTGATTAATCTTCATTATCAGCATCGGCTAGAAGCAATCCAAGTTCATTTTTCTCCTGCCCAATTAGGTGACGAGTTAACCAGTGAACAGGTATTATTAAACTTCCCAGAGTTAGTCCCCATTTAAGTCTGGGGGAAATTTGGCACCTGGGTTGATTGGCTCAGATGGTGACGGTTTCCATCAAAGGGTCAAACGCATCTTTTTTAGGATAATGTTAAAGATTGATGAGAAGGACAGCCCAAATAATGGAAACGGTTAATTTAACTAATTGCGATCGCGAACCAATTCATATTCCAGGGGCCATTCAGCCTCACGGTTGTCTATTGGTAATTTCACGGAGTAACTGGCAGATTACCCAGATCAGTAATAACACAGAAAGCTTGCTAGGGATTCTGCCTCAACAACTGCTAGGTCAATCCCTTGATCGGTTGTTAAGCACTGAGCAAATAACCGCGATCGCTAACTGTTTAGATCGCAATTTTGAACTGATTAACCCTCTGAAACTATCCCTAGCCACTCAGACAGGTCTGAAACCTTTTAGCGGTATTGTTCATTCCTTGGATGGGATTTCTCTGATTCTGGAATTGGAGCCGGATGAGAGTCACAATGGTCTCACTTTTGTCCAGTTTTATCAGATCTCAAAAAGTATTTTACTTCAGATGCAACAGGCTGGAAATCTGAGTGAATTATGCCAAGTCATGGTTCAACAACTCCGTAAAATAACTGGTTTTGATCGAGTGATGATCTATCAATTTGATGAAACTGGAGCCGGCAACATTATCGCCGAAGATCGACTCGAAGAACTAGAACCTTATTTAGGATTACATTACCCTGATTCCGATATTCCTCGCCAAGCCAAGCAACTCTATACCCTTAATTTGCTACGTTTAGTTCCCCAGGTTAACTACGAACCAGCCCCTATTTTAGGATTAGATTCATTGGATTCAGAAAGAGAGCCACTCGATCTAAGCCTAAGTGTTCTCAGAAGTGTCTCCCCTATCCATATTAAATATTTGCAAAATATGGGGGTTAAGGCCACCTTGACTATTTCTCTCCTCAAGCAAGGAAAACTCTGGGGATTAATTGCCTGTCATCACCAATCTCCCTATTTTATTTCCTACGAAATGCGGAGTATTTGTGAGTTTTTGGGACAGGTAATGGCCTTAGAATTGGATTCCAAGGAAGCGAATGAAGACCTGGATTATAAGATTTACTTGAAATCGATGCAGTCAGAATTAATCAAGAATTTAAGCGGTGCAGAAAATATTACCGATGCCTTAGTCAGAGATCGCAGACCTCTCTTAAATTTGGTGGGAGCAGAGGGGGCAGCCGTTTATACGGAAGGTCATTTGGTTCTGCTCGGTCATACGCCTTCAGAAGCGGATTTATTCGATTTAATTCAATGGCTAGAGACACAATTTCATCAAGATCTGTTTGTCACCCATGCTTTACCAAAAGTCTATCCAGCCGCGATCGCCTTTAAGGAAGTGGCCAGTGGTCTATTAGCCCTTTCTATTACCAACGTTCAGAAAAACTATGTGCTCTGGTTTCGACCCGAAGTATTGCAACAGGTGAATTGGGCGGGCGATCCCCAAAAAGCTCAACAAATTGAAGCAGATGGGACATTAACTCTCTTTCCGCGTCAATCCTTTGAATTATGGCAAGAGACAGTGCAACAACAATCGCTCCCCTGGAAACCCTGGGAAATTGAAATGGCCATTGAACTTCGCAGTGCGGTGGTGGGTATTGTCTTACGTAAAATGAATGAATTAGCCGCTATTAACCTGGAACTGGAACGCAGCAATAGCGATCTAGATGCCTTTGCTTATATTGCCTCCCATGATCTCAAGGAACCACTACGAGGAATTCATAATTACTCAACTTTTTTATTAGAAGATTATGCCGAGCTACTAGATGCGGAGGGAGTCGATAAGCTACATACTTTAATTAAACTCACCAAACGAATGGAGGATTTAATTAATGCGTTATTACATTTTTCGCGTTTAGGTCGTCAGGACTTAAATCTCCAATTATTAGATTTGAATCAATCTCTTCAGTCGATTGTCGAACTTTTTACCGTCAGTAAAAGCACAGAAAACATTGATATTCGCATCCCACGGCCCCTGCCTCCCATCTTCGGCGATCGCGTTTTACTAGAAGAAGTTTTTACGAATCTGATTAGTAATGCTTTAAAATATAATGATCGGCCCAAAAAATGGGTAGAAATTGGCTTTGTAGATCCCAAACCGGCTGATTCCTCCAACTTAGAAAGTCCGAAGTTTGTGACGTTTTATATCCAAGATAACGGCATTGGTATTCAGGAAAAGCACTTAGAAATGGTTTTCCGCATTTTTAAACGCCTACACGCCCTCAATAAATATGGTGGGGGAACCGGAGTAGGCTTAACGATTGTTAAAAAAATCATCGAGCGTCATTATGGCAAAATTTGGGTCGAATCGGTTTATGGTCATGGCACTATCTTTTATTTCACCCTAAGGATAGAACAAATATTCAATTAGACTCTTTTCCTTTAGAATAGAGTAAATGCGTGATCTAATTTTACTGTTATTGAACAACAAGATTTATAATTATTTGAGCGCAAGATAATCATAAATTACTTAATCATGGATAATCGGATTTTAGTTGTCGAAGATAGCGATGAAGATTTTAACGCCCTTTCCCGCATCATGGGAGAATTGGGACTACCCTCCTATCTGCGCCGTGTCTGTGATGGTGATGAAGCTCTCGATTATCTTTACAAACGGGGCTCCTACGAAAATGCTCAGATTGCACCCCATCCATCAATTATTTTACTAGACCTGAATTTACCTGGTACGGATGGACGAGAAGTTATCCAGCAAGTCAAACAAGATGATCACCTGAAAATGATTCCCATTGTGGTGTTGACGACTTCCAATAGCCCCCAGGACATTAAAACTTGTTATAACTACGGTGCGAACAGTTATTTAATTAAGCCGATGGGTATCAAAAAATTTAAAGAGACTGTTAGCGTGTTATGTGAATATTGGTTAAAAACAGTCATTCTTCCCTAGAGATGCCGATTTTAAAAAGCGATCGCCTCCATCTTAAGCTAGGATTGCGAAATATCACTGCTCACTTTTGACCATGCCTCTTGCTTCTGTTTTGCGTCGAAGATTGCCACAACCTTTTTTTAATCAATCCAAGCTCTTAAAGGGTAAAGTAATTACTCTCTTGTTTATTTTGCTCTTTAGTCTCACGATTTTAGGCACTACCCATAACTTTCGCTTTACGATGATGGCATTAATTACCTTTGTTCTTGCCTACTTAAGTAAAGGAATCCGACGGCGATCGCCATGAATAATGTTAATACTGAAACCATACCGGCATCGCTGTCATCACCTGCTATGAATGAAACAGGTTGGCAGGGAACATTAAAATTAGACTATGAATATCGTCAAAATAAAACCGTTTTAGCGCAATCTTTCGTAACGGCTCCTTTAAAAGTACAACGTTCCTTTTATCCTGAGGGGGAAGAATTTTGTCATACAGTGATGCTACATACGGCGGGGGGCATTGTGGGCGGCGATCGCCTTTCGCAATCCATTCAATTACAACCGAAAAGCCAAGTTCTGTTAACAACAGCAGCCGCTAGTAAAATTTACCGCAGTGACCAAAGATTTGCTCAACAAAATATTAATATTCAACTGGCAGAACAGAGTTATTTGGAATGGCTCCCCCAAGAAACGATTATTTTTAATGAAGCTTATTATGAGCAAAAATTACACATTGAATTAGCGGCTCAGGCTCACTTTTGTGGCTGGGAAATTAATCGTTTAGGACGTACTGCCAGGGGAGAAACCTTTTTAGCAGGAGAATGGCGATCGCGGTGGGAAATTTGGCGAGCCGGAAAACTCCTTTGGATTGATCGTCAACAGTTAATCGGCAGTGAAACCACCGTGCAGAGTCCTAACGCCCTAGGGGGAATGCCCATTGTGGCCACGTTTATCTGGATTGGTCAAGCCGTTAACCTGGCTGATTTACAAGCCGCTAAACATTTAGGGGAAACATTAATTAAACAGGGCAAAACTGGATTAACCTTAACCCAGGGTGACGGTTTATTCTGTCGCTATCGAGGGGATTCCACCGCCGAAGTTCGTAAATGGTTTAGCCAACTTTGGGATTTATTACGAAGCACCTATGGCCAACGGCAACCGATTAGACCGAGGGTTTGGAGTCTTTAGAATATTGGTGCAGTTTTGCTTGAGATACAGCACTTTGCAGTTAAATCTCGTACAGCCCACATTCCGCCAGGTAGTTCAAGAGATAAAGTAGTATTTTTGACAGGAAGAGCCAATAAAGGAAAGAATATGTTTATGTTTATGCTTAGAGATCAAATTAACAATGGTCTGAATGCCATCAATCTCTAACCAACGGATAAACAGAAAAGACTGAAAGACCCAATGATGAGACTTTTATCCATAATTGGATGAACTATACGACCATCACAGGAGATGTTAAACAACTTAACCACAACACCAACATTTTCTATCGAACTCCTGTTTACGATCCCGATTTAGTACAAAAATTTCGAGAAGAGGATAATTAGTATAAAATTATGGAATGGTTTGATTATTCTTCTCGCGTTTCCAATGCTGAATATTCCAGGTATTGCGATCCCAAGGGGTTAAGGCAACTCCAGTTAGCGTAGAACCGACACCAACCACATCAGCACGATGTACTAAAGAGATGACAATAAAATTATTAACTAATAAATCATTCATCGCCATAAATAATTGCTGACGTTTTTTCGGATCTAATGCCTGGGTTGCTTGTTTCCACTGTTGATCATACTTGGGATCACAATAACGCCCATAGTTTTCCCCTGACCAATTATTAGACCTCTGGGGAATGGCATGACAGGTAAAGGTTTGCATATATTTACCTGGATCAGGGTTAGTATTGCCGGTCGTAAACATTTGTAGATCCGCCGTAAAATGTTCGACTGTATCAGTATTGGCAGGATCACTGGAGAAAAAGATGCTGGGATCAATACTTTTAAGTTCTACCCCAATCCCCACACTTTGCAATCCCTGTTTAATTACCTGTTGGGCCTTTTGTCGCAGAGGATTAACACTGGTTTGAAAAACAACCTGCATTTCTACGCCATTTTTATCTCGAATACCATTATTATTGGTATCTTTCCAGCCAGCTTGATCTAATAGTTGGGCGGCTTTTTTCAGATCAAAAAGATAATGTGTTTGGGGTGAATTATACTCCTGGGGCAAAAATAAAATATTGGCGGTGGCTTGGCCGGTGACACCATAAAGCTGAGTTGCGATCGCCGCTCGATCAATGGCCAGGGCAAAAGCTTCTCTGACTTTTGGATCACGGAAAAAAGGATGGGGAAAAGCCAGGGTAGATCTGTCCCCTTTCGCATCTTTGTGATTGGGATCGGTCAAATTAAACACCAGTCGTTCACTCAAAGAACCCAGATTCGCAACAACTTTTCCTCGACCCGCCGTTTCTAGTTGCTTGAGAATAGCAGCCTCTACTTGTAAATTGAAGGCATAATCCGCATCTCCCGTTTGTAGGACAGCCCTAGCGGCTGAAGTCGCATCACCGCCACCCTTGAGTTCAATGCGTTTAAAACCGAGAGTTCGCGCTTCCCGAAACTGAGGGTTAGCTTCATAGACCACCGTATCGCCTGGTTTAAATAACACAACTCGATAGGGGCCCGTACCCACCGGCAGCAAATTAGCGGGGGCCTGTCGAGCTTTTTCCCCTTGAAAATCCACAAAAAGATGACGCGGTAAAATCATGCCGTCACTACCGACAAAGGGAATAAACCAAGCTGGATTAGCAGATTTAAAGGTTACTTTGACGGTTTGGGGATCTAAGGCTTCGACGCTTTTAATCGCTTCATAACTCCCCGAACTGGTGGAGCCAACCTTGGGATTGGTAATAAATTGATAAGTAAAAACCACGTCTTCGGCGGTAAAGGGCTTGCCATCTGACCATTTAATCCCCTTTTTCAATTGCCAAGTTACCGATTTTCCGTCCGAACTGAGTCCTCCATTGGCCATTGTGGGAATCTTCGCCGCCAAAAAAGGGATTAATTGTCCCTGGCGATCAAAACTGGCCAACGGTTCTAAACTAATTCGACTCGCCTCTCCATCTTTAAAACCAGTGGAGAGATGGGGGTTAAGAATCGTGGGGGCTTGCCAGGCTAGTATTTTGAGCGTGTCTAAATTATTTTGGCTTTGAGCAGGGGAAGGGGAAGGGGAAGAAGAGGTTGGAAGAGAACGAGAGCAACTTGTCAATAACAGAGATAAAATGCCGAAACTGAGAGCCAATCGAGATAAATATCCCCTAGAAGGCAAAAAATTAATCTTCATAAGTAAACGTCAACTCCTCAACCCACTTTACATTGAATGTTTTGTTAAGTTTTGAGAACTGTAACTTAGAATACGGAGCCTGGTGACTATCGATTCTACAGTGAATTTAGGGGAGTTCAAAAATTCACCCTTGGGTTCCTTGGAAGATTCTCTCATTGATATTCAAACTTAGTTCAAAAGGAACGCTTTTTGATCTACCGAAGGCCTTTCCCCTCAAGGAGCTTTATTTTAAAAATAATTTCAAGGATTAGCTCAATCATTTTAGGCATTTAGAATTTTCCCTCGCTTTACCAATGATATTTTTGATTTCAAGCATTTGACTTGGTTTCGTTCATTCTGATCAGGGAATGGCGGCCGGATTTGATCAATACCGTAGAGAAAAATATAATGCAACTTTTTCGTCCTTTCTCAACCGCAACCCATCCCCATTCCTTTTTTGATCTACCCACCTTTCGACCTGAAGTAGATGAATCCTTTCCGGTCGTTTATTCTACCTTGGCTCCCCACGCTCTTACCCATCTTATTTTTCAACACTACGAGATTGAAGTCCCTAAGGGCTGCCGGTTTTGGCATCGGGGTTTGAGTGATGTTTATCTGGTGGAAACGATTTCTCAGCCTTATATTTTACGGGTTTCTCACCATCATTGGCGCACTAAATCGGCGATCGATTTTGAATTGGATTTATTAACTTTCTTGGCAGCCCATCAACTACCAGTGGCGGCTCCTTTACGAACTAAACGAGGTTTTTTGTCGATTGAGGTGAATGCCCCAGAGGGAAAGAGGTATGCCGCTTTATTTCCCGTCGCGCCTGGTACAGTAGCGATCGGAGACTTAAATAAAACCCAAGGTTTTTTATTGGGGGAGGTGGTAGCTCAATTGCACCGAGTCTCTCAATCGTTTAGTCCTTTAGCTCATCGTCAACCCTTGACCGTGAGTTATTTACTGAATGATTCTCTTCATGCGATCGCGCCTTTTATGAACCATCACAGTCAGGAATGGGATTATCTAATGGAGACGAGCAGCTTAATTAAGGAGCAGGTGAAAAATCTACCGAAGGAAGCTCCCTATTGGACGGTTTGTTGGGGTGATCCTCACAGTGGCAATGTCCATTTCACGGCGGAAAATCAGTTAACCTTATTTGATTTTGACCAGTGCGGTTATGGTTGGCGTGCCTTTGATATTGGTAAGTTTTTACAGGTTTCGCTACAAACGGGCTTAAATCGGACTGTGCGTGAGGCTTTTTTAGCTGGTTATCAGGCGGTTACTCCTCTTACCCATCAAGAGTTAGCCAGTCTGCAAAGTTTAACTCAGATGGCCTATATCTGGTCTTGGGCAATTCATCTGAACAGTGTCAAGCTTTACGATTATAGTCGTCTAGATTCCTATTATTTTAATAATCGTTTGCAACGTCTTAAACAACTGCGATCGCCGGATTGGCAATTATTCTAAGCGCAACCAATCTTCTGGTGTATTACAGTTAAATAAAAAACGGCGATGACTGGTTGGTAATTCTGCCACAGACTGTTGACTCAACCATTGCTGAAAAGAACGTCCTCCCTGATTTAGAAACTGGGTTAACTCTGCTCCACAAGCTGTTCGATAAAAGCCACAGAGGGGTTCCCAGCCCTGGTTTGAACGGGGCAAGATTGCCATTGTCGTTGCAGAAATAGGGATGAAAGAGATTAAATATTGGCTTATAGTTTGCAGATCCGCCACGGTTAAACAGGGCAAATCACAGGCTAATAATAATACCCAGGTGGTTTGACAGAAGGGTAAGGCCTGACTAAATCCCCATAGGGGCCCCGGCGATCGCTGACAATCGGGGGGCCAACATTCGGGCAAAAGATGACAATCTTCTGGCACAACCATTTGATAACGTTCAACCCGGGGCGTAACCACATAAACAGTTGGAGCAACGGACTGAGCAACTTGACAAATACGGGTCAATAGAGGTATCCCATTACGGCTAAGTAGGGCTTTATCTTGCCCCATCCGTGAACTTTGTCCGCCAGCAAGGATAATAGCAGTAAGGTCAACCAAAGGAAAAATTGTCATGGCAGCGAATGACCCTTTTGGGGATAATAGACTCCAACGTTTGCGATTATGTCTGTATTTGATTCCAGTGTTAGGAGCGATTCCGTCTTTATGGGTAGTAACCCAAGCGGGCAAAGACTCTTCTCAGGTGAGAAGTATTGCTCGACGCTCCATCCTTTTAACAGGAAGTTGGCTCTTGATTTATGGATTGCTCTGGTGGAGTGGTTTACCAGAAAAATGGGTAAAAGCCTCGCCCTTCTAGGGCGACTTCCAGAGCAACTCAATGTTTTATCTGCAATCTTTTGTGATAAACTAGGGGAATGATAGTCAGAGAAGCCAAACTACTGAACG
>Ga0208854_1000295_pt1 | contig 12461 bp, 10 predicted proteins | sample LakMenEpi30Nov11_FD_150748 | JGI IMG/M metagenome (GOLD analysis project Ga0208854, IMG submission 150748) | Freshwater microbial communities from Lake Mendota, WI - 30NOV2011 deep hole epilimnion (SPAdes) | ecosystem: Environmental > Aquatic > Freshwater > Lake > Epilimnion/Euphotic zone ...
CACTGACCAACCAGAACGCTTTATTATGGCTGAGTTAATCCGGGAACAAATTCTTTTACAAACTCGCCAGGAAGTACCCCATTCCGTTGCCATTGTGATCGAAAAAATTGAGGAAACGCCCCAACGAACTAACGTTTTTGCTGCCATTACCGTTGAACGTGCTTCTCAAAAAGGCATTTTGATCGGGAAACAGGGAACCATGCTCAAGGAGATTGGCACAGCCGCCCGACAACAGATCCAAAAATTGATTGCTGGCGATGTTTTTTTAAAACTATTTGTTAAGGTAGAACCCCAATGGCGACAATCTAATCAGCACCTCCTCGAATATGGTTATCGCATTGATGATTAAGAGAAAATTAACATTAAGAGTCGTCTTCTAAATTGGCTGATCAGTACAGTAAAAATTTCTCTAGGGCGATCGCCACACCATCCGCTTCGGCATCAGCAGTGACCCAATCCGCTAAAGATTGAATTTCATCTGGAGCATCTCCCATGGCAATACCGATGCCTGCATAGGTTAATAATTCTCGATCATTAAAATTATCTCCGATCGCCATCACCTGTTGTGCAGTCAATCCCAATAATTCTTCCACCAGATATTGAGTAGCTAACCCTTTGTTAGATTGGGGATGAGTGACCTCCAGATAGGATTCCGTTGATTGGGTGAAATAAACCTGATCGGGAGAATAGCGATCGCCGAGAGATTGTCTCAGGGTTTGCATCATTGTCTGGTTAGAACTAATCGCTAATAACTTAATGGTTGATTTTTCGATAATGGGACGTAGATCACCAACGGGATGGGGTTTTACGCCCGAACGATTCACGTAACGTTGGGTTTCTGAGGTAATTTCACGCACATAAAGTCGATCTTCGTAATAACAATGGACTTCTAGATGTTCCTTAAAGAGGGGACTTTCAAAATGATCTAACACCTCTAGGGCGATCGCCGTTGGCAAGCTAAATTCACGGTGCAAGGTTCCTGAAAAGGGATCTTTGACCCAGGCTCCGTTATAGGCGACCATCGGCAAATCAGAATTGATCGCTTGATGGAAGGGTAAAGCAGAATGAAACATTCTCCCCGTGGCCAAGGCGACTCTAATCCCTTGTTTTTGAACCCTTTGCAGACAAGCTTGAACGCGCTCACTGACCTGATTAGAACGAGGGGCGATCGTACCGTCAATATCCAGAACTAGTAGGCGAATATCCACAATAATTCCTAATTAATACTGCTAGGCAAATTTTCTCCAGCTGCTTGATCCAAAAGCCAGATCAATTCTCCCTGGGGTTGAATCAAACGAGCCGGATAGGTAAACGGATCTGCTTCTGGGGCAAAAATTTCGGCCAGAGCCGGTTGTTTACTCGCTCCAGCTACGAGAAAAATAACACAAGCGGCTTGATTAATGAGAGACACGGTAAAAGTTAAACGGGGTTGACCATCTTTATTCCCCACCGTAATTAGGCGATCGCGAACTTTAAGAGCCGCAGTCTGGGGAAAAAGAGAGGCAGTGTGAGCGTCATCCCCTAAACCTAAAAGAATCAAATCAAACTGCGGAAATTCTCCTGCCGCTAAATGAAAAAATTTCGCTAATTCATTTTCGTAATCTTCGGCATCTCGATCCGCATCTCCCGCTTCAGTGGGCATGGGATGAATATTGCTGGGAGGCATTTCGATATGATCTAGCCAAGCATGACGAGTCATTCTTTGATTGCTATCGGGATGGTCACTGGGAACATAGCGTTCATCTCCCCAAAATACCTGTATCTGAGGCCAGGGAAGGGGTTGTTTGGCCAAGGCTTCATAGAGCGGCTTGGGAGTACTACCACCGGAGAGGGCAATAGTGGCCTGACCCCGTAGTGCGATCGCGGCTTCTAACTTTTCGATCACAATTGCTAGGGTACGTTCAATCAAGCTTTCTTTGTCTGCTAGAATTTCAACGGTAGGTTGGTGATTTATTGACATAGGAATTACCGTGTTAATACACTGTTTGAATAGGAGCAAGATACCAGATCACGAACGAGCAACCACGTTGCATCATCTTCAGAAAAGTTTTCGGCTAAATTTGCACACCTTACCGAACATGGCTAAATTTTAACATTCCCGCGATCGCTCCTGACTAGCCAAGGGAGCGTACAATTAAGGGTTAGAGAAAAACAGATTAATCCTTTAATTTAGTCCGTCCGAACCATAATGAGCACTAGTGAACGCCGAATTTTCCTCTTAGACTTTGAAAAGCCTTTGTACGAATTAGAAGAGAAAATTAACCAGATCCGAGAATTGGCTAAGGAAGAAAATGTTGATGTTTCCGAACAACTATCCCAATTAGAAAGCCGAGCCGAGCAATTACGCAAGGAAATTTTTGGCAATCTTAATCCCTCCCAACAACTTCAGTTAGCCCGTCATCCTCGTCGTCCCAGTACCCTCGACTATATCCAGGCAATTACGGATGATTGGTTTGAAATGCACGGCGATCGCGGTGGTTATGATGATCCGGCTCTGGTGGGTGGGGTAGCCAGGCTAGAGGGTCAGCCGGTGGTGATCATGGGACATCAGAAGGGACGAGATACTAAAGACAATGTTGCCCGCAATTTTGGGATGCCAGCCCCCAATGGCTATCGTAAAGCCCTACGCTTGATGGAACACGCTGAACAGTTTGGAATGCCCATTATTACCTTTATTGATACCCCTGGAGCCTGGGCTGGCGTAGATGCGGAAAAACTGGGTCAGGGAGAAGCGATCGCTTATAATCTACGGCAAATGTTTCGTTTTGAAGTTCCCATCATTTGTACGGTGATTGGTGAAGGGGGATCCGGCGGGGCCTTGGGCATTGGAGTCGGAGATCGGGTTTTAATGCTTGAACACGCAGTCTATACCGTTGCAACGCCAGAAGCCTGTGCTGCTATTCTCTGGAAAGATGCGAAAAAATCGGATAAAGCAGCGATCGCCCTCAAGATTACCTCCAAAGATCTCAAAGACTTGGGAATTATCGATGATATTGTGCCCGAACCATCCGGAGCCGCCCACTCTAATCCGCTCAATGCCTCAGCCCTACTGAAACAGTCAATCCTAGACCATTTGAAAACCCTATTGCAAATGACTCCCCATCAACGGCGGGAATTGCGCTATCAGAAATTTCGGCAAATGGGACAGTTTCTGGAAAATTAAGTCAAATTTACAGCCGAGACGTTTTTCCTGGGGATCTTTTTTTCTGCACCAGTTGACCGCATACAGAAATGATATAATGCCGATGGTATTGAAATGTTACATTTCTTAACCAAGTTCTAATCTTCTTGGCTGCCAAGGGTGAAAAGACATCCCCATTTCCAGGGGTTAGATTCTCGCATTGCCAGCAATCTTAGAGAGTGGCCACCATTGTTTTATGAATTCTTCTTTGCAACCTTTCAAGGTTCTAGTCACTGGAGCTAGTAAGCGATCGCCGCAGAATTTGGCCCAATTGAATTGAGGAAATGACGATTATGTTCAATGCCAGTATTCTCTAAACCCCTACTTACAACTCACGACCTTGATTATGACAGTTGCCTCTTCCCCTGACCTTTCTAGTAATGGCATGATTAACAGTAACGATGTGTCCAGTCCTAAATTAACGGAACTAGTTGTCCCTCGTCCAGACCGCAATACCCACAACGGGCAACCCGTTCAAATTCATCCTGAAGTGATAGCAGATGATGCCAATAAAGAAAAAATGATGGGAGCGGTCAAAAGCTTATTGGAATCAGTGGGCGAAGATCCTGAACGGGAGGGTTTATTAAAAACGCCAAAACGAGTAGCCGAAGCGATGCAGTTTTTGACCCAGGGTTATAATCAATCCCTCGAAAAGTTGGTCAATGGGGCTATTTTTAATGAAGGCCATAATGAAATGGTCTTAGTTCGAGATATTGACTTTTTTAGTCTTTGTGAACATCATATGCTTCCCTTCATGGGCAAGGCTCATGTTGCTTATATTCCCAATCAAAAAGTGGTGGGTTTAAGCAAATTAGCTCGGATTGTGGAAATGTACTCTCGTCGTTTACAGGTGCAAGAACGTCTCACCCGACAAATTGCTGAAGCCGTCAAGGAAATTCTCGATCCCCAGGGAGTAGCGGTGGTCATGGAAGCAACCCATATGTGTATGGTAATGCGCGGTGTCCAAAAACCAGGTTCCTGGACTGTCACCAGTGCCATGATTGGTGTTTTCCAAGAGGAACAAAAAACCCGTGAAGAATTCTTGAATTTACTCAGTCATCGCCCTAATTTTTACTAGACTTTAATGGCTAAAATGTTTAAAAAGTAAAGAAAAACCCGATTTCTATGATTAGGATCGGGTCTTTTTTTAGATATTCAAGGTAATCTTTTTACTCGTAGAGCCAACTAGCGATCGCCGCATCCCAAGGAGCCAATTCTGCTTCACTAAACCAGAGACCAATTTCTCGTGTGGCCGTTTCAATGGCATCAGAACCATGAATGATATTGCGACCCACAGAAACACCAAAATCACCGCGAATCGTACCTGGCACGGCGGCATGAGGATTCGTGGCTCCAATCATTTGTCGAGAGGTGGCAACCACATTTTCTCCTTCCCAAACCATCGCGACAACGGGAGAAGAACAAATAAAACTCACTAAACCAGGAAAAAACGGTTTATCCTTGAGGGCATCATAATGTTTTTCAGCCAACTCTTGGGAGACGGACATTAATTTTAGTCCCACCAATTTATAGCCCTTGGTTTCAAAACGACGAATAATTTCTCCGACTAGATTGCGCTGTACACCGTCGGGTTTGACCATCAGAAAAGTACGTTCCAAAGCTGCCTCCTGTTGCAGATGTTACAATTTGTCACAAAGCACAGATTAGCATAATTAGGAATCATCAAGGCGGGGAGATTGTTAACCTTGGAACCACAAAATAGCGAGATTATTCAGCCAGATCAAGAGCCGGTGCAAACCGATGAGAGCTTGATTGAGCAGGAACCAGAAACGTTATCCCACTATTGGCATTTAGGGTTAGCCTATCTAGGGCAAGGTCAAGAAGATGCTGCCCAGGAAGTTTGGCTGGCTGGTTTAACTCAAGGGTTACTTAACGGTGAACCGGATGCTCTGACTGAATTAATCGAGCTATTGGTAGGAGAAGCTCAACAACTGGAAAAACAGGGGGCGACGCAATGGGCGTGGCAAATTCGACAACAAATTCAAGCTTTGGCCCCAGAAGAGATTAATAATATTCTCCATTTAATTGAACTCGAAATTCATCTAAATTATTTCATACCGGAGCATCTAGAAGAGTGGCAAATTATCCCACTTTTAGAAAATATAAAACCAGAAGTTAAGACAAGATTAGAGCAATCACAATTATTAAAAATTATCTTAGCCTTATTACAGTTTCCAACGGCGATCGCAGTAGATTTCTTAAGCGTTAGTTTACCTCATTTGGTTGAAATTGAGCAGGGTATTAATGCTGTCATGGAATTTGCCAATCAGATGGCCTATGATCAGTTAATGCCGACCTATGCTGCTTATATTGCCCAAGTTTGCTTACAGTTTTCTCCAAATAACGTCTATATTTTAAATGAGCTTATTAATTATTACCAACGCAATCGACAGTCTCAATCTTTAATTGACACAGCTTGGCAACTTTATCACAGCTTAGAACCAGATAATAATTATTCTATTGCCCTTCAATCTTATTTTCTCTCTCGTGTTTTAACTGTTCTTTTGCGAGGCAGTTCCTGGTTAGCGATCGCTCCTATCCTGGAACGTTTTCAAAGTGTCCTTAATCAATTATTATATTCTCCCAAAATTGTTTTAGAAAATTATTTAATTGATCGTTTTTGGGGTGTCGGCTATCCCCTCTTCTATTTATGGGATCAACCGGCTCAAAATCGTCTATTTCTCAATAGAATTGCCCAGATTTTTCAGGAAAATATTCAGGCGCGAACAACTTTTCCGCTAACCAGGACAACACAAATTCGAGCATCGCAAAAAGTTCTCAAAATTGGCTATATTGCCCATACCCTTTATCAGCATTCCGTTGGCTGGCTCAGTCGTTGGTTATTTCATTATCATGATCAACAGAATTTTCAACTCTATTTTTATTTACTCGGTCAACCGGAAGATGATTTAACGAAAACTTGGGTTAAGCCTAATGCTCACGGTTATTATCATTTTAGCAGAGATCCCCAGGCGATCGCCGCTCAAATTCAGGCAGATAAGATTGACATTTTAGTGGATTTAGATAGTCTTACTAATAATCTCACTGCTCAAGTTTTGGCCTTAAAAGTAGCTCCCATTCAAGTGACCTGGTTAGGTTTAGATGCCTCTGGTTTACCGGCGATTGATTATTTTATTGCCGATAATTTTGTGTTACCTAAAAATGCCCAGACTGATTATCAAGAAAAACTCTGGTTATTGCCCCAGACCTATATTGCGGTGGATGGTTTTGAGATCGGCAACCCGACCCTAAGCCGTGAAAAATTAGGACTTAATCCTGATACGATTATTTATTTGAGTGTTCAAAATAAACTTAAGTGTCATCCCGATATTCTACGGCAACAATTAAGAATTATTCAGGCAGTTCCGAATAGTATTTTTCTGATTAAAGGGGGCAATGATAACGACAATATTCGTCAATTAATCGATGTTATTGCCTTAGAAGTGGGGCTTGAAACCCAACGGATTCAGTTTTTACCTAGTGATCCCGATGAACTTACCCATCGTGCTAATTTAGCGATCGCGGATGTGGTGTTAGATACTTATCCCTACAACGGAGCCACGACAACCTTAGAAACCCTCTGGATGGAAATTCCTTTGATCACTAAAGTAGGAGAACAATTTGCAGCACGAAACAGTTATGATTTTCTCATGCAGATGGGTATCCAAGAAGGAATTGCTTGGACAGATCAAGAATATATTGATTGGGGGATTCGTTTGGGGCAAGATGCAGCCTTGAGAGCGATGATTAAATCTAAATTACAGATAGCCAAACAACATTCTCCTCTGTGGAAGGCTCAAAAATTTACCCAAGCAATGGAAAAAGCCTATCAGCAAATGTGGCAAATTTACTGTGAGTCGGATCTAGATTTAATTTCTGGAGAAAATTGCTAATTCTTCTCTTTTAATATTTTAAGATTTCTCACTGATCACAATATATTCGTATAACATGGTATTAACTGTATTACCACTCTCATTGGTCGGTGAGTTTTTAGAAGGCATGGCTTTATTGCTCAAGAGACGTTCGTAGGTAATCAGATGTCTAAAGCCATTTTGCTCAAATTTTTCGGCAATGAATTGATCGGTTGGTAGTTGTATATTTTTAACAGTTCTATTTCCCACGATATAAATAATTATCCCTCCTTTTTTAACACTTTTAGCCACTTGATCAATGGATTTTTCAAGATCAAGATAAAATGCGGACACTTCTAAGGCTCTTTTTTCATTATTGACCGCGATCGCCTGGATATAGTCTGTTATTAAACCTTGGTTGTATAAACTTTTTGTTTGGCTACCTCCCATCAGCATTTTATCAACTTTACGAGCATAATCTATGCCGATCCATTCATTAGCAAGGGTTGAAAATTGACCATAGGCAACGGTTGTTCTACTATCCCCGTAGGGAGGACTGGTTAAAACCAGATCAAAGCTATCTTCGGCATAATCAAATTGAGAATAGTTCACATTTATTTGGGTATTTTCAGTCAGTTTTGGTAAATAAATCGTTTCATAAATATTGATGACATCGTTGAGCCTTTTAAAATAAACGCCTAAAACATCAGGATTAAATTTAAGAATATCCGTCGCCTTCATTTTATAGAGTTTAAATTCATTATTGCGAGTATAGGAACATTCGCGTACCGTTTCTGAAAAAGGAATCAGAAAGAAGTCATAGAGATTTTTATCACTAATTTGGTTAATAAAATATCTTAAAAGATTTAATTTGTTAATCACTTCTTGAGAAAACCAAAAGTTGATATTAGTGATTTTAGGCAAAGGGAACTTTTCTAAGAAATTTTCTTTTTTTAGATATTCATCGATTTGTTCTCTTAATTGTTGTTTGGTTATTTGTAATGCTTCTAAGTCAATCTTAGTAAATTTTACCCTAGAAATTAAAACGGCTAAGGGATTAATATCAAACCCGTACATTTCCGTCAATCCACATTCTAAGGCACTGGCAAAGGAAGACCCTGAACCGCAATAGGGATCGAGAAGTTTGCCTTGAGTAATATTTAACTCTTTTAATAAAGCAATGCCAATTTGGGGAGGCATGGTAGCGGGATATTTATGAATATTGGGATAAATGGCACCATAGCCTTGGTCGGCAAAGTCATAGTTTGAATTCCGAATAACTGAATATTTCATAAGTGTTCTTTAGATTTATTATTTATAAATAATCTTCATATTTTTTATACAAGCTCAAAACTAGTTCTAAACAAACGTTGATAATAATATTCCATCTATCATCATCATCGTTTGGTACCATTGTTTCTTGAGAAGCTCTGAAATGAACAATAGAGTTCCTAAGTTTATAAATAAATTTATAGGAATTTTCACAACTTCCTAATCTCTTAGTAATTTTTTCTTCTCCATTCAGCAGTTTTTCTAATGTCTCTTCTTCGCGCAATTTTAATGATATTTCTTCTTCACAAAGAGTAGCAAAATCTTGAAAATTTAATAAATCTTTCTTTTCAAGGATTGTATCATAAAATTTTTTTAACTTAGGAATTGAAAACAGTCTTTCTAAGCAGCGATAAACATCTAAAAAACAATGCTTCCACGAAAAAGAAACAAAACTGTATAACAAATTTTCATACGAAATTTTTGTGCTTCCTTCTTCACATAGTTTAACAAAGCACTCTAGAGTTTCAGGACTAAATTTTAAAATTCTTACAGCATCATTTTTAACCAATAGCAATAATGCAAGCCTAAACAATAATATTTCATCAATATCTTTTTCCGTAAATTCAAGGTTATCATAAACAAATGGACAATTTTTTGTAATTTGATAAATTTTGATTGATTCAAAAAAATCTGCGATTTTTATATATTCAAAACCTTCCTTTTTATTTTCTTCGATCTCATAAAAAACTTCATCTAAGATTTTATAAGGATCAACATCTTCCTTCACTCCAACCTTTAATCCGTAGATTAATGCTGTAAAAATACCAGAATTATTATCAAAATCTAATAATCCATATTCTTCTAGTGAAGACAAATCAATATTTTGCTCATTGAGACTAACTGAGATAAAGTAAAATTTACTATCAAATTCAAAAATAGCAAATTTTAGCACAGAAGTTAAACGTTTATCAGTTATTACGTTTAGTTCTTTAAGCCATTCTTTTTCTTGATCATTTGTTTGAATAAATCTAATATACTTTTCACCAAAATAATCAACTGTTCGATCAAATTCAGGATGATCATTAATAAAATCTTTGAGGGTATTAAAAATGTAGCGATTTGCCTCTACCATGTTTCTTGACATAATTTTTTTGTAGTTTGATACTTAAGAAAACTTCCTCCAGCAGACGGTCATGTCAAATACATCAAAGTTTCGGTCAATGAGTAACTTAAAAGCTGCTAAATAAAACTCTCGCTGGTAATAACCTGCCATTTTACTTGTTTTTTTACTAATTAACTCATTTAAGACATCAAAATTCAAAAACTCTCCTATTTCTTGAGAATTTTTCTGTTCCAATTTGTTAAGAAGTTGATCCGCATTTTGTGTTATCTGTTTCCATTTTTTTTGTTGATCTTCATAGGAATATTCTTCACCAGGCATTCCCATAATTTCTTGAGAAAATGCAGTAACAAATCCGAGGCAAGCCGGTTGGCTTCTGAAAAGATCTTTTCCTTTCTTTAAAAATTCTTTTGTTTCTTTACTCCCAATTTTTTCGGAACCGTCATATTTTCCAAACACAATATCAAACTTCAGCAAATAGTCAATCACCTGATAAAATCGATGATTAAAATCGGAGTTAGCAGCGGCTTCAATAAAATCTTGTTTTGTAAACTGATCTGCCAACTTTTCCTGAACATCAACTTTTTCCTTTTTTGCACCGAAAGAAAGGTACATTTCCACGATGTCGTCTGCATGGAACTCACACGGATTATAACGGCGACTAGCAGGAGCATTATCTGTCTCCATGAAAATTGTTATTTTGCCATTTCGTGCCTTTAGCTCTTTAATCATTGGTCTATAAACAACCTCGACCTGTCGTCGAAGGTTCCAGGGAAGTTGACCTGTATTTAAAACTAGCATTCTATAAGTAATTGCATTAACCTCAGATGCTAACCAATATTCTATTCTTAGTTCTTGTCCTTTAATTCTAGGATTTACCTGAACAGCTTCTTGAATAGCTGTTGTTCTTTGGATACCATCAATAATAAAAATATCATCATCTGGAATATTACGAATTGATTCCCGAAAAGAATCTTCACTAAAATCCCCCTGCTTAAGTTGCTCCAAAAATCCTTGATCTTTGACAATTGTACCAATAACGATGGGCGGCAAAACTGCACCAGCTTCTAAGTCTGTAATCATACGCTTACGAATCCTCTTGGCTGTACTGGTTTTGAGACTATCTCTTTGTCCCTCGATTCCTCCCTTGTTTTCAAAAGACTTTGATGTCATACTTAAATACTCATCTATTGTTATTTTTATAATTACAGAATAACAATTTACTCGTGTATCTTTAAGTATATCAAGTTTGGAAGGAGTGGTCAGAGTCGCATTCATAGGGTTTTAATGAATTTGATGAAGGTACATAGAGTGAAGGGAAGAAGGTCTAATTAACGATTGAAAAATAGGCTAATTGTTAATATAGAGTGGATACTCCTGGCATGATAACACAATTTTGAGATTAGAAGACATCAAATTAAGTGATCCCCTCCAGTTCCTCTTCTGTCAACGAATAGAGTTGACGTAATTTCTCTAATTTTGCCTCATCTGCTTGCCAAAAACCGCGACCATTAGCTTCCAACATTCGACCGATAATATTACGAAAAGCTTCAGGATTTGCGGCTTGTAAACGTTTAGCCATTTCTGCATCCAAGGCATAGGTGGCTGCCGCCTGATCATAAACCCAATTATCGGTAAAATTGACCGTGCCACTCCAACCTATTAAAGCCGTTAAACGTTGGGAAATTTCGTAGGCTCCCCCTGAACCTTGAGCTACCATTGCCTCAGCCCATATGGGATTAAGTAATTTACTCCGATATTCTAAACGCAAAACCTCTTCTAATTTTCGGGGTGTTGTATCCTTTGAAAAACTTTCGATAAAGTTAGCTGTTACTTTTTTTCCCTGCTGAGTTTCCGCCGCTAATTTTAAACCACCCGTATTGCCATAATATTCCTGAATATCGGTTAAACCGTACTCCACTGAATCAATTTGCTGCACAATGCGATCGCTGGTTTTTAATAATTGTTGTAATACTTCAGGACGAGCTTGACCTTTATCCTGGCGACCATAACTAAATTGATTGCGTTTCTGCCAGGTATTCGCCAATTCCGTATCCTTTTCCCAATTCCCATCTACCACTTGATCATTGACTAAAGAACCAAAATCTCCGGCAGGATTAGAAAAAAGTCGGGCCGTTGCATTTTCTATGCCCTGTTCCTGAAGAGCGATCGCGTGTTTACGAATAAAATTTTGTTCAAGCGGTTCATCCCTTTGGGCAGCCCGTTGAAACAGATCATCTAATAATTCCAAAATATTGACAAAAGTATCGCGGAAAATACCCGATAAATTGGCCAACACATCAATGCGGGGATGATTAAGTTCGGCTAACGATTTTAATTGATAACGAACAATGCGACCCGTGCCTTCCTTTAACGGTTCAGCCCCCACTAATTCTAAGAGAATTCCCAAGGATTCCCCCTTAGTTTTAATCGCATCTAAACCCCACAACATCACCGCAACTGTTTCAGGATAACTCCCCGTTTCTTCAAGATGTTTAGCAATAATTTTTTGAGCTATTTCTCGGCCCCTTTCGTAAGCCGCAGGAGAAGGCATTCGGTAGGGATCTAGCGCGTGAATATTACGGCCAGTAGGTAAAACCCCCGCCCCATCTCTGAGCAAATCTCCCCCTGGTGCCGGCAGAATATATTCACCATTTAAACCCCGTAATAAATTTGTTAATTCGTCGGTATTTTGTTGAAGTAAATCCCGAATCTGAAAAGCAGCTTTTAAGGTTTCGCTGCGACCATTGGCAAAGGAGAGTAAATAGTCATCGCTTTGGTTACGGGTGGCAATAGCAGTTCTTTCTGTTGGCGATAATTGCTCCCCAAAATAGGCTTCTAAATAACTCTCTAATTGTTCAGCATTAGGGGGTTCCCCTAGCGTATGTAAACCCGACGAAAAAAGACGTTGTTCAACTATCTGACTTTTCCCGTTAAGTCCAAAATCCAGCAATGCAAACTTCTAGAGGCTTTATCTGGCAAGGGTTTGAGAAATGATTCTCTTGACAGGAAAAAA
>Ga0208854_1000299_pt1 | contig 12317 bp, 14 predicted proteins | sample LakMenEpi30Nov11_FD_150748 | JGI IMG/M metagenome (GOLD analysis project Ga0208854, IMG submission 150748) | Freshwater microbial communities from Lake Mendota, WI - 30NOV2011 deep hole epilimnion (SPAdes) | ecosystem: Environmental > Aquatic > Freshwater > Lake > Epilimnion/Euphotic zone ...
CTCTTCTCTCTAAGTTAGAGCCTCTTTGCCCACTCCCACTCTGTTTTTATAAAATCTTTCGATTTTTCGAGGTACCCTAAAGTAACAAACTCATCCAAACTATTCTTCATTTTGGTTTTGGATAACGACTTCGACCTTGTTTAACAAATCTATCGGTATTGATAAAGTTACAGAGCGTGATGTTGACATTAGAATTTCCTCAAGAAATCTTATAAGCTATTTTAACCATTTTCTACCTGTAAATAATTCGTTGATAGATTATTCTGTGAAACGGTACGATAGGGCTTGCGAGCTCGCGTCAGATATAATCAACGAAAATTTTACAGCAAGACCATTTTTAGAGCGATCGCCTGCTTATCAATTTACAAAAACAAACTGCGATCGCCCTTTGACTAATTTATAAAAATAAACCGCGATCGCCCTCTTGCCAACTTGAGAAAATAAACCGCGATCGCCCATTGCAAAACTAAACTACCGCAAAATCTGTAAACTGACGATTAAAAGGAGAGCGAAACCCTAACACAATCTTTTCCTTAGAAATTCCAGCCTTTAATAACTGATTAGCGACACCAACCTCGGTAAAATCTCGCTGAATCCAAAACTTATTATCCTTAATATCTACATGAATGGGACAACCATAAACCTGCTTTTCCTCTTCCCATCCCACATACAATAATAAATAGTGATGGTTTTGCGTATCACAAATTATCTGAGTTTCTATATTTTCATCTTTAGGATGTTGAGCCACATAATCTTGAAGAATATTTTGAATTAATTTCTGATAGGTGAGGGTTTCCATAATGTAATTTCTCCTTTTTTAGGATTAACAATTATTAATTTAATAGAGTAAGCATCAATAACTTTTTGGATAAAACTATCTTGAAAAAATGTGTTATAAATATCATCAGGAATAGCTAAATACAAAATTCTATCAGATTCAAGCTCCTCTAATGCTAAGCGATAATTGAGAAATTGACCAACGGCTAAGTGAAAATCGCTTAAATTTGATAATCCAACAAAGCTTTTTACCTCGACTGCTATTTTAAGCGTCTCTCTTTCTGCGAGAAGTAGTTTATCTGCGGCCAAGTCAACAAACATACCAATATTTTCACTAACTCTTAGAAAAAAAGGATCACGAATAATGAACCATCCTTCTTTTTCTAAAGCCTCTCGAACAATATCATGGACAATATCTTTGGCAGCCATAAAGGGAATTAAGATTGACTGTAACTAATTCTAACTTAAACGAGCGATCGCACGGTCAATAATTGCTTCACGATCAACCATTTCGCCCAACTTAGACGACTCATATTTCCCCTCAAAAGCCTCAGCCGCCGCCGCATCTAACGCAATATCATAGGCATCTTCCAAAGTCTCTCGTAGTTCTGAAGGTTCACAATAATTCCCTTTAACCTTGCGTCGTTGATTGGTTCGCTGAATTTCCCGTACCACATTTTTGATTGACAGATCCCATGACCTTGTAGTGCGATTTTCCGCCTGTTGTTTGATCAAATGGAGCAGCAAGATTTTGGCAAAACTATAAATTTTATTCAGCTTGTCATCTTTGCTCATCTCAGTCATCTCCTCCACCAATAACAAAGCATCGGAGATATTGCCACCAATCAGCAATGTCCGTAATTCTAACAACTCTTCCATACTTTTTTCCCCTAATCTATGGTTTGCTTAACTTTAAAAACAGTATCACCAGTTGCGTTCACCTCTCTAGAACCAATCTGCTCAACGCGATCGCCTAAATCAAAACCAAAATACACTCGCGATCACTTGGCTGCTTTAAAAATTACAGATGTTTTTTTGGTGGTTAGGCGATCGCATAACCTGATACTTGGCGAATATAAACGGGCTGAAAACCGATGACGATATCTTCTTTTGGGACACCTTTTTCGACTAGGGCTTGACCAATATCGAGTTCGGTATTGTTGATTTGAATCCAAATTTTGCCATTTTTAATATCTAAGTGCATGGAACAACCGTAAACTCGTATTTTTTGATCCCATCCCACACCTAATACTTGATAGTGATCGTGTTCTGTATCCGATAGAAACTGCATCTCGATCTCGCCATGAGAGGGTTTGTAGGAGGCATAGTGTCCCAAAATCTCTTTGATAATGGTGCGATACTTGGCGATTTTTTCTAGATCTTCCATGTGATAATTACCTCGTTTTCGATATCGTAAACAAAGATTTCCAATTGATATTCAGCAATAACCATATAGGCAAACTCTTTTTGGAAAAAGCTTGCGTAGGCAGTATTTGGAACTGCTAAAAATAGTTTGCGTTTTGGCTCTCTTGCTTTTAATGCTACTCGATAGTTAAGAAATTGTCCGATCGCTAGATGAAAGTCCGTTAGCGATGAAGGATTGATAAAACTTTTGATCTCTACGGCGATTTTTTCATTATTGCGTTCGGCAGCAATGAGTTTTTCGGCTCCAAGATCGATATAAAATTCAACACCTCCAACTTTCAAGAAGAATGGGTCATCAGTAATCTGCCAGCCATCTTTGATTAGGGCATTTCTGACAGCATCATGAAATAAATCTTTTGCCATTTGATTGTTACTTAATTTGGACGGTTTGCGCGTAAATAGGCAATCCAATTTTTAGTGTTTTGCGTATTGGGATGATTGCTACCGAGTACAGATTCCAAAATTTCTAGGGCTTGTAAAAATAGCGCCTCTGCCTCATCGTAACGATTTTGGTTATAACTTAAAGCCGCAAGGTTGCTGAGACTGATAGCGACATCGGGATGGCGATCGCCTAATATTTCTCGCCTTAACTGTAAAGCTTCTTGATAGAGTGGTTCCGCTTCAGTATATCTTCCTTGCGATTTGTACAGCACTGCGAGGTTGTTGAGACTTTGAGCGACATCAGGATGGCGATCGCTTAATATTTCTCGCCTCAACTGCAAAGATTCTTGATAGAGGGGTTCCGCTTCAGCATATCTTCCTTGCGACTTGTACAGAAATGCGAGGTTGTTGAGATTTCGTGCGACATCGGGATGGCGATCGCCTAATATTTCTCGATTCAACTGCAAAGATTCTTGATAGAGTGGTTCCGCTTCTGTATATCTTCCTTGCGACTCGTACAGCCCTGCGAGATTGTTGAGACTTTGTGCGACATGGGGATGGCGATCGCCTAATAGTCCTCGTCTCAACTGCAAAGATTCTTGATAGAGGGGTTCTGCTTCTGTATATCTTCCTTGCGACTCGTACAGCACTGCAAGACCGTTGAGGCTGTTCGTGATAGAGGGATGTCTATCGCCTAATAGTTCTCGCTTCAAACGCAAAGATTCTTGATAGAGGGGTTCCGCTTCAGCATATCTTCCTTGCGAACTATACAACTCTGCGAGGTTGTTGAGACTCATAGTAAATTGCGAATCGTTTGCGCCAAGAGTGTCTCTCTCAATCTCCAAGCATTGCAATTTTAGTTGTTCTGCTTCAGCATATCTTCCTTGCCAACGATACATTGCTGCAAGGTTGTTGAGGCTGTTAGTGACTGAGGGATGGTAATCTCCCAATTTTTCTTTTACAGCAATCAAACTTCTTTGCAAAGGATCTTCGGCAAGTACATAAAGTCCTTGTCCATAATAAAATCTAGCAATTCCTTCAAAAGCCCAAAATAAATTGTAATCCTCTTCAGGATTTGGGATATAATCGAGCATTTGGCGACTCAGAATATCCAAATGAGGGATAGCAAGGTTAACTCTTTCAATATCAGCTTTAACTGGTTCTGGTGGAATAGTTTTGGCAATGCTAATCCCAGTAGCAGCAATACCTCTTTGTAGAAAATGAATAAAATCATCACCTTCGCGATCGCTTTGCCAACGAAAATACTCTCGTAGCAAAGAATGAATCCCAATATTTTTCTGCTCCCTAATCGAAATCAGATGCAAATTCGCTAACTGAATCCGCCCCTTTCTTACCTCGGCCTCATCCCAACCCAAAGACTTCACTGTTGGTTCTACCAAATCTTGCCAAGGAATATCCGCAGGTGCAAACCTCCCCAACAACATCGCCACCTGTGGGGAGAGATCCCGCAACCGTAACCAACTCAACGCAAACGCCGACACCACGCCCCGTTCAGCCGTAATGTACTTCACCATTTCATCGGAAATTGATCTGTCCTGAAGGTTCAACTGTTGCCAGTACTCCCCCAAAGTGAGCATTTCGTCCTCCACTAGATAGGTCGCCGCCAACTCCAGAGCCAAAGGCAAATAACCCAGATAACGACAAATCTCCTTCCCCGTCCCCAGTTCAGACTCAATCCGTGACGAACCATCGCGATCAACAATTCTCTTTAGCAATTCAAGAGCCTCATGCTCTGGCAAAACCCCTAACTGTAACTCCCGAAAACTCGGACTAAGATTTCTTTGGCGAGTCGTCAGCATCACCTTAAATCGAGGATTGATCGGCATCGCCTGTTTGGGAATATCATCCAAACTCTTGACATCATCCAAAATTACCAAAACTTCCCCTTCTGGTGGATGCCAATTCTGCCAACACCATTTCACCTGCTCATAAACATCATCTGACTTCTGAATCTCTTCAGGCATTGCCAGATAAGGTGCAGCCTTCTGTAAAACTAGACTCGCCAAATTCCCTTCATTCAACGAAAACCAATAACAAGCTACATAGCGATGCTGAAACTCTTTGGATAGCGCATACTGAATCGCCAACTCAGTTTTACCCACACCACCCATACCGCGTACTGCACAAACCGATACGATCCCCTCCTTTTGCAACGCCTCATGCAAATTCTGTAAATCATCTACCCGTCCCACAAAATTTGGAGATCCCTGTCGCACATCACTAGGAATTTGCTTTTGAAGTGACTTCAGCAATTCTCCTAAAGCTTTCTGCAAAACCTCTTGTAACATTTCCTGCTTCACATCACTTAGGTGAGTGCCACCAATATAAGCAGTACCACCCGTTACCACAGTTTGAAAGCCTTTGGCGTTGCCTTGAATAATCTGAATCAATTGGCGATCGCCTTGAATTGCTTCGCCTAATACTGAGTTAGCATCAATGCTCTGTCTTACAAGCAACGCTAACCGAGCCAAATCTGCTTGGGGGTTATCTTCCAGAATTTCAGCCGTAAGCTGACATAGTTGCGTAATTAAATCTGACATTAGCGATCACCGTTAACTAATCGTTTTAACTAAGAATTGGGAGTTTGACCATGTTGAATATGAATCTCGCCAATGTAAGCAGTACCACCCTCAACCTTAGTCTGCCAGCCTTTCGCATTATCAGAATTGTTCTGAGTCATCGTACTGTTATCTTGAATCTTGCCAGCTTGAATCGTTTGCGCTAAAAGTTTGAGTTCGTTTGCAAACTCTGGCTCATCATCCAACACCACATCAAGATTTTTAGTCACAGTATCAATACCAGAGCGATCGCCCGATTCCAACTTCACCAAAGCCTCATCGACCTTCGCTGATCTTCCCTGCAACTTGTTCTTAATTTGCTGCCACAGTTCGGGGATTTTAGCGATCGCCTCAGTTGTAAATTTCTTGGCTAACTCACCTGCACTCGACTCAACGAATTTTTGCGCCGCTAATGCCACCAAGGCCCCAGCCGTTAAAGGATCTGCCATAGCCGTATTTCTATAACTTAGATAAAAGTCATAATAACACTGTTTACCTTACCCAAAAGCCTCCTTAACTCCTACTTTAAAGCCTCTACATCAGGCCGATAAAGCTGATACCTCTTAGATTTAGACGGAAGGGTGAAGGGTGAAGGGGCGATCACGCTTTGGGTTCAGAGTTTAGAGGAGAGCGCAATATGCCTTTAGAATGTGAGGAAAAAGTGTATAGTGGATAGAAAAACTATTCATTAGTAATAGTCAAATAATGATAAAACAATTAATTATTAATGCGGATGACTTTGGACTATCCTCTAGCGTCAATCAAGCGATTATTGAAGCCCACAAAAATGGCATTTTAACGAGCACCAGTTTGATGGTTTCTGGCCTTGCCTGTGAAGAAGCCGTTGCCCTAGCCAAACAACATCCCGATCTCGGTGTTGGTTTACATCTAGTGTTGGTCTGTGGTCGCTCAGTATTACCCGCTACGACCATTCCCCATCTGGTTGATAGTCAGGGAAATTTTCCTGATGATGCCGTTAAAGCTGGTTTAACCTATCAATTTAATCAAGCTGCCAGACAAGAATTAGCCCTAGAAATTCGGGCCCAATTAGAAAAATTTCAACAAACAGGTTTATCCCTATCCCATGTGGATGGCCATTTACATCTGCACGTTCATCCGGTCGTTTTAAATATTTTAAAAGAATTAGCCTCAGAATTTTCTATTCCTTTTATTCGTTTACCTAAAGAAGAATTAAAACTTAATCTGGCTATCGATTCTAGTAACTGGTTGACTAAAATTCTCTGGTCGCAGGTGTTTGGCCAACTCCGTCGTCATAGCGAAAAAGTATTGGAATCGGCGGGAATTCTGACAACAGAGAGAGTTTATGGATTGCTGCAAACCGGTAAGATTAGCGAATCCTATTTATTGCAACTACTCCCCCAAATTCAGGCCAACCTGGTAGAAATCTATGCCCATCCCGATCGCTTGTCCAATGCTGTCAATCCCAGTGGCCCCCTAGAACTACAGGCCCTATTGAGTCCTACCGTCCGCGATCGCCTAAAAAAAGAGGGCTTCCAACTGGTAAACTACCACCAAATCAAACACTCAAATTAACAGCAATCTTCAGCTTTAGTGAAAACTTTCTTTTTATTAGCCGCCCTGATTATCACTCAGGTCTTAGGAGATATTGGCATCAGCCATGCCATGAAAACCTTTGGGACAGTGAACCCATTGGATTTACCGAGTTTAATTCCTCTTTTCTTTTTCTTACTCACTAATATCTGGATCTGGGCAGCTATTTTCTTTTTAGTCATTTCCTTAGCATTATATCTCACCGCCATTTCCCGTCTAGATCTCAGTTACGTATTACCCATTCATGCCTTTAGCTACGTTGTTAATGCGGTTTTTGCGAGTTGGCTTTTGGGTGAACAGGTGGCTCCCCTGCGTTGGCTTAGTACTTTTATTATTTCCCTAGGCGTTTTACTAGTGGGATTGAGTAAACGACCCAATAGCGAACTTAAAACCCCGGCTTTAGCGAAGATCAGTCTTAAATCTCGCAATATTCCTCTCTTTTTATTCCCCTTAGGCTTATCTCTCTCTAAAACTTGGTTAGCCGTCATTGTTCTATCTCTAGCGGATTCGGCGGGTGATCTCCTTTTAGCCCTGGGAATGAAAAAAATTGGAGCTATTGGTAAAATGAGTTTTTCCCAAATTCTTGTGGTATTGCGCCAAATTATTACTAACCCGGCTGTCCTGAGTGGTATTGCCTGTCAAGCGATCGCCTTTGTCACCTTTATTTCAGTTTTAAGTTGGGCTGATATTAGTTTTGTGCGTCCGGCAACAGCCCTAACCTATATTAGTAGTATGATCGGTGCGAAGTTTCTGCTTAAGGAAGAATTTGGACGAGAGCGATTGTTTGGCATTACCCTCATTGGTTTTGGAGTTGTCATTCATCAATAGATTCTTGCCATGACAAAACTTAGTTTAGGTACCAGACTATTTCTTTCCCATTTTATTGTCATGCTGGTGGGACTAGGCAGCTTTGTCATTTTAGCGAAACTTTCTTCACCAAGGATGTTTATCTTACGCTTAGAAGAACTAGAAAATCAAGGTTTTATTACCGTTCGTTCCGCTCGTACTTATCTAATTAAAGGCTTTGAAACGGCTTGGAATGGCAGTGCTGGCTGGGCTATTATTTTTGGAGCTAGTGCAGCAGGTGGATTGAGTTATTTAGCGGCGGAAAGAATTATGAAACCGATTAATCAAATGAAAGATATTACCCATAAACTAGCGGCTGGCAATCTTCAGGAGCGAATGCCCGAAAGTGCAATTCCTGAATTCAATGAATTGGGTTACAGTTTTAATCGCATGGCCAATAGTTTAGAAAATGTCGAGAATCGTCGTCGAGAATTAATTAGCGATTTGACCCATGAAATCCGCACCCCTCTCACCGTTGTTAGGGGCTATTTAGAAGAATTAGCAGATCATCGTATTGAACCTTCAGAAGAATTGTTTCAGAAAATGGTGCAAGAAACCCGACGATTAGAACGTTTAACGTCCGATTTACAGGAATTATCCAAGGCAGAAGCGGGTTATTTATCGATTAATCGCCAACCACTTCAACTCTATCCCCTCTTAGAAAGTTTAGTGGAAAAATTTAGGGATCAATTACTCGAAGATGGCCCTATTTTACAGTTAGAATCTTCGCGAGATTTACCGTTAGTTTTTGCTGATTTAGATCGAACAGAACAGATTTTAGTCAACCTTTTAGGTAATGCTATTCGTTATACTGAAAATGGTTCGATTACCCTCAGGGCTTGGCGAGAGAAAAAATGGCTATGGCTGGCGATTACTGATACTGGCATTGGCATTAATCAAGAGGATATATCTTTGATTTTTGAGCGTTTTTGGCGGGCTGATAAATCAAGATCGCGCTATTCTGGGGGCACTGGTATTGGGTTGGCGATCGCCCGTCGTTTGGTAGAGTTACAAGGAGGAAAAATAGAAGTAGAAAGTGAGTTGGGAAAAGGCAGTCAATTTCGATTTTGTTTACCTGTCGTTTAAAGTCGACTAAAATTAATCTAAAATCTGAATTTACTTTTAAGTAGCTGGTTACAATTAAATATAAAACGTGGGATGGGCATCCTGTCCGTCCACAGGCTAGAAGCCTGTTCTACTATCTAACAATTAATTAAGCCCACTTACTTATTGACAATGAACCTCTATTTTATTCGTCATGGCATTGCGGCTGATCCCCTAGACTATTCCCAAGACGGCGATCGCCCCTTAACCTCGAAAGGTCAAGAAAAGACTATTCAAGTGGCCCAAAAAATTCGACAATTGGACATTCATTTTGCCCATCTGTTCACCAGCCCCCTCGTTCGAGCGCGACAAACAGCCCAAATTTTGCAAGAGCAGGGATTAACATCCCAACTCGAAGTATTAACTGCCTTAGCACCGGCTGGCAATCTCCAAGATTTGTTACATCGGTTAGCTGCCTCTTCCTATCAATCCGATGACTGTCTGGCCCTAGTGGGACATCAGCCTGACTTAGGAGACTGGGCGGAAAAATTGGTATGGGGAGAGGTTCGGGATAAACTTATCCTAAAAAAAGCCGGTATTATCGGAGTTAACTTTTCTGAAACGGCGATCGCAGAAGGTCAGGGGCAACTTTTTCTGCTCACTTCCCCCAAGTGGTTGTCATCGGATGATCATTGTTCCAGGCTTATAAAGCGATAACCATTTGTTAAAGTGACATCAGTGTCCTTGCGTTAGTTTATATTTTTATCGGAATACTCGAATGGCCATGCAAATAAGTGATTTTAAAGATGGACTGGCTGGTGTCCCCGCCGCCAAGTCTCGCGTAAGCTATGTGGACGGAGAAAATGGAATTCTAGAGTATCGGGGCATTCGCATTGAAGAACTGGCTGAAAAAAGTAGTTTTATTGAGACAGCCTACCTATTAATCTGGGGAAAACTACCTACCCAAGAAGAATTAGAAGAGTTTGAAACGGAAATCCGCTACCATCGCCGCGTCAAGTTTCATATTCGGGACATGATGAAGTGTTTTCCAGAAACGGGACACCCCATGGACGCACTGCAAACGTCCGCTGCTGCCCTAGGTTTATTCTATGCTCGTCGCGCTTTGGATGATCCCAACTATATCCGTGCTGCGGTTGTTCGCTTGTTAGCCAAAATTCCCACAATGGTGGCAGCTTTTCATTTGGTTCGTAAGGGCAATGATCCCATTCAGCCCAACGACGATCTCGACTATGGAGCAAATTTTCTCTATATGTTGACGGAACGCAAGCCCGATCCCCTGGCTGCCAAGATTTTTGATATTTGCTTAATCCTCCATGCCGAACATACGATGAATGCCTCTACCTTTTCCGCTAGGGTGACAGCTTCGACTCTGACCGATCCCTATGCGGTGATTGCCTCGGCGGTGGGAACTTTAGCTGGGCCGTTACATGGGGGAGCCAATGAAGAAGTATTAACTATGTTGCAGGATATTGGTTCTCCCGAAAAAGTTCGTCCCTTTGTGGAACATTGTCTTGCCAATAAGCAAAAAATTATGGGCTTTGGCCATCGGGTCTATAAGGTCAAAGATCCTCGTGCTACTATCTTGCAAAGTCTGGCAGAGCAACTCTTTGAAAAAATGGGCCACGATGAATATTATGATATTGCCGTTGAATTAGAAAAGACGGTCGAAGAGTATGTGGGTGCTTCCAAGGGCATCTATGCCAATGTGGACTTTTATTCGGGTCTGCTCTACCGAAAATTAGGCATTCCCACTGATTTGTTTACACCCATTTTTGCGATCGCCCGTGTCGCCGGTTGGTTAGCCCATTGGAAAGAACAATTAACGGTGAATAAAATCTATCGTCCCACCCAAATTTATGTTGGTGAACATGACCTGGCCTATTTGCCAATTCAGGAACGAGATGTTCCCCTTCATGGTCGAGAAAAAGCTGAAGCTTAGAACTCTGCCAATCTATTTTTTTAATTAGTACTGTGCTGTAAAAATCAAGATTAGTTGATAAATTACGGTTGTAAAAGATCCATTTTGCTCCGTATTTCAGTGCCACAGTGAGACAATATTCAGACATCTGAATCGGTTTATTACCTTTGCTATCACAATTGATTTAGGGGATAGTTACGATGAAATTTACACAGCGTGTTAGCCAAGTTCCACCTTCCATTACCTTAGAAATCACGGCCAAAGCCAAGGAAATGCGAGCCAAGGGCATTGATATCTGTAGTTTTACGGCCGGAGAACCCGATTTTGCCACACCGGCCCACATTACAGCCGCCGCTAAGTTGGCCCTGGATCAAGGAAAAACTCGCTATGGCCCTTCTGCCGGAGAACCCGTATTACGTCAAGCGATCGCCCTCAAACTTCAACAGGACAACCAACTCTGTTACGAAGCGAAAAATGTGATTGTCACCAATGGCGGTAAGCATTCTCTGTTCAACTTGATGTTGGCCATTATTGAAACAGGGGATGAAGTCATTATTCCCGCTCCCTATTGGCTCAGTTATCCCGAAATGGTCAAATTAGCAGAGGGAACACCTGTCATTGTCGAGACAACGGCAGCCACTGACTACAAAATTACACCCGCACAACTTCAGGCTGCTATTACACCACGCACCAAATTATTTGTGCTCAATTCTCCGTCTAATCCCACAGGAGCCGTTTATACGCCGGCGGAGATTCGGGCTTTAGCCGAGGTAGTGGTAAAGAACGATATTTTAGTGGTGTCTGATGAAATTTATGAAAAAATTCTCTACGATGGCGCAGAACATTTGAGTATTGGAGCCGTCAGCGAGGAGGCCTTTAAGCGCACTATTATTAGTAACGGTTTTGCCAAAAGTTATTCCATGACGGGCTGGCGCGTTGGTTACTTAGCGGGGCCAGAAGAGCTAATCGAGAAAACCAGCACTATCCAGGGTCATAGTACCTCTAATGTTTGTACCTTTGCCCAATACGGCGCGATCGCCGCTTTGCAAGACTCTCAAGATTGTATCCAAACCATGTTAACGGCCTTTACCGAACGGCGTAAAGTGATTGTCGAAGGGATCAATGCCATTCCTCAACTGAGTTGTCCGACTCCAATGGGTGCGTTTTATGTGTTTGTGGATGTTAGTCAAACGGGTTTAGATTCCCTTACCTTTTCTGATAAATTGCTGGAAAGTCTGGAAGTCGCAGTTATTCCAGGCATTGCCTTTGGTGATGATCAATGTATTCGTCTCTCCTATGCGACCGATATGGCTACCATAGAGAAGGGACTAGATCGACTAGAGAAGTTCGTCCATAGTCTCTCGTTATAGTTAACCATTGTTGCTGGTGGGAGGTTAACTGTAGCGTCTTCTGGTTAACAACTGCATCGGAGAAAACAATTATGTCTTATCAAAAAATTTTAGTTGCCCTAGATCGTTCGGAGCTCTCCCAAGAGGTCTTTCAACAGGGTTTAGTCCTGGCAAAACAGAGCCAGGCTACCCTAATGCTCTTTCATTGTGTACCGATAGAAAGCCAAATTTTAACGCCCTATCCGAGTTTTTACAGTGAGGAAATGCTGAACTTTTCCCAACATGTTCATGAACAGCTTCATCAAGAACAGAACTTACGCATTGACAGGATTTCCATAATGTGTATTTGAGCTTCAGACTATTCCTTCCCAGTTATTGAGGTCAAGGCAGTTAGACTCTAAATTA
>Ga0208854_1000304_pt1 | contig 12187 bp, 13 predicted proteins | sample LakMenEpi30Nov11_FD_150748 | JGI IMG/M metagenome (GOLD analysis project Ga0208854, IMG submission 150748) | Freshwater microbial communities from Lake Mendota, WI - 30NOV2011 deep hole epilimnion (SPAdes) | ecosystem: Environmental > Aquatic > Freshwater > Lake > Epilimnion/Euphotic zone ...
GACTTTGAAACCGATAAATAGAGAATGGTTCCCCCAAAACTTGGGGGGCTAGGGGGGCTGAACTAAAAAACGCAAATTATCACCGTGCGAGGTATAATTCAGGATATCTGCTTGAAATCAGGATTACTGGAGTCAGACTTAAGCCATGATGGAAAATAACTGGGAAAACTTTCTTCAAAATCTTGGAGAATGGCAAGGCTCCTTTACGCGAGTGTCCCTAGAAGGTGAGCTACTGGATTCCACACCGACATTGCTGACCTTAGAAAGCTTTGAGAATAATCAACTCGTGCGTTTTCGCCTCCAGCGTTTTGGGCCAGGTGGCTATAGTGAACCTCCCATTCAAGATCACGTACAAGAATATCGGTCTGTGGGTGGGCAAAATATCTTTTTTGAGACAGGAGCTTTTTCTAAAGGCTCATTGCAGTTTGCTCCTTTTTCGGAATTTGGGGCTGAATACGGGTTTGTGTCCGGCGATCGCCGTCTGCGTTTTGTTCAACTCTATGACAAGGAGGGAAACCTCAATAGCTTGACCCTGATTCGCGAATTTCGACAGGGAACAGCGGCCAAGGAACGTCCTCCTTTAAGCGTCGATCAATTATTAGGAAAATGGCAGGGCATCGCCCACACGGTGTACTCAGATTGGGAACCCTCAAAAACCTATACGACTCAATTAGAAGTCCAAAGTATAGGGAATGGACAATTACGGCAAGAGTTATCTTTTGGAGAACAAACTATTACCTCGATCGCTAATATTAAGGACAATCGCTTAGATTTTGAGAGCGGCGAAATTCCCAGACGTATTCTCCTACTCCCCGATGGCGCATCTAGCAATACCCCTTTACAAATTAAACTCCGCCAACCGTTTTTTGTAGAATTAGGATGGTTAGTGGAAGAGAACGAACGCCAGCGATTGATTCGTAGCTACGATGAGAAGGGAGCTTGGGCCCATTCAACTTTTGTGATTGAGAAGAAAATATGACTATCTTATTTGATGTTTAAATATTTGTTGTTAGCGATTAACAGAAAAGCGATCGCTATTTTGAGGAAAGGAATAATAAAGAGTTATTTCGATGCAGCCTTGGCAGCAATATATTGTCTTATGCTTAACCCTTTTTTCTTTCCAATAGTTCTCAAGGACATCTATTTTAATACTCATTAAAAGATAGAAAGGATTGCCGCAAACTTGCTTTCTTGAGGATTTTCATCCTAGGGGTGATCATATTTAATTGACGAAATTTAATATTTTTTCTATAGCAAATCTTGGTAAACACTGCTAGATTATTTTTGGTAAAGAGTCAAGCAAACTCTAGTACCACTGCAATCTGTTTGTAAGAATCTGCCTATCGGCCATGACTCAAACCCCTTTTTGATGCTTCAGACACTAATGAATGTTCTAACCACGAATATATGAGTATGACCCAATTTCCCTGGCTAACCACCACCATTCTCTTTCCCATCGTCGCGGCTCTCTTCATTCCCATCATCCCAGATAAGGATGGTAAAACCGTTAGATGGTATTCCTTGATCGTTGGTTTAATCGATTTTGTTATTTTAGTTTATGGCTTTTATACGGGTTACGACCTGAACAATCCTAACTTGCAGTTGGTGGAGAGCTATACCTGGCTACCCCAAATTGATTTGAAATGGTCAGTGGGAGCCGATGGTCTTTCGATGCCCTTGATCCTGCTCACAGGCTTTATCACCACCCTGGCCATTATGGCAGCTTGGCCTGTCACCCTCAAACCCAAGCTCTTTTATTTCTTGATGTTGGCCATGTATGGGGGACAAATTGCGGTGTTTGCCGTGCAGGATATGTTGCTCTTTTTCCTGGTTTGGGAATTGGAGTTAGTCCCCGTTTATCTGATTCTTTCGATCTGGGGAGGTAAACGTCGGCTCTACGCAGCCACTAAGTTTATTCTCTACACGGCGGGGGGTTCCCTGTTTATTTTGCTGGGTGCTCTAACCATGGCCTTCTATGGCGATACCACGACCTTTGATATGTCGGCGATCGCGGCCAAACATTTCCCGTTGAATTTGCAGCTATTGCTCTATGCCGGTTTTCTCATTGCCTACGGGGTGAAATTACCCATTTTTCCGCTCCATACCTGGCTACCTGACGCACATGGAGAAGCAACGGCTCCAGCCCACATGTTACTGGCGGGAATTTTGCTGAAAATGGGGGGATATGCCCTATTACGCATGAATTTACAGATGTTGCCCGATGCTCATGCCATTTTTGCCCCTGTGTTGGTGATTCTTGGGGTTGTCAATATTATTTATGCGGCCTTAACCTCCTTTGCCCAACGGAACCTGAAGCGTAAAATTGCCTATTCTTCCATTTCCCACATGGGCTTTGTGTTGATTGGGATGTCCTCTTTTACCGACTTAGGTTTGAGTGGAGCGATGTTGCAGATGATTTCTCATGGTCTGATTGGAGCCAGTCTCTTTTTCATGGTTGGAGCGACCTACGATCGCACCCATACCTTGATGTTGGATGAGATGGGGGGGGTGGGCCAAAAGATGAAGAAAATGTTTGCTATGTGGACGGCCTGTTCCTTTGCTTCTTTGGCATTACCCGGCATGAGTGGCTTTGTTGCCGAACTAATGGTCTTTGTTGGTTTTGCGACCAGTGATGCCTATAACCCGATTTTCCGTACCATTGTGGTGATTTTGATGGGGGTTGGGGTCATTCTCACACCGATCTATCTGCTCTCGATGCTGCGAGAAATTCTCTACGGCCCAGAGAACAAGGAGCTTACCAGTCATCATGCTCTGATTGATGCGGAACCCCGTGAGGTGTTTATTATTGCCTGTTTATTGGTTCCCATTATTGGCATTGGTTTCTATCCTAAGTTAGTCACTCAAATCTATGCTTCTAGCGCGGAACAGTTAACCGCAACATTACGGCGATCGGTTCCCAGTTTGGTGCAGAATGTGGCCCTTGCTCCGATTGAGACGGTGGCTTTACAGGCTCCTGAAATTGGTCGTTAAAACGAAGATAAGTTAGGGTGGATAATGACTTGTATAAATGACTTTTATAGTTGTTTTTATCCCCCTAAACAAAAAGGCATCCCTTTCAGATGCCCCTGATCGACTGGTCGATAGTCATGAAATTTACTTGAAGCCAACCGCAGCCTGCCAGACAAACGCTAATGCTAAAAAGAACAGTGGGATAATAGGCAGTACATCAACGAGTGGATCAAAGATTTGATAGGCTTCCGGCAATTTAGCCAGTAATAATGCGATCTCCATTGCTTGAGTTCCCTTTCTAACAGACAGATTATGATAAATCAATAGATTAAATCCTAGCATGAGTTGTCCGTGATCCCATGGCTCTGATTCGGTTGTTTAGGGGTTTTCTGGTGAGTTTGGCCAAAGGAGTTTTAACGCCAGAATGGCAAACCCGATCGCCGCGATCGCCTTGAGAATTTTTGCCGGTAACAGTTGGGCAAGACTGCCTCCAGCGATAACTCCCAAAAAGCTGGCCAGGATCAAAGCCGTCACTGAACCGAAAAAAACGGCCTTTGGGGATTTAGCACTGCCCCCCAGAGCGATCGCCGCTAGTTGACTTTTATCCCCAATTTCAGCCAGAAAAACAGTAATAAAACTAAGACCTAATAGCTGCCAGTCCATACGAAATAAATTCTCTTGATTTTGCTGAATCTCAAATAAACCCTTAAGTAAGTGGGCTTAATTAATTGTTAGATAGTAGAACAGGCTAGAAGCCTGTGGACGGGCAGGATGCCCATCCCACGTTTTATATTTAATTGTAACCAGCTACTTACTAATCCCTAAAGGGTAGTTAATAGGCAATTAACAAATACTCAATAGGTAATTAATAGGTAATTAATAGGTGATTAATAGGTGATTACGTCACAGATCAATAGTCCTGTAATCAATAGCAGTAAGATCGCCACCGATAAATCTAATACCTGGGGAGACAATCGCCTTGCAATCCAATAACCAATTAATACGCCTAAAAGACTGGTAACGATTAATGCCGAAGCTGATCCTGCAAAGACAATCCAAGGCGACTGGGACTCTGCACTAATCAATAGGGTGCTGAGTTGAGTTTTGTCACCCATCTCTGCTAAAAAAATCGTGATAAAGGTCGAAGTAAAAACCGACCGAAAATAGGAAGGCTGCTTTTTTTGCACCTGAATAGCTTCTGAACTCGATTCTGAATTGGCTTGATCACCAGTCGCTACCATAAAATTGACACTAAAATCTTTTTAGGTTTTTTCATACTCTTCTCATTATTACGCAAAAATTCTGTCATCTCCTGGAATTTTTAATTTTTAGCTTGGACAGTTTAAGCCCCATTAACCGCGATCGCCTTCTCCATTTCGGCCATGAACCTATCCCATCACCTCTTGATTTTTACCCGTTATCCTGAAATTGGTAAAACGAAAACCCGTTTGATTCCCCTTTTAGGCGCAAAGGGAGCAGCCGATTTGCATCGTACCCTAACGGAACAGACCGTCAGTATGGTCAAACAGCAACAACAAACCGCCCAGATCAAAATCACAATTCATTTTTCTGGGGGAAATCATGCTTTGATGCAGAACTGGCTGGGGACAGACCTTGAATATTGTCCTCAAAGCTATGGAGATTTAGGACAAAAAATGCAGCAAGCTGTTTTAATGTCTTTTTCTCAGGGGGCTAGTCGTGTGATTATAATTGGCACAGATTGTCCTGATCTGACGGGGGCCATTTTAGAAACCGCTTTTCAATCTTTAGAAAACGTTGATATTGCGATCGGACCGGCTCAAGATGGAGGCTATTATCTCCTCGGTTTGCGCTATCCAATCCCTGAACTTTTTGATCATATTGATTGGGGAACCGAACGGGTTTTGACTCAAACCCAAACGCACATTGCCCAAAAACATTACAAAACTTATTATTTACCAGTTCTCAGAGACATTGATCGTCCTGAAGATTGGCTTATATGGATTAAAACCAAAGATTCTAACACTTTATTTTGAATTTAGGCTGCAAGCTATTCCTATCAGTTCATGCCAAATAGCGAAATACATTAAAAACTCTATAAATTATGACTAACTTTAATCAGAAACAACAACAGTTTTTATTACATTGTGTAAATCTCAAGTAATCTATCGCCTCTATCAATTAGAGTAATAGTATTGTTTCCAACCCAAGCTACATAGATTGTACTCCTAGAGACCCAGTCCTTCGGGTTCAGCAGGAGAGTAGATCATTATTTTTACTTCAAGCACACAAAGGTATTAAACGAAATAGCCATGAAAATCACCAATCTTTGCAAACTGACAGGAACAGGGCTTCTCAGCCTATCCTTACTCACCCCCATGCTTTTTGCTCAGGCCACCCCTCTGCGTCCTGAAATTACTCCCGCTGTCAAAAATGATGTTTCGCCACCCCTGCGCGATCTCATTTCTAAACCAGACTCTGGGACTCAGAGGGAAATTCCGCTACGATCCATTCCTTTGCCATCTTCCTCATCGACCGATGCACCCGATCAGGCTGTCCAGTCCTCAGCCTCCAGACCCTTAGCTGGTACAACACCTGGATTAAACTTTGCAGGCATCGGCAAGGGAGACTATGGCTACTCTGTCACTTCCGCACCGCCAGATACCAACGGAGCCGTGGGAGACACCCAGTATGTGCAGATTGTAAATACTGATTTTGCCGTTTTTAACAAGACTACCGGAGCAATTCAATTAGGCCCCAAAAAGATTAATACGGTTTGGTCTGGTTTTGGAGGGGGCTGTCAAACCAATAATGATGGAGATCCTACTGTCCTCTATGACAAGGTGGCCAAACGTTGGGTCATTTCCCAATTTTCTGTCAGTACGACTCCCTATCTCCAATGCGTCGCCGTTTCCACCACCTCTGATGCGACGGGAACCTACAATCGCTATGCCTTTAGTTATGGCAATGTAGCATTTCCAGATTATCCCAAGATGGGGGTCTGGCCAGATGCTTATTACATTACCTTTAACATTTTCAATAATGGTACAACCTATGCGGGCGCAAAAGCATGTGCCTATGATCGAGCCAAAATGTTAGCAGGACAAGCTGCAACTCAACAGTGTTTTGATCTGGGTACATCCTATGGTAGTTTACTTCCTGCCGATTTGGATGGTAATACACCTCCCCCTAGTGGTTCTCCCAATTATCTGGTTAATTTTGGCACGAACAAACTAAACCTTTGGAAATTCAAAGTGGATTGGGTTAACACCGCTAATACCGCCCTAACAGGCCCCACTAGTCTTCCTGTTGCCGCTTTTACGGCTGCTTGTAACGGTGGAACCTGTATTCCTCAATCGGGAACGACTCAAAAACTAGATTCCCTAGCCGATCGCCTCATGTATCGATTGGCCTATCGCAATCGAAGTGGTACGGAATCCTTGATGGTAACTCACTCCGTCAAGGTGGGAACGAAACGCACTGCACCATCGGGAATTCGTTGGTATGAACTAAGGATTGCTGGTGGTACGCCTTCTGTTTTTCAACAAAGTACTTTTGCGCCAGATTCTACCTATCGTTGGATGGGAAGTATTGCCATGGATAAGCTCGGCAATATGGCAGTGGGGTATAGTGCCTCTAGTTCTGCTATTCATCCCGCTATTCGCTATACAGGTCGTCTCGTCAGCGATCCGCTCAATACCATGCAGGCGGAGAATAGTATTATTGAAGGTACAGGTTCTCAGACCTCTAACCTCAGCCGTTGGGGTGACTACAGTGCGATGTCAGTCGATCCGGTTGATGACTGCACCTTCTGGTACACTAATGAATACCAAAAGGCCAATGGCAGTTTTAACTGGAGTACCCGCATTGCCAGTTTCAAGTTCCCAAGCTGTAATTAATAAGCTGTTAATCATCTAAAACGCAGACGGGCAAGGGGCTTAAGCCCCTTGTTACAAGATTTTGAGCAAAATCATTATGCCAGTGATAGCTGACTTAAGTTTTGGCTAGTTTTCCTGTAATAATTAGGGCTTGCTGAAAGGGGAAATTAGACGAAGAAAATTGTTGGATAAGAATGTCAGAAATGGTTCCATGGGAGGAATTTGAAGGAGAATATGCTAAGAATTTCAAAGAAAACAAAGGAGCACCAGCGAACTCATTGAGAATGGCATTAGGGGTAAATCGTTAAAGAAATGTTAGAAATCAGTGGGATATTATCCGGCGTTGCTGAATCAAGGTATGAATCAGGCAGGAATTTGTGCAAAGTTGCTATTCATCTCTTGATTCAGCAACTCCAAAAAAACTTTATTCATTTAGAGGCAATTGTAACAACTTGTTAAGGAGTTTTATCTATGACCCTATCTATTAACCCAAACCAAGCAGATATTTTTGAAAAGGTAAGAGATATTGTCGCAAACAAACTTTCCTTAGATGGAAGCAAGATTACTCCACAATCCAATTTTGCCAACGATTTAGGGGTTGATTCTCTAGATGCCGTTGAATTAGTAATGGCTTTGGAAGAACAGTTTAATATTAAAGTCCCTGAAGAAGTTACGGAAAAAATGACAACTATTCAAGAGGCTGTGGATTACATCGACCGGCATTTCTGATTTTGAATATAAATCTTCTTTTATCCCATTTTTAAGGTCTAGAGTCTAGAGTTAAACTGACTTTTGAATGTGTGCGAATTTGTTATCCATATTTTGGTTCAGCAACGTCTTTTTGAAATGGCCCACAAAAACTGGGCTAATATTCTTGACTATGGAGTAAAATTTCTGGGCCAAGGCGGAGAATTTTTGCCTATCTCATGTGGCCAGTTTTGAGGCGATTACCGCATAAAAGGGATCAGACCCCATAATGCCTAAACGTTGCCAAAAGCTGGGGATATTAGTTGTTTTTACCACGACTTCCGGCGCACTAAAACCTGGTAATCCTTGAAAATAAGCTTTAACTAATTGGACATGGCTTAGATCTGTACCTTCACGCCAAATGGCGATCGCTTTTTGGTAGAACATACGATTGGAAAAACTGATAATCACAATGCCATCAGGTTTCAGAATGCGGTGGATTTCACTCAAAATGGCTTCTGGATATTCCACATACTGGATAGAAACCGCAATCAAGACGGCATCAAAGTCCTGATCAGGGAAGGGCAATTGGGGAGATTGATTCAGATCTTGGACAAAATAATGATTTAAGCGGGGATTTTTGGCTAATTCTTCTCGATTCAGTCCATGACCTTCTACCCAGGCAAATTCCTTTTCTTTTGGTAAATGGGATACCCAACTACTCATCAAATCGAGAATGCGGCTCTGGGATTTGAGGCGATCGCGGTAAAGATTCGTTAATTGATCAATAAAGGCAGGATCAACATGGGTGACAAAGCGAGGGAAGGAATAGAATTCTGTATCTTGATTACGATCCAATTTTTGACGATCTTCAGGGCGAAGCAGTAGCATTTCGGTAGTCGAGGTAAGGGTCTAGAATTTAATTTTTTTTGAATGATTAACTATCTTAAAATGACGCATTACTGACTAGAAGTAATTCCCCGTTCCTTCAATTGTCGAATAAAATATTCTTCTAAAGAAGCTCTGGCTAAATTAACACTAATGAGTTGAGCATCAAGAGTCGGTAAATGATCAATCAAGGCCTGGGGATCGCCATTTACTTGACCATGCCATAGCCCTTCTACTAAGGTTAAGCCGGTGATCCATTGCTTAAGTTGTTCGGCTTCTCCTCCTTTAATAATAACCTGGTAAACATCAGCCCGTCCCAAAATTTCCTCAAGGGAACCGACACATAGTAATTCACCTCTGGCTAAAATGGCAATGCGATCGCAGATCTGTTCCACATCTGTCAGAATATGGGAATTAAAAAAGATGGTTTTGCCCTGTTCCTTAAGCGATAAAATAATCTCACGGACTTGATAACGTCCTAGAGGATCTAAGCCTGACATCGGCTCATCTAAAAAGACTAATTCGGGATCATTAATTAATGCCTGGGCCATGCCTACCCGTTGTAGCATTCCTTTAGAATATTGACGCAATTGTTTCTTTTTGGCTGTTTTTTGGTCTAAGCCCACTAGATCAAAAGTAGTCGCAATGCGTTTATTTAAAATGGGTTTAGATATTTGGAATAACCCCCCGACAAAGGTTAAAAATTCCCAGGCTGTTAAAAAATCATAGAAATAGGCATTTTCCGGTAAATAGCCAATTCGTTGTTTGGTGGCGCGATCGCCGATGGGTTGGCCTAATAGCACAGCCCGGCCATGGGTTGGTCGAATTACGCCTAATAAAATTTTTAAAAGTGTTGTTTTTCCGGATCCATTGGGGCCAAGTAAGCCAAAGGTTTCTCCCTGCTGAACCGACAGAGAACAATTGGTTAAAGATTGAACTTTTTGATTCAACCAAAAACCCGTGCGATAAATTTTATTCAAATTCCAGGTTTCCACCACTGCCATTGTTTCTTTGCCCAAGGATGGAACGGCTAAATCAGACATTGTATTCATAGACAATCCATAAATTATTAATCCTTGCCAGTTAAATAACCGGAAAAACCAGTTGATCCACTTCAATCATTTTCGGAAAATCTTTAAAGATCATGGTACAAGATTTGACAAATTTTTTTGCCCATTCCTGGGATAGCTCAATTTGAGCAATGCTGAGTTTATCTTTAATGGAGCCTTTATAGGTGACTTTGGCCGTAGAACGATTTACCTCAAACTGTTCAAACCATTCTAGCGAAGGTCTAGAAGATTGAATATAGCGACTGGTCATGGTATTACCCAAATAACGATTACCCAGTTCACTGAAATGATTGAACATTAAGAGTAAATCTTCTACGGTGAGCGATAAAGTAGTTAAATCAACCATAGGAGAGGGAGTTTCTAGCTCGGCTTTCTGAGTTGGAGCAGGACTAACCGCGATCGCCACTTCTCCTACTTTCTTAAGACCGGCTTTTACTAAATTAAAACTAGCATCAAAACGGGTTTTATTATTATATTTAGCATTACTGAGAGCTGCTCTGGTTAGATCTGCACCATTAAAATAGGTTCCATTCAAATGAGCCTCCTGAAGATTACTGCGCGTTAAAATCGCCCCAGTACAGAGTGCTTCGTCTAGATTGGCCCCCTGTAAATTTGTTTTAATTAAATAGGTTTTAATCAGAGAATCCCCTTTTGATGATTTAAAAAGATGGGAATAGCGACAATGGAGATTGCAAACCCTCTTTATTGTAATTGAAACTCGAAGCTTAGGGCACAATGTCTGGCTCTGAGCAGCAGGGGAGATGGCTCTAAATTGGTATCATTAAATATTTGAAATACTCATAAGCTCTCACTTCTGGGAATAAGTCTTTGTACAATTCACTGTAGTCATCCATGAAGTGTACTGTTGGTTTTACCTCTCTTGGCTTTGTCATATACACCGTCTTGCTTTTAGCCTTTTTTCTTCATTATAGCTCTCCTTCTCTGACAGAAGAGAAGTATCATTATTAACATAGGTTGGCAGTGATAAAATTTTTTGATTAAATGACGTGATTCTAAAAATATGCAAGAAAACAATAAACCTACGACAAAAACGCTAAGGGAATTCGGTTTTTTAGTTGGTGGCATTGGGGCTGGACTTTTTGGGGCTGCTTTACCTCTCCTCAAAGGTCATGCTTTGCCCTGGCAGCCTTGGCTTATTGGTAGTATTTTAGCGGCTTTGGGACTTGTCCTTCCCCAGTCCTTAGCCCCAGTCTATCGTCTCTGGATGAAACTGGGTTTGATGCTGGGCTGGATCAACAGTCGTATTATTTTAAGTATTGTTTTCTTTGTCATTGTTACACCGATGGGTCTGCTCATGAAGTTGCTGAATCGGGATACGATGAACCGACAGTGGGAACTTCAACGTTCGACCTATCGTATTCCTAGCCGCGATCGCGCCATTACCCAAATGGAAAAACCCTATTAATTGACCCTGTACTGACTTGTTTGAGTGCGGCTCTCAACATTCCCGTATAAGAAGACAAGGAAAGGTGCTACAATGGAGAGTCTGTATCCTGACTTTTATAGTAAGTAACAGGAGGCATACGCACAAAAAATTACGGAGATTAAGGGATTTAGGTCTTAAAAACATACATGGTCAGTCAAACAACAACCCCTACTAGAACTATTGGATTCACTCACGAGGATTTTGCCGCTCTTCTCGATAAATATGACTATCACTTCAGCCCTGGCGATGTTGTCGCTGGAACCGTCTTCAGTATGGAGTCCAGAGGGGCCTTGATCGATATTGGCGCGAAAACTGCCGCCTACATTCCTATTCAAGAAATGTCGATCAATCGGGTGGATGATCCCGATGAGGTGCTTCAGCCCAATGAAACCAGAGAATTTTTTATTCTGACCGATGAAAACGAAGATGGTCAGTTAACCCTATCCATTCGTCGCATTGAGTATATGCGGGCTTGGGAACGGGTGCGCCAACTTCAAGCGGAAGACGCTACGGTGCGCTCTAACGTATTTGCGACCAATCGCGGTGGAGCACTCGTGCGGATTGAAGGCTTACGAGGCTTTATTCCAGGTTCTCACATCAGTGTTCGGGAAGCTAAAGAAGATTTAGTCGGGGAAGATTTACCCCTAAAGTTTCTAGAAGTGGATGAAGAACGGAATCGTCTAGTTCTGAGCCATCGTCGTGCCCTGGTAGAACGCAAGATGAATGGTTTAGAAGTGGGTCAAGTTGTCATTGGCTCGGTACGCGGAATTAAGCCCTATGGTGCCTTTATTGATATTGGTGGAGTCAGTGGACTACTGCACATTTCAGAGATTTCCCATGATCACATTGACACTCCCCACAGCGTCTTTAATGTCAATGATGAATTAAAGGTCATGATTATCGATCTGGATGCTGAGCGAGGACGGATTTCGCTTTCCACCAAGCAATTGGAACCAGAAGCCGGTGCGATGTTAAAGAACCGTGAACTCGTCTATGAAAAGGCTGAGGAAATGGCTGAAAAATATCGTCAGAAGTTATTGGCAGAGTCTGAAGGTCGTCCCATTGAGGAAGAAATTCTCGATATTCCCCCCGCTCTAGAAGAGATTGAAGATGATCTGGCGATCGCGGCCACTGAAGACGAATAACACTCATAACAACCGAGATCTTCCTTGTTATACTTGGCACGGTCATGGATTGAGATTTTCGCCCCCAAAATCCCCCAATGCTGGGGGACTTTGAAACCCATAAATAGAGAACGGTTCCCCCAA
>Ga0208854_1000306_pt1 | contig 12177 bp, 9 predicted proteins | sample LakMenEpi30Nov11_FD_150748 | JGI IMG/M metagenome (GOLD analysis project Ga0208854, IMG submission 150748) | Freshwater microbial communities from Lake Mendota, WI - 30NOV2011 deep hole epilimnion (SPAdes) | ecosystem: Environmental > Aquatic > Freshwater > Lake > Epilimnion/Euphotic zone ...
CGGCCGATGGCAATCAAAGAGTGCGACAACTGATAGCCTTTGCCCAAGGTGTGCGTGGGGTCCCAAGGATCGAGGTACGCAAAAATACGCTCACGGCGCCAGGGTGATGCGGCAATCATCATGGCAAAGGCAAATATCAAGATGGCCAAAATCAAGAAGAACATGCGGGCATTCACACCCCCTAAAAACAAGATGCCCATGGCAATGATGGCAATCACCAAGAAAGCACCCATGTCAGGTTCAGCCAACAAGAAGATACCGGCCAGAGCCACTGCTGCGCCCATCGGCAGAACGGCGCGGAAGAAGCGTTCTTTCACTTCCATCTTGCGCACCATGTAGTCGGATGCGTAAATGATGACGGCCAACTTGGCGAACTCTGAAGGTTGAAAATTGATCACGCCCAGAGAAATCCATCGGCGTGCACCATTCACGCCTTTGCCAATAAAAGGAATGAGAACCAATGCCAAAAGAACCAAAGCAAATATGAACAAGGGCCTTGCGTTTTTCTCCCAAGTTTCCAAAGGCACTTGGAAGGCCAAAAGCGCAACACCAAATCCAATTGAAATGGAAATGATGTGACGCACCAAGAAATGCGTTTGAGAATATCTTGCAAATTTGGGGTTATCTGGCATGGCAATGCTGGCTGAATACACCATGACCATGCCCCACATCAACAACGCCACCACCACCCATACCAGGGTCTGATCGATGTTTTGAATCTTGCCTTGGGCTGGACCACCTCTGGCATAGTCGTAGCTGCCTAAGTTAACTGGCAAAACGCCTTCTGATGCACCTTGAAGTTGGCCTGCACCACCCGAGCGACTTAACACGCCATTGCCCCAAGCCAACATCCGAGACCACATCTCGTTCATTGCGCAGCCTCCATGGATTGGCCAGCTGCTTCTGCAATTTCAGCCACTGCTTGACAGAAAACTTGTGCCCGATGCGGGTAGTCACGGAACATGTCAAAGCTGGCACATGCAGGCGATAACAAAACGGCATCGCCCGCTTGTGCAATGTCCTTGGCAGCTTTCACTGCTTCAGGCAAGGTGCTTGCATCGATCAAAGGAACGCCACAGGCTTTTATTTCTTCGCGAATCAGCGTTGCATCGCGTCCGATCAGAACCACAGCACGCGCATATCTGGCCACCGGTTCAGCCAAAGGCGAAAAGTCTTGACCTTTGCCATCGCCGCCCAAAATGACCACCACACGTCTTTCGGCGCCTAAGCCCAGCAATGCAGCCACAGTTGCGCCTACGTTAGTGCCCTTGCTGTCATCAAAATATTCAACTTCATTCACGATGGCCACCGGCTCCACCCGGTGCGGTTCGCCTTTGTATTCGCGCAAACCAAACAACATGGATGCCAAGCTGGCACCTGTGCTAGTGGCCAAGGCCAAAGCAGCCAGGGCATTGACAGCATTGTGGCGACCCCGAATGCGCAGCGCATCGGCTGGCATCAAACGTTGAATGTGAATTTCCTCAACTTCGCCTTTGCGCAAGCGGCGCGTCTCATCGGCTTCAAGGGCACGCACCAACCAAGTCATGCCGTTGACAGTTTCCAAGCCAAAGTCACCGGGGCGTTGAGGCATTTCAGCACCATAGGTGACATGTGCTCGAACTACAGGCTTTTGCAATTTGGCACGAACAGGTTCAGGCAACATTGCCATCACGCGTGCGTCATCGCGGTTCAAAATCATGAGGCTGTTTGCACCAAATATTTTCTCTTTGGCTGCGGCGTAAGCGGCCATGTTGCCGTGCCAATCTAAATGGTCTTGAGTGATGTTCAAAACTGTGGCGGCACTGGGCTCAAAAGGGCCTGCGCTGTCAAGTTGGAAACTTGACAACTCCAACACCCAAACTTCTGGCAACTCTGTGGCCATCGACAAGCGCAAGGTGTCTAGCAAAGTCGGGCCAATGTTGCCTGCCACCTTCACAGTTTTGCCAGCTCGTTCAATCAGCTGACCTGTAAGGGCCGTGACCGTTGTTTTACCGTTGGTCCCCGTAATGGCCAAGACTTGCGGTGCATAGTCTCTTGTTGCCTTTAAATTTTCCAAGGCTTGTACAAACAAACTCAACTCGCCGCCTACCCACAGGCCCATGGCTTTAGCCGCTTCAATCACGGGCAATGTTTCGATGGGCGAAAGTCCTGGGCTGGTAAAGACAGCGCGCACGGAAGTGCCTTCAATCAAATTGGCTACAAAGGGACCCGACTTGAATTGAACTTCGGGCAATTCACTTTTTAGAACCTGCAAATTGGCGGGAGATTCGCGCGTATCCGCAACAGTAAGCTCAGCACCCATCTGCGCGCACCAGCGTGTCATGGCCAACCCAGAGCTTCCCAGCCCTAGGATCAAAATGTGTTGGCCTTGAAGGTATTTCATCTTTATCTCAGCTTCAAAGTCGACAGGCCCACCAAGCACAACAGCATGGTGATGATCCAAAAACGCACAACCACTTGGGTTTCTTTCCAGCCACTCTTTTCAAAATGGTGGTGCAAAGGGGCCATCTTCAAAATTCTGCGACCTTCGCCATATTTCTTCTTGGTGTATTTGAAATAGGAAACTTGCGCCATGACCGATAAGGCTTCCACCACAAAAATACCGCCCATGATGGCCAGCACAATTTCTTGTCGCACAATGACAGCAATGGTTCCCAGTGCAGCGCCTAAAGCCAGAGCGCCCACATCGCCCATGAACACTTGCGCCGGGTGTGTGTTGAACCACAAGAAAGCCAAACCGGCACCTGCCATGGCGGCGCAGAAGATCAGCAACTCACCTGTGCCTGGAATGTAGGGCAGGAACAAATATTTGGCGTACACCGAACTACCGGTCACATAGGCAAACACGCCCAGAGCAGAGCCCACCATGACCACCGGCATGATGGCCAAGCCATCGAGTCCATCGGTCAGGTTCACCGCATTGCTAGATCCCACAATGACCAAGTAAGTGAGGACCACGAAACCAAACACGCCCAGGGGGTAACTCACCTCTTTAAAGAACGGCACCATCAAGCCTGCTTTCGGCGGCAAATTCACATCAAATCCTGAGATAGCCCATTTCATGAACAAGTCGAGCACACGCAGATTGGAGCTTTCCGAAATACTGAAAACCAAATAGAAGGCTGCCAACAAACCAATCACGGATTGCCAAAAATACTTTTCACGAGAACGCATGCCTTCGGGATCTTTGTTCACCACCTTGCGCCAGTCATCTACCCAGCCAATGGCGCCAAAGCCCAGGGTCACAATGAGCACAATCCAGACAAAGCGATTGGACAGGTCAAACCACAACAAGGTGCTGATGGCAATTGACAACAAGATCAGCACACCGCCCATCGTGGGTGTGCCGCTTTTGGCCATGTGTGTCTCCATGCCATACCCCCGAATCGGTTGGCCTATTTTGAGAGCCGTCAATTTACGGATCACTGCAGGGCCTGCTATGAGGCCAATGAGCAGAGAAGTCAAAGCGGCCATCACTGCGCGGAAAGTGATGTATTGAAATACACGCAAGAAGCCCCAGTCAGGGGATAAGCTTTGCAACCATTGCGCCAAATTAAGCAGCATGGATTGACTCTCTTTCTGAGGCCTGAGCTTGCTCAAACCTGTGTCGCAAGGCATCTACGACGCGTTCCATTTTCATAAACCGAGATCCTTTGACAAGCACACTGTTGTAGGTCGATATCTGAGCCAACACGGCATGTTGCAAGTTGTCCATGTCTGAGAAGTGATGCGCACCTTCAAAAGCTTGACTGCTGTGCACGCACAAATCGCCCAAAGTGAACAAAGCCTCAATGCCCGAAGCTTTGGCGAAGGCCCCCACCTCTTGGTGAAACTCAGGACCTTGTTGACCCACTTCACCCATGTCGCCCAAAACCAATAAACGCGGCGCAGGCAACTCAGCCAAAACATCAATAGCGGCCCGAACAGAGTCGGGGTTGGCGTTGTAGGTGTCGTCCACCATCGTGAAGCTGTGGTTCTCAATTTGCCACTCGGAAGATTTGGAACGTCCTTTAACAGGCTCAAAATTCTCAAGCCCTTTCACAATGGCAACCAGACTCATGCCAGCAGCCAATGCACAGGCTGTAGCCGCCAAAGCATTCAAAATATTGTGTCGACCTGCAATGTTCAAACGACAAGCCAAAGCTGCATGGGCTGTTGTCAATTGAAACGACCAGGCACCATTGACCCAGGCAATGTCGTGCGCCTGAACATCACCTTGTGTGAAGCCAAACGTCAGAACACGACGAGCGCCTGACAACTTCTTCCAAAGTTCGGTGTACTTATCTTGCGCAGGAAACACCGCGATGCCATCGGCAGGCAAGTGTCGAATCACTTCACCATTTTCCAGGGCCACAGCTTCTACCGTGGCCATGAATTCTTGGTGCTCGCGCTGCGCGTTGTTCACCAAACCAATGCTGGGCTGCGCATAACGGGCCAATGTGTCAATTTCACCCGGATGGTTCATGCCCAACTCCACCACCGCACGGCGATGCTCTGGGCGCAAATTGAACAAAGTCAGTGGTACGCCAATTTCATTGTTCAAGTTGCCTTGGGTCGACAAGGATGGGCATGAGGCATCTGCCTTTAACACTGAAGCAATCATTTGCGTAACAGTGGTTTTGCCATTGCTGCCTGTTACACCAATCAGCTGCAGATTGAATTGACGTCGCCATTGCGTGGCCAAGTCACCCAATGCGGTACGCGCGTTAGGCACGCAGTAGGCAGGCACTGACACGTCTTTCAGGTATTGAAGGTGCTCACCTTTCAGCGGGTCTTGCGCTTCAAACAAAACGGCCACAGCGCCCTGCAATTGAGCTTGCGCCAAGAAAGCTGTGCCATCAAATGTTTCACCCTTTAGGGCAATAAACAAATCACCTGCGACCACACTGCGGCTGTCAGTGCGCACAGCTTTGATCACGGTGTGGCTTGTAAGCGCCGCAGCCGAGGTGCCCGAAACAGCTGCAGCTTGCGGCAACCATGTTTGAAGCTGCGTCAGCGTCATGTTCATGGATGAGCTCCCATCTGCTTCACCCCATTGGCACGTTTGACCAATGCCTCGTGTGCGTGCAAGCGATCGTCGAAGGGGTACTTGACCCCTGCAATTTCTTGGGTGTCCTCATGGCCTTTGCCTGCAATCAAAATCACATCATGCTGACCTGCTTGCATGATGGTTTGAAAAATAGCTTTGGCACGGTCAAGCTCTTGATGTGCTTTGTCGGGTGCTTGCAAGCCTTGGCGCATGTCCTGCACAATTTGGTCAGGCAATTCACTGCGCGGGTTGTCACTGGTGAGTACCAAATGGTGGGCCACAGATTCAGCTGCCGCAGCCATCAAGGGGCGCTTGCTGGCATCTCGATCGCCACCACATCCCAAGACACACCAAAGTTGCGAGCCCAGAGCCTCCGCCAGCGGTTTCAGTGCCAACAAGGTTTGTGTCACGGCATCGGGGGTGTGCGCATAGTCCACCACCGTCAAAGGCAATTCGAGCCCCTCGACGCCAGCGACTTTTTCCATACGGCCCGGTACCGCTTTGAGTTGCGCACAAATTTGAACGATTTGAACCAAGTCGTATTTCAAGGCGCGCAAGGCAGCGATGACACCGAGCATGTTGTCAACGTTGTAATCCCCCATCAATGAAGTTTGGAGGTGAACACTTTCTTGGCCCTCGATCACATCGAAGGCCAAACCTGTTAAGTTCCTTGTCAAATGACGTACTTGCAACCGAGCATCTTGTCCTTGACTAGAACAAGTCCAAAGGTCCAAGGCTTGAGTGCTGGTATCTGTCAATGCTCTCTGCGACAGATCGGCTGCCAACTTTGCACCTTGCACATCATCGACGTTGATGACCGCTATCTCAAGTTCAGGCCATGCAAAGAGTGTCTGCTTGGCTTGCCAATAAGCCAACATTGAACCGTGATAGTCCAAATGATCTTGTGTGAAATTGGTCAACATGGCCAATTGAATGCGCGTGCCGGCCAATCGCTGCTCGGCAAGCCCGATGGAGCTGGCTTCAATGGCACAGTGGGAGATGCCTGCGGCCACAAATTTTCTAAATTGCGCTTGCAATAAAACGGGGTCTGGCGTGGTCATGCCTGTCGACATTAAATGGGGTGGCTGCCCCACACCCAGCGTACCCACAATGGCACAACGGGGCGCTAATGCCTCACCCTTAGCATTGAGCTTCATGGCATTGAGTGCCTGAGCCAACCACCAAGTCGCAGACGTTTTGCCATTGGTGCCTGTGACCGCCAACACCTTCAATGCTTGGCTGGGTTGCTCGTAATAAGCGTCTGCAATCCAGCCCGTATCTGCTTTCAAACCGGTATAGGCCGCCACTTGAGTGGGCAATTTGTTGGACACAGCTTGCCAGGCCGATTGCCATTGCGAGCAGTCTTCTGCCTCTACCAAACAAGCTGCAGCACCTTGCTCAAATGCCGATGCGACATAAGCACGACCATCGGTGGCCATGCCTGGCCAAGCAATGAAGCCATCGCCTTTTTGAATGGCGCGACTGTCGGTACACAAAACGCCAGTGACGTGTTGGCGCAACCATTCTGCGGCTTGAGTTGGGCTGTGCAGGGTTTGCATCAGAACGACTCCTCCACAGCGTTGGCCACAATTTGTGGCTTGACACTCATATCGGGTTGCACACCCATCAAGCGCAAACTTTGCTGTACGGTTTGACTGAAAACGGGCGCGGCCACATCACCGCCGTAATAACGGCCGTTAGAAGGTTCATCAATCATGACGGCCACTACAATGCGTGGTTTTTCAATGGGTGCCATGCCCACAAACACGCCGCGGTATTTTTTGCCAGCGTAGCCCTTGCCCTCTTGCTTGTGAGCCGTGCCAGTTTTGCCGCCCACCGAATAACCCATGGTTTGCGCTTTTTGAGCTGTACCGCCAGGACCCGCTGCCAAGTTCAGCATGTGGCGAACGGCCAGTGCGTTTTCTGGACTGATCACTGGCACTCCCGCTGGAATTTGACCGCTCTTGATCAGGGTGGCAGGCAAGGATTTACCGTCACTGGCAAAAATGGTGTACGCCCGTGCCATTTGAAACAAACTGGTCGAGACACCATAGCCATAACTCATGGTGGCTTGCTCAATAGGACGCCAAGTTTTGGCAGCCCGCAAGCGGCCGCTGACCACACCTGGAAATGGCAATTGAGGTTTCTGGCCTAAACCCACCGCTGTGAACATTTCCCACATTTCACGGGGCTGCAATTGCATGGCAATTTTCACTGTACCCACGTTGCTCGATTTTTGAATCACCTCATTGACAGTGAGGGCGCCGTAAGGGTGCGAATCGGTGATCGTTGAACCCGTGATGTTGATGCTGCCGGGCGCAGTTTGAATGATGGTTTCAGGCTTGATGATGCCTTTTTCCAATGCAACTGCAATGGCAAAAGGCTTCATCGTGGAACCAGGCTCAAAGCTGTCGGTGAGTGCACGATTGCGCAATTGCTCGCCACTCAAATTGACACGCTTGTCAGGTGAGTAGCTAGGGTAGTTGGCCAACGCCAAGATTTCACCCGTTTGCGCATCTAGCACCACCACACTGCCTGCTTTGGCTTTGTTTTCTAAAACCGCTTCGCGCAATTTTTGATAAGCAAAAAACTGTACCTTGCTATCGATGCTCAATTGCAAATCTTCGCCATCAACAGGCGGCGTCATTTGTCCAACATCTTCCACCACACGACCCAAGCGATCCTTGATGACTCTTCTTGCCCCAGGTTTGCCAGAGAGTTGGTCTTGGAAAATCAACTCGATGCCTTCTTGACCTTTGTCCTCAACATTGGTGAAACCAACAATGTGCGCTGCCGATTCACCCTCGGGATACAACCGTTTGTATTCTTTGATGGTGTAGATGCCCTTGATGTTCAAAGCCAAAATTTGCTTCACCACAGGCTCATCCATTTGACGACGAAGCCATACAAAAGTTTTGTCTTCGTTCTCTAATTTCTTAGCCAACTCTGTGGGCGACATTTCAAGCAACTTACCCAACCGACGCAAACCTTCTGGCGATCTGTCAATCTCTTCTGGATTAGCCCACACACTGGGCGCTGGCACACTGGAAGCCAAGATCAAACCATTGCGATCCAAAATGCGGCCGCGATTGGCAGGCAAGGTCAGGGTTCTGGCAAAGCGTACTTCGCCTTGACGTTTGTAAAAGGCATTTTCAAAGACCTGAACATACGAAGCCCGAACCGCCAAGCCCACAAAGGCCAAGGCCATGGCGGCCACAATGAGTTTGCTGCGCCAAACTGGCGTTTTGCTGGCCAACAAAGGGCTTGAGGAAAGCTGAACACTGCGGCTCATGGCTTGGCCTCGGTCGATTTTTCAGACTTTTTAGCAGCCACTTTTTGTGAGCTTGCCTGCAAATCAGAAGGCGGCTTCACATACTGGGTAATGCCGGGTGTCACCAAACGCATTTGCAATTGTTGCTTGGCAATTTGCTCAATGCGCAGCGGCGATGCTTGCGAACGACGCTCTACTTGCAAACGCTCGTGCTCTAACTCAAGACGCGTAGCCTCTTTCATGGCGGCTTCCAAAATCATGAACGAGCGACGCGCTTCGTAATGACTGTGGACCAAAAACATGGCCGACAAAATGATGGCGATGACCAAGAACAAATTCATGCGCGTCATGCCAGCACCGCCGTTCTTTCGGCCACGCGCATGATGGCGCTGCGTGAACGCGGATTGCCAGCCACCTCTGCATCACTGGGTCGAATTCGCTCCAGAGACTTCAGCCTCATGGGCTGCGGCACTGCGAAAGGTGCGCGGCGGTCATAGACCTCTTTGGAATGCTTCGCAATGAATTGCTTCACGATGCGATCTTCCAACGAGTGAAAACTAATCACCACCAAGCGGCCACCGGGTTGCAACACTTGAAGACTGGCTTCTAACGCTTGTTCAAGCTCCTCAAGCTCGGCGTTGATGAAAATCCGAAGAGCCTGAAATGTCCGCGTTGCAGGGTCCTTGCCCGGCTCGCGGGTTTTGACCGTACTAGCCACGATCCCGGCCAAATCGGCGGTGGATGAAATTGGGCCCCGCTCTTGTCGGCGAGCCACAATCGCCTTTGCAATCGGAAAAGCAAACCGTTCTTCGCCATAGTCACGCACCACCTCCGTGATTTGATCCACGCTGGCAGAGGCCAGCCACTCGGCCACACTCTGACCGCGCGTGGTGTCCATGCGCATGTCTAAGGGGCCATCGAAACGAAAAGAAAAACCCCTGTCGGGGTTGTCAATTTGGGGGGAGCTGATGCCCAGGTCCATCAACACGCCTGCAATGCTGCCAGCGGGCAGTTCACCCAGATGCCTGAACCCTTCGTGCCGAATTGAAAAACGCGCATCCCTGATTTGCGCTGCCTCTGTGATGGCCTCGAGATCTTTGTCAAATGCGATGAGTTGCGCACCCTCTGGCAAGCGCGACAAAATCAAGCGTGAATGACCGCCACGACCAAACGTGGCATCGACATAGGTATTTTTTGGGGCGCCTTCGCCTGCACTGTCTAACAATGCATCGACTGCTTCAGTGAGCAAGACGGTGGTGTGTTGCCAATGGGTCGTCACACAGGCCTCAGAACGAAAAGTCCTTGAAGACATCGGGCATGTCACCCTGCATGGCTTTCGCTTCTTGCGTGTCGTAGGCTGTTTTGTCCCACAACTCAAAATGATTGCCCATGCCGAGCAAGATGGTGTCTTTGGCGATTCCCGCCGCGGCCCGCAGCTCAGGCGAAATCAAGACGCGGCCTGTGCCGTCCATCTCGACGTCCATGGCATTGCCCAAGAAGATTCGCTTCCACCACTGAGCTTCCATGGGCAACTGTGCAATGCGCTCACGGAAACGCTCCCACTCCGTACGCGGGAACATCATCAAGCAGCCATGGGGGTGTTTGGTGATGGTGAGTTGGCCACCCGCAGTGGCACTCAAAACCTCGCGGTGACGCGTTGGCACCGACAGGCGACCCTTGGCGTCCAAACTCAACGAAGATGCACCTTGAAACACTTAATTCTCGATTCCTGATGACGAAATAAGCAATTTGGGAGCTTTTCCCACTTAATTGCACTTTTTTGCACTGTATCAGGTATTCACGCACTCACAAGGGGGTTTTCAAGTTTTTTTCAATGAAATCAAGGGCTTAGAGGATACTTCGCAAGGGAATCTGACTGGAAAAATCGTTGAAAATTAGGTACTTAGAACTTTGTCTGCAAGTAACTTCTGAGACATTTGAAGAATCAAAAAATAATTCAAAATTTTTGAAAAAATTTAAACGACGGAGTAATTGTTGTTTGAATGCGAAAAAAAGGCTCCTGGTGGAGCCTTTTCTGAGTCGTCAGCGACCTCAATTCAATCCCCAAACATTTTTTGTTTGAGTTCGCGTCGCTGCTGCGCTTCCAATGACAAATTGGCAGTTGGACGCGCCAACAAACGGCCCACACCAATGGGTTCACCCGTTTCGTCGCAATAACCATAATCGCCTGAATCAATGCGCTGAATGGATTGCTCAATTTTCTTCAGCAACTTACGCTCACGGTCACGCGTGCGCAATTCAAGAGCGTGCTCTTCTTCAATGGTGGCGCGGTCTGCGGGATCGGGCACCACCACCGTGTCTTCGCGCAAATGCTCGGTGGTTTCACCCGCATTGGCCAAGATGCCTTGCTTGAGGATCACCAATTTGATTCTGAAATATGCCATTTGCGCATCGTTCATGTAGTCCTTATCGGACATGGCCATGATTTCAGCATCGCTCAGTTGGTCAGGTTTTTTGGTTTTCCAATTGTTCGCCAACTTGGCATCTTTTTTAACGGCCACGAAAGGCGGGGGTGTCAGAGCTTGTGTGGGCATGTTTTGTAAGTAACTGGCTTTTGCAGCCGTAGAAGCCACCGATTGAGCCATCGATGGCACAGTAATTTGAGCGAGACGGGCAGAGGGGCGTACCGCACGCGCGGGGACATCGCCTGAAACGACAGGTGCCACCACTGGGGCATCAACAGGCGCTGATTTTTCGGCTTTAGCAGGCTTGGCTGGCTTTTCAGCTTTGGCAGGCTTAGCGACTTTTTCCGCCTTCAAAGGTGCTGCTGGTTTGGCTGCTGGTTTGGCCGCGGCTTTTGGGGTTGCTTTGGGGGCGGCTTTCGCTGCCACTTTGACCGCAACTTTGGCTGCAACTTTCACGGTCGCTTTGGCAACTGGCTTTGGCGCAGATTTGGCAACGGGTTTGGCAGCAGGCTTTGCCTTTGACACCGGCTTAGCAGGTGCTTTGCTGACAGGTTTGCTCGCGGGCTTAGTAGCCGCTTTGGTCACAGGTTTGGCTACAGGTTTAGAGGCCGGCTTAGACGCCGTTTTTTTCTCGACGAGTTTAGCTTTGGCAACAGTTTTGGAGACAGTTGTTTTGACCGCTTTGGCAGGCGCTGATTTGCCTTGCTTCTTTTCAGGTGCGGCCGGTTTGGCTTTAGCTTTGGTTTTCACTTTAGCTTGCATGCTGGTTTTTTTCACTGCGGTTTTTGAGCTCGTTTTAAGGGGCTTTTTCACGTCCTGTCTCCTAGCCGTGGCGGCTTACGCGTCCTTCAAGGACACCAGCCATTTGCAAATGAATTGTGGTCATCGGCTCATTTGCGTCAAAACCCATATTCTCGACCTTTAGGGTGCATCGGGGCTCCAATTAAGGGACCCCGTCAGGGCGCAGATTGTAGCGACTGAACAGCCTTAAAACGCTTTCTGTAAAACTAAACCAAACATTGCTCCAAACCTTGCAACAAAATGTCTTTGGGCAAGTCGATGCCAATGAACACCATTTTGCTAACTTTGACCTCATTTTCAGCCCAGACAGGACCCAAATCGCTTCCCATCAGTTGATGGACGCCCTGGAAAATGACCTTTCTTTCGGTGCCATTCATGTTCAACACACCCTTGTAACGAAGCATGCGAGGTCCATACACGTTCACGATGGCGCCCAAAAAATCCTCCAATTTGGCCGGATCGAAGGGTTTTTCTGATTTGAATACAAAACTCTTCACATCATCGTCAAAGTGATGGTGATGGCCATGCCCCTCGCTTTGGTGCGAAGGGTGATCGCAATGCTCGCCATGCGCGTGATCATGGTGATCATGCGCCTTCTCATGATCATGTGCGTGATCATGATCGTGGCCGCAATGCTCATCGTGCACATG
>Ga0208854_1000308_pt1 | contig 12092 bp, 8 predicted proteins | sample LakMenEpi30Nov11_FD_150748 | JGI IMG/M metagenome (GOLD analysis project Ga0208854, IMG submission 150748) | Freshwater microbial communities from Lake Mendota, WI - 30NOV2011 deep hole epilimnion (SPAdes) | ecosystem: Environmental > Aquatic > Freshwater > Lake > Epilimnion/Euphotic zone ...
GACTTTGAAACCCATAAATAGAGAACGGTTCCCCCAAAACTTGGTGGGCTAGGGGGGCTGAACTAAAAAACGCCAATTACCACCGTGCGAGGTATAGTTTATAAACGTGCCATGATACTGCCTGCGATCGCACAGAGAACGGTGGCAAAAGCGTAGGTTCCTGCATAACCAATGGTCGGAATAGAACTTTTTGCATCATCACTCACCGCAGACATGGCAGGAGTACAAGTCACAGAACCTGTTACGGCCCCTAGCAGTAGGGCGGGATTCATTTTGAGATAGTGAAGCCCAAACAAAAAGGCAATGATCACGGGTAAGGTAGAAATTAAGACACTACAGAGCAGGACAATAAAACCCTGGGACTTCATCGCCAGTAATCCCTGCCCTGCACTGATTCCCACTCCTTCTAAAAACAAGAGCAAACCCAATTCTTTGAATATCCAAAGCGTTGCAGGGGGAATACGCCCAAAGGAGGGATGGGTTGAGCGCAGATAACCCAGAATTAGTCCCATTAACAACAAGCCGCCCGAAGTTCCCAGTCCGATCGCAATACCACCGACTTTAAGGCTAATTTGCCCAATGAGGAACCCGATAATGATCCCGATCGAAAAAGTCAATAAATCCGTAGTATTAACTTCCTGTTCAAAGAAACCCATTTGACTGGCTAATTTGTCCAACCAAATTTGTGGGCCTGAGAGGGTCAAAATATCCCCTCTGGATAGGGTAACGGTGGGAGTCAGGCTGAGGTCAATTCCCGATCTCAGGAGTCGGAGGGGATAACAGGCATATTGTCGGGTGATATCGAGTTCCTCTAGGGATTTACCGATCGCCGCCGATTGGGTAATAATGACATCCCGATTGACAATTTTGGCGGAGCGCAACTCTTCATCCGCGACTTCTGCCCCCATGAGAGCGTCCAATAAATCCTGTTGTTCGACCTTTCCCCAAATAGCCAGGCGATCGCCTAATTGCAGTAAATTATCCGGTTGGAGTTCTAGCACCGATTGACTGCGTTTGTGGGCTAAAACCGTACATTGGGAAAGTTGTTGTAGATCGGCGATCGTTTTACCGATCACGTCTGTTTTTTGAACTTCGTAAGCCCTTAAGGTGAGTGACCAATTGGGGGCGCGATGTTCCTCTTTAAGATGATTTTTTTGACCTGCCTTAATCGATTCTGCTCGCAAATCAAAGCCGAAGACATTAGGCAAACTTCGACAGAGTAAAATGACCGCAATATCCCCGACCAGAAAAGTGAGCGCGTAGGTAACATTAATATTTTGCAAAATTTGTTCTGTCGTTAAACCAGGGGGTAGAGCAAACTCTCCTGCACGAATGACATCCAAGGCGGCGGCCAGTCCCGCAGGAGTGGTCAAGGAACCCGTCAGCAGTCCAGCAGAAATCCCAGGATCGAAATGAAAAATTAAATGCGCTCCGTAGGTCAGCCCAAAACCCACAAAAGTAGCGATCGCGGCCAAACTGGCATAATTTAAACCATCGGCCATGATCATCGAAAAAAAGGCTGGCCCTGCTTGAAAGGCAACTGCATAGAGAAACAGGAAAAGCCCAATGGTTTGAATGCCTGGAAAAATGGTAAAACCCAAAGCACCGAGAACCAACCCCGCGATTAACATTCCAGGGGGTGCTCCCAACTTCAGCCGTCCCACCTTAATTCGGCCCACAAGATAGGACAGGGCCAAAAGAACAAATAGTACCAGTTCGGGATGAGACTTGAGCAGATCAACAATTTCGAGTTCCATAGAAGAAGAGTCAAAGGTTCGATGCGATTAGGCATTTAGACTGAATTGCGACTGATTCTCAAGCCGTTGAAACAAGGGGCCTAAACCCCTTGCCCGTGAGCGTTTTTAGTTGAGGATGATTTTGTCGGTGATATGACCCTAAGAATCAACCTCATAAACAATGGGAACGCCTGTCCCCAGTTCTACTTTGACAATCTCTTCCTCGGATAAGTTCTCCAGTTCCTTAATGATGGAACGCAGAGAATTACCGTGAGCCGCAATCAGTACATTATCCCCCGCGATTAGATGCTTGAGAATGCGATCACGGAAAAAAGGCACAGTTCGTTTAACCGTATCCTCCAGACTTTCGCCCCCTGGAGGAGCCACATCGTAGGAACGTCGCCAGAGTTGCACCTGTTCTTGGCCAAACTTGGCGGCGGTTTCGGCCTTGTTGAGTCCTTGCAATTCGCCATAGAAGCGTTCATCCAAGAGGGAACAGAGATAAACGGGCAATTCTAAGCTTGAATCGCCATTGTATTTATCCCAGCCATGCCAATCTTCATCGGCTCCATCATGTTTAATGATCGGAATTTTGCCATTACAAATGTCATCCACTTCCGTCAAGATAATAATGGCGGTTTCAATGGCCCGAAAGAGCATACTGGTAAAACAAACCTGTACCCGATAATCCCTGAGTTTACAGGAAGCGATCGTGGCTTCGGCCCGTCCCTGTTCACTTAAAGGCACATCTACCCATCCTGTAAATTTATTTTCCGTATTCCAGAGGCTCTGGCCGTGGCGCGTCAAAATCAGTTTGGCCATAGTTGTTTACTCCTGGGTAATGGTATGAATTTTGAGGAAATTAGTACCACCTGATTCCCCCATCGGCACACCGCCCATAATTAAAACTTTGTCTCCTTTCATTACGAAGTTTCGTTGGATTAAATCCGCTTCGATATGGGGCAACACTTCCTCCAGGGTTGTTTGGGGAAAATGACTTAAAACAGGTCGAACGCCCCAGTTTAAGCTCAGGCGACGATAGGTTTTTGGGTCGGGAGTATAGGCCACAATCGGAGCTTTGAGACGCTCTTCGGAGGCCATTTTGGCGGTGTAACCTGTTTCCGTTAAGGTGACAATACACTGAAGATCAATAGTTTCATCGATCGCGTGGAGAGCTTCACTGATGGCATCGGCATCCCCAGCACGATTGGGGGGATAGTTCACAAATTGAATCGAGGGTTCCACCGTCGTCGCAATGCGGGCCAACATTTGCACCGATTCAACGGGATAGTCTCCCACCGCCGATTCCCCCGATAACATCACCGCATCCGTCCCATCCATCACTGCGTTGGCCACGTCACTGGCTTCGGCACGGGTGGGCCGAGGATTGTGGATCATGCTGTCGAGCATTTGGGTTGCGGTGATCACGGGAATACCTTTTTGATTGCAGAGTTGAATGATTTGCTTTTGAATAAGTGGCACTTGTTCGGGTCGCATTTCTACTCCCAGATCACCCCGCGCCACCATGATCGCGTCACATTCATCCACAATTGCTTCTAGATTGGCGATCGCTTGAGGTTTTTCCAGTTTGGCGAGAACGGGAATATCGGCTCCTTTTTCCTTCAGTAGGGTTTTCAGTAATTGGATGTCTTCGGGCTTCCGCACAAAACTGAGGGAAATAATATCCACTCCTTGCTCAATGCCAAAATCCAAATCGCGCTTGTCCTTGTCGGTCATGGAAGGCAGTCGCAGATTGAGAGTTGGGAAATTCACCCCCTTATGACTTTTGAGGAGTCCTCCTTTAATCACCTGGCACTGAACTGCCTTGCCTTCTACTTTCTCCACGCAGAGTTCCAGTAGCCCATCATCCAGAAGTACCTGGGTTCCGACTTCGGCTTCCTCGGCGACGTAGGGATAATCAATGCCCACCGTATTTGGTTTTCCTTGATCTTCTTCAACGGGAACCAGGGTCAGACTTTCCCCAGGGTTAAGCATGATTCCAGACTCAGGCAGATCGCCCACCCGAATTTTGGGGCCTTGCAAATCCTGCAACAGCATTAAGGGTAAGTCCAACTCCGCCGAGGCCGATCGCAGTCGTTGAATCCGTTCAGCATGATCCTCGTATTTACCGTGAGAGAAGTTGAGTCGGGCCACGTTCATGCCCGCCAACAGCAACTGACGAAGCACTTCAGGGGAATCACTGGCGGGGCCAATCGTCGCTACAATTTTGGTGTGATGAATTAGGGGTTTCATACCAGTCCTCCGGTCAAAAACTCACTGTTGCCCTGGCTGTATTCGGGGATTTCGATTTGAACGCTGGGAGTTTTCCAAATGGTTCGCAGGTAATCTTGGATGGAGCGATCGCTGGAGAATTTACCCATGCGGGCGATGTTGAGAATAGACATCCTTGTCCAGTGGTCTTGATCTTTATAGGCATTGCCGACCCGCTCTTGGCATTCTACATAGGATTGATAATCGGCAAAAAGCAAGTATTCATCGTGGTACAACAAGGAATCTACCAAGGGCTTAAAGAGATTGGTATCACCGTGGGAGAAGAAACCAGAGGAAAGGCGATCAATGACCAGTTTTAACTCAGGGTTATTGTTGTAGTAATCCCAGGGATTGTAGCCCGCCGCTTTTTTAGCCGTTACCTGTTCCGTTGTTAAGCCAAAGAGGAAGAAGTTATCACTGCCCACCGCTTCCCGAATCTCCACGTTCGCGCCGTCCAAAGTACCAATGGTTAAGGCTCCATTCATGGAGAATTTCATATTGCCTGTCCCAGAAGCCTCTTTACCTGCGGTAGAAATTTGTTCCGACAGGTCTGCGGCTGGATAGACTCGTTGGGCAAATTTGACGTTGTAATCTTTCAAAAAGACGACTTTTAGGCGATCGCGGACATCGGGGTCATTGTTAACCACTTCGGCGATCGCATTAATCAATTTGATAATCAGTTTAGCGGCGTAGTAACCTGGGGCCGCCTTCCCGCCAAACAGGAAGGTGCGGGGCGTAATCTCTAGGTCGGGATTAGCCTTAATACGGTTATAAAGAGTGATGATGTAGAGTGCATTTAGATGTTGACGTTTGTATTCGTGAATGCGTTTTGCCTGAATATCAAAGAGTGAATTAGGGTTAATTTCTAGCTGATAATTGGCCCGAATATAATCCGCTAAATCCTGCTTGACCGCCTGTTTTACCTGACGAAATTCATTGCGGAAATTGACATCATAGATAAAGTTCTCAAGTTTGCGGAGTTCATCAAGGTTTTTAATCCAACTATCCCCAATTTTGCTCGTAATCAAATTCGCCAGTCGGGGATTACTTAGCACCATAAAACGACGGGGCGTTACGCCATTGGTCACATTGGTGAACTTCTCTGGATACATTTCGTAGAAGTCATGGAGAGTGGTCTGTTTCAATAGATCACTGTGGAGTTCCGCTACCCCATTAATGGCGTAACTACCGACACAGGCCAGATGAGCCATCCGCACATATCGCTCACCACTTTCATCAATGATCGACATCCGACTCAGGCGATCGCTATCATCAGGGAACTTGATCCGAACCGCATCGAGGAAATACCGATTGATTTCATAGATAATTTCCAAATGGCGGGGTAACAAACTGCCGAAAAGTCCGAGGGGCCAACGCTCTAACGCTTCGGGTAAAAGGGTGTGATTGGTGTAGGCAAAGGTTTGGGTGGTAATGTCCCAAGCTTTCTGCCAGGTAAAGTCATAATCATCTAATAACAACCGCATCAATTCCGCAACGGCGATCGTTGGGTGGGTATCATTTAACTGAATGGCATAGCGTTCGTGGAACCGTTCTAGGGCCAGATTCTGAATTTTCATCAGACGAATCATGTCTTGCAAAGAGCAGGAAACAAAAAAGTACTGTTGCTCTAATCGCAGTTGTTTACCCTGGTCAGATTCATCATTGGGATAAAGTACTTTCGTGATGTTTTCACAGGCACTTTTTTCTTGAACTGCTCCGAAATAATCGCCCTTATTAAAGGCTTCAAAATCGAAGGACTCAGCAGCCTCAGCTTTCCAGAGACGGAGTGTATTAACAGTATTAGTATTGAATCCTAAAATTGGCGTATCGTAGGGAACCCCTTTAACCAATTTATAGGGAACCCAACGCACTTGATAACGATCTTGGTCATCGGTATAGCCTTCCGTATGGCCGCCCAACTTCACTTCGATTTGCGCTTCGGGACGGGCGACTTCCCAGGGATTACCGTAGCGTAACCATTTATCCGTAATTTCGACTTGCCAGCCGTCTTTAATATCCTGGTCAAAAATACCGTATTCATAGCGGATACCGTAGCCGATCGCAGGAATTTCCAGGGTTGCTAGGGAGTCAATATAACAAGCTGCTAAACGACCCAAGCCCCCATTGCCCAAGCCAGGTTCTTCTTCCTGCTCTAGAAGTTCGTTGAGGTCTAGACCCAATTCGGCGATCGCCTGTTTAACGATGTCATACAGCCCTAAATTGATTAAGTTATTGCCTAAGTGTGGCCCCAGCAAAAATTCGGCTGAGAGATAGGCCACCATGCGCGGGGATTTTTCGAGATAGGTTTGGGTCGTATGCAACCAACGATTTAACAGGCGATCGCGGATGGTAAAAGCCAGGGCCATGTAGTAGTCCTGTTTAGTGGCAATTTTAGGAAACTTGGCCTGAATATAAAACAGGTTATCTAGAAAAGCGCGCTTCAGGGTTTCGAGACTAATCCCAGTGCGATCGTCTTCAATTTGAATGGTATTTAGAACCATGTTAGTCATAAGAATTTTCTCCGATGAAAAATTGAAAAAAGAGTTTGATTGCAAGTAAAAAAGAGAACGTTAAACCCCATCCATTTTGGGAACTGGAATTTTTTAAGATGTGTTTTAGGGGCAAGTCCCCCTTTTTAAGGGGGATTTAGGGGGATCGACTGGGGATGTAGGAGGATTAAACCCGATTCCACAAGCAGTCTAATCCAAGGAAACTAGCAGACTAGAAGGTTTCGCCAAATTCCCCTGTAAAGTAACTCCCCGTTGATTAGCAGCCAAATGACGCAGAATTTTATACGCCGTTTCAATTTGTTCCTTGGCCCCTGCCTTCTCTGCTAAAACAGCTAACGCTAAAGGTTGATCAGCGTCTTCTAGCACAGCTAAAATCCGACGTTGCAAATCCAACACCGAGGCCGCCGCTTTTTTCCCTGCTTCTACCCCTGGTTGGTGATAGGCATTGACGTTAATCAGAAAGGCATAGAGTCCGACCGCCCTTTCATAAAGCGCGATTAAGGCTCCGACTATACGAGGAGTGACCTGGGGAATGGTGACTGTAATGGAATCCCGTTTATTTTCGTAAAGAGCCTGACGAGTTCCCTGTAAAAAGCCTGAAAGAAAATCCCCAGAAGTCGCTTTCGGTTCCACTTCAATAGATTCACCTGCTCGGTCTTCTAGGACTTCAATAAAGGTCGCAAAGAAGTTGGGAACGCCTTCTCGGAGTTGCTGCACATAGGCGTGTTGATCGGTTGATCCCTTGTTGCCATAAACCGCCAGCCCTTGATAAACGGTATTGCCGTCCAAATCCTTTTCCTTGCCAAGAGACTCCATTACCAACTGTTGGAGATAGCGAGAAAATAACAACAAGCTATCCTTATAGGGCAATACAACCATATCTTTTTCACCCTTGCCATTCCCCGCCGCGTACCAAGCCAGAGCTAACAACGCCGCAGGATTTTCGCTTAAACTGGGAATGCGGGTCGCCTCATCCATTTCTTTCGCCCCTGCTAACAGAGCATGAATGTCAATACCCAGCAGAGAAGCTGATAATAGCCCCACCGCCGACATTTCCGAGGTGCGTCCTCCCACCCAATCGAACATGGGAAATTCCGCCAGCCAGCCCTCTAGTCGTTCCAGTTCGTCCATTTTGCTGCCAGGAACGGTGATGGCAACTGCATGAGCGGGAAAATTTAGTCCCTGTTGTTCGTAAACGTGTTTCACTTCCAACATTCCATTGCGGGTTTCAGGGGTTCCACCCGATTTGCTGGTAATAATCACTAACGTACTTTTAAGGCGATCGCGTAAACGATTGAGGACGCGATCAGTGCCTGCGGGATCGGTATTATCAATAAAATGAATCGCCAGGGGGGGAAAATCGGGAGCTAGGGCCTCGGACACAAATTCTGGGCCTAGGGCCGAACCGCCAATACCGATGGAGAGAATATCGGTAAATTTAGGGGCTTCGGGCGGATAAATCGTACCTTCATGCACTTTTTGGGTGAAGTCGGCGATCGCCGCTAGGGTTTCGACGATTTCCTGTTGTAATTCAGGGGGAGCAAGGTCTGGATTCCGCAACCAGTAATGACCTACCCGACGGTTTTCATCAGGATTGGCGATCGCGCCTCCTTCCAAAGCGGCCATATCTTGAAATGCCTGTGTAAACTTAGGCTTAAGCTTCTCTACCAGAGCATCATCAAAGCTAATTCGGCTTATATCTAAATACAAACCTAAGCCATCGTGATAATAGAGCCAGTCTTCGTAGCGTTGCCAAAGTTGTTGAAAATCCATAAACACCTCTATTGATGCGCTACTCTGAATCTTAGAGAACAAGAGAAAAATAAAGGATAAGGTTAGGTTAACAAACCATACTAGCGGCTATTTTACAGAATAAATTAAATATAAAAAAAGATAAGGCTCCCAAATTTTCGTGTCCACAGAAGCCTTAAAAGCTAGAATTTCTTAGTTTTAATTATTGAAATCCCAAATGAGTGATCGCTCCCAAATATTCGTAGTAAGTCACCTGACCATCGCCATCGTGATCCGCTTCTTTGACAATGGCTTTAACTTGCTCAATGCTGAGGGGTAAAACCAGTTGGTCAGCAATATTTAGAGCTTCTTCAATGGAAAGAAGATCATTGTGATCGAGGTCTAATTCACGAAATCGTTTGAGAATATTGAAAGTTGGTTCTGAGGCCGCAACAAACTCTTGAAAATCAACCATTCCATCTTTATTGATATCTAATCGCTCAAATTTTCGCGTCAAATTAATTTTCTTTTCTGTCAAATAAAAATTGATGTATTCATCAATCTCGATTTTACCATCTTGGTTAGAATCTAGGTTGATAAAGTTCCCAATGATTTTCGCCAAACGTTCTTCGGGAACAAGGGCTTTAATCTCCTCTGAAATGTTAACTTTAAACTCATGAAAATTCATGCAAATAATCTCCTAATTCCTATTCAATCCCAATGTAGCATACTCCTGTTAATTTCAACTTTTTTTGGAAATCATCTCCAATTAATAGACAAAAACTGTTGTTATTTTAATCAAAAATGGTAGGGCGATCGCCCCCTATAAACAAGAAAAGCGATCGCGGTTTTAACTAATCCTTAAAAAGGCCATTTCCAAGCAACCGTATCGGGACGATCAATTCCGTATTCATAGGCATAATGACGACAGGAAATTTGTTCATCCTTGAGAAACTCCTTAATATGCGCTCCCGCCACTTGTAATTGAGGGAGTCGGTCAATCACATCAATGGCAATACTAAAGCGATCAATTTGGTTGGCCATTGCTAAATCTAAAGGCGTATTAATATTGCCTTTTTCCTTATAGCCGCGTACATGGAAATTAGGGTGATTGGTGCGACGATAGGTTAAACGATGAATCAGCCAGGGATAACCATGAAAGTTAAAAATAACTGGCTTATCTTTGGTAAATAAACTATCAAAATCGCGATCGCTTAAGCCATGAGGATGTTCTTCCTTGGGTTGCAAACGTAACAGATCAATGACATTGACAAAGCGAATTTTCAAGTCTGGGAAATGTTCACGCAAAATACAAGAAGCCGCTAAGGATTCCTTGGTGGGAATATCTCCCGCCGTTGCTAAAACTACATCTGGGTCTTGACCTGCATCCGTGCTGGCCCATTCCCAAATATCAATGCCTTTCGTGCAGTTTTTGACCGCCGTTTCCATATCGTGATACTGCAAATGGGATTGCTTATCGGAAACAATGACATTGATATAATTCTTACTGCGTAAACAGTGATCGGCAACGGATAACAACGAATTAACATCAGGGGGCATATAAATACGAATCACATCAGGACTTTTGTTCAAAACCACATCTAAAAAGCCTGGGTCTTGGTGGGTAAAACCGTTGTGATCCTGTCGCCAAACCGTTGACGTAATTAACAAATTGAGAGAGGGAACATCCTGCCGCCAACGAATATGATTACAAATTTCCAACCATTTGGCGTGTTGGTTAAACATCGAATCAATAACGTGGGCAAAGGATTCATAGGTAGAGAAAAAGCCGTGTCGTCCGGTTAGTAAATAGCCCTCAAGCCAACCTTCCAGGGTATGCTCACTTAGCATTTCCATGACGCGACCATCAACGGCTAATTCCCCCCCGTCCTCATCTTCGGGTAAATAGTCGGCAATCCAGAATTTTTTGCTAACTTCATACACCGCTTGCAATTTATTCGAGGTATTTTCATCGGGGCCAAAAACGCGGAAGTTAGTCATATTTGACTTCATCACATCGCGCAATAAAACCCCCAAGGGCTTGGTATTTTCGGCTTCAATGGTGCCTGGTTTTTCGACCTTAACGCCGTACTCTCGGAAGTTAGGCATTTTCAAATCCCGACAAAGTAAACCCCCATTGGCGTAGGGAGTGGAACCTAGGCGTTTGTCTCCTGTGGGGGCCGTTGCCTTAATTTCAGGCAAAATCGTACCATTTTCATCAAAGAGTTCTTCGGGTTTATAGCTCCGCATCCAGGCTTCTAGTTGAGTGCGATGTTCGGCGTTCTCGTGCATTCCCCCCATTGGGACTTGGTGCGATCGCCAGAAGCCTTCCACCTTATGACCATCCACAAAATCGGGGCCAGTCCAGCCCTTGGGAGAACGTAACACAATCATCGGCCAAATCGGACGAGTGGCGATCCCTGTACTGCGAGCCTCGTGTTGAATGCTGTGAATTTCGGCGATGCAATGATCGAGGGTTGCTGCCAAAGCCTGGTGCATAGACTCAGGTTCCGAACCCTCCACAAAATAGGGCGTATAACCATAACCCTCAAACAGAGATTTCAGTTCCTTATGGCTAATGCGAGAAAGAATTGTCGGGTTATTAATCTTGTAACCGTTCAAATGCAGTACTGGCAAAACCGCCCCATCTCGAATCGGGTTAATAAATTTATTGGAATGCCAGGAAGTCGCCAAAGGCCCTGTTTCCGCCTCGCCATCGCCAGGCATAGAGACCACAATCAAATTGGGATTATCAAAAGCTGCACCGTAGGCATGGGATAGGCTATAACCGAGTTCTCCTCCTTCGTGGATAGAACCTGGAGTTTCGGGAGTACAGTGACTACCAACGCCTCCAGGAAAGGAAAACTGTTTAAAAAATTGCTTCATTCCCTCCTCATCTTCACTACATTCGGGATAAAAATGGGAATAGCTACCTTCTAGATAACAGGGGCCAAGAAAGCCTGGTGCACCATGACCGGCTCCGACCATGAAGAGTAGGTCTTGATCGTTCTTTTTAATGATGCGGTTGAGGTGGGTATAAAGGAAGCTAATGCCAGGACTGGAACCCCAGTGGCCTAAAAGACGTTTTTTGATTTGGTCAGGGTTTAACGGTTCTCGCAATAAAGGGTTGTCGCGCAGATAGATCATGCCTGCGGCCAAGTAATTAGAGGCTAGCCAATAGGCATGAAGATTTTTCAATTCATCGGGACTGAGGGGATTGCCAGAAATAGTAGAGCGGGCAGGCCCAAAAGCACTAACGGAGATGTCGTGATGGGGTTTAGCGTGAGTGGCAACCATAAAGAATACAGTAATGGTTAAAAAAAAGGAATTTCCCTGGACTGTTCGCCCAGGTTACTGCTGCTTACTCGAAATTGCTATTAAATTAATATTAAGGTTTGATTAATAACTCTATGGCAATAGGGCGATCGCGGTTTACTCCGTTTAATTGCAAGTGGGCGATCGCGGAAGTGTGAAAATCTGTCCTTTAGCAACGCGGTGAGTTTCGTAATCCGCAGGATAAACCCCAAGAAAACTTTATCTTCCCTGAAGAAGTCTTACCTCGTGGTAATGTTCGCTAAGATTAGGATTTTATAAACATTGAGAAGGGTTATGCGATAGACTACCCTTCTTTTTTGGGTTCAATTTCATAAGTTTCATAGGGAATCGTTTGATTGAATAATAATTTCCATTCGTCTTCATTTAATCCCTTTTTGTCAGCTTGAGCAGCTACCATTTCTTCTAATTTCTCGTAAGCATTCAAGGTGGTTGAAGTTCAATGGGAATTAAGGATGGGAAGGGTAAATCAAACCGCACCGCCCGACAAACAGAAGAAAGAAAATCCCAA
>Ga0208854_1000310_pt1 | contig 12070 bp, 12 predicted proteins | sample LakMenEpi30Nov11_FD_150748 | JGI IMG/M metagenome (GOLD analysis project Ga0208854, IMG submission 150748) | Freshwater microbial communities from Lake Mendota, WI - 30NOV2011 deep hole epilimnion (SPAdes) | ecosystem: Environmental > Aquatic > Freshwater > Lake > Epilimnion/Euphotic zone ...
TCAATCCAACTCGGAAACAACCCAATCATCATCCCCCAATGGTTCGGACTCTTCTTCGCGGGGCTTACTTTCAGCCTTGTTACACTGGATCAAATCCTACGGGGGCTTGTCCGGACTTGAAAAAGAGCAACAAAGCCTTGAAACAACAGAACGAGAAACTCGCCGAAATCGAATCGAAACTCGATACCGTACTGCAATCATCCAATTCCAACTTAACCCCAACAACCTCCACAGAAACCAACTAGCAGATATTTTAGCCCTACTTGAAGAATACCGAGACACACTTTGAAAATGCGATCACGGTCTTGTTGTTTTTGAAATGCGATCGCGGTTTTGTTGTTGTTGATGATTGAAAAGTGCGATCGCTGTTTTATTGTTTGCGATTGAAAAGTGCGATCACAGTCTTGTTGTTTTTTAAAAGTGCGATCGCTGTTTTGTTGTTTGTGATTTATGATTGAGTGCGAGGTTTGAGTAATGTCTTTAAAAGATTTAATTCAGGAAAAGCGAGAAAAAATCCTAGAAATTGCGGCGAATCATGGGGCCTTCAATGTCCGTTTATTTGGTTCAGTCGCTAGAGGCGAAGAAACAGAAAATAGTGATATTGATTTTTTAATTGATTATGATCTAGAAAAAATTTCGTCTTGGTTTCCTGTCGGTTTAATTCATGATCTAGAAGATTTATTGGATAGAAAAGTTGATGTTGTATCAGCTAAATCTTTACACGAGTTTATTAAGGAGCGTATTTTGGCAGAGGCAATGATGTTATGAAAGATGCAAGAATTTACTTGATTCATATTCGAGAATGTTTAACTCGAATTGAGAATTATACACAAAATGGCCAAAATTATTTTATGAACAATATCTTGATTCAAGATGCTGTTCTTAGAAATTTAGAAGTTATGGGGGAATCCATTAAATAGTTACCAGAGGAATGGAAGGCTTTACAGCCGAATATTGAATGGGTAAAAATTGGCGACTTTAGAAATGTTTTAGCCCATGATTATCTATGAGTTGATCTTGATGTGGTTTGGACTATAATTGAGAATTATTTGCCTGGATTGGAAGAAGCAATTGATAGTATTTTTAATGAATTTTGGTAAGGCTTGGTGCGATCGCTGTTTTATTGTTTGTGATTGACAAGTGCGATCGCTATCTTGTTTTTTTGAAAAGTGCGATCATGGTCTTGCTATTTGTGAAGGGCGATCGCTGTTTTGTTTTTTGTGATTGATGGCGATCGCGGATTTGCTATTTGTGAAGTGCGATCATTATTTTGTTATTTGTGATGGAAAAGGGCGATCACTGGTAGAATAAATAAATTAACGGTATGTGTCAATTTTAAATTGCTTAATGAAATTACCAAAAGGAGATCAAGTCAAACCAGAACAAATAATCAGCAAATTAATCACATACACATTAAAAACGGATCATAAAGATGGTCAACACAAAGCCCGCTTATTTAAGTCAAAATTAGGAATTGCTTTAGACAATAAAGATATTTTAGTTGAAGCACTAATCAAAATAGCAAAAGATAATGATTATGTTTTTACTCAAAATAGTCAATACGGACAAAAATATGTAATTGACTTTGATTTAACCACCTCTAAAGGTACATCAAAGATAAGAAGTGCTTGGATTATTCGTTCTGAGGAAGATTATCCTCGTTTAACTACTGTATATCCTCTTGATTAATTATAGGAGATAAATCAATATGAGTTCAATTAAATTACATGATATTATCGCTCTTACTGAAAATATCAAGACCACTCAATTTATGACAGAGAAAGAAATAATTTTACCTATAGGTCAAATGGGGACAGTGGTAGAAGAATATAATAATGGAGAGGCTTTTGAAGTAGAATTTTGTGACAATAATGGTCAAACATTTGTGTTAGTTTCCTTAGAGCCAGAAAAATTCATATTGCTTTATCCTGATACTTCTAATCTTAGTTTAGTTTACTAAATTCTCAGTGCGATCACCCCTTTTTTTATTAGAATAAAGTGCGATCGCGGTCTTGTTCTTTATAATGTAAAAGGGCGATTAGAATTAAACAAGGAGAGTTACTATGGCCACTAACTTAAAAATTTGGTTTGATAAAGAAGGTGATTTCTTAGAAGTTCTTTTTTCCGATAAACCAGGTTATATGCAAGAAACAGAAAACGATGCAATTATGACCAGAGTTGATCTTCAGGGAAATGTATTAGGTTTTTCAATTTTAGGCGTAAGTCAACTACAAAAAGATAATCCTTTAACCGCAGAACTTTTGGTTAATGTTGCAGCTTAATTTATGAACCGCTCTGTCGTCAAACTGAAAAATAATTGAGAAATGCGATCGCAGTCTGTTTTTTGTGAAAGAATTACTTAATAGTCCATGATGCCATCATTTTTTCAACAGTTTCAACTGGCACACCTTTACCCCAATCAATTTCTTCAAATCCCTCTTGAATAGCCGCAATAAAACTGACTTCTTCCGCGATCGCCGTTAAAGAAATGTTCTCAGGCAGACGTTTAAAAAGCTCAATAACTGCTTCTTTATTACTCATGGCTTAAGCCTCTTGAGGCGAACAAGAAACACTGTAACATACAGACACAAGGCCATCATCCGAATTTTTGAGAAATATTAAGAGCGATCGCTGTTTTGTTATTTATGGTTGATAAAGGGCAATTTTCAAAACAGTTTGCCTTGAAAACTAAATGCTAAAATCAAGTTAAATCAACAAAAACCCGATGCCTGACTTTCAGACCTTTATCGGTATTCTTACCACCCTATTCGTCTTTTTAACAGGAATAATCCTCAATTATGACTCAATCCAACTCGGAAACGACCCAATCATCATCCCCCAATGGTTCGGACTCCTCTTCGCGGGGCTTACTTTCAGCCTTGTTACATTGGATCAAATCCTACGGGGGCTTGTCCGACTTGAAAAAACAGAACGAGAAACTCGCCGAACTCGAATCGAAACTCGATACCGTACTGCAATCATCCGATTCCAACTTAACCCCAACAACCTCCACAGAAACCAACTAGCCGATATTTTAGCCTTACTTGAAGAATACCGAGACACACTTTGAAAATGTGATTGCGGTCTGGTTGTTTGTGATAGGAAAGTGCGATCGCAGTTTAACTGTTGTTTTTGAGAAGGCGATCACAGTCTTGTTGTTTTTGTAAAGGGCGATCTCCACTATTATTTTTTCACTTAAAGTCTAATTATGTTAACTCAAATTCTTTATGATCAAGACTTTCACCAATGGATTGAAAAAACCATTAACCAGCTAGAACAGAGAGACTTTAATAATCTGGACATTAACCACTTAATTGAGAGTTAAAAGACTTGGAAAAATCTGATAAAAATGCCCTAGAAAGCAATTTAGGGACAAAGAATAAATAACTTATGCGTTTTTGTAGAATTGAGGAATGGCTCTGTAATTCCATTTCGGAAGATATTAATCAAAAACAATTGGTAAATTGTCCTTGAAACCATCAACAACTTTTCGCCCTTTAGCATAAACCTTATCTATAAGATTAACGCTTACGTTTCACATAACCATGTTTATCGAGTAGTTTTTTTACAATTGGCATACTTATCTCTATTCCTTTTTCTTTTAGCCCTTCAACAATTTGGGCCTGATTTAAGTATGTCCACTTTGTTTTTTCTTCCATCGGGTCTCCCTCTGTATCTTCTTCTACTAATAGAAATACTTCATCTAATTCTGGTATCTGCTCAAAGCAACTCTTTCTTCCTCCCCCTTGTTCTCGAATAGCTTTTTCGTTAAACTTCTCTACCTCGCTATTTTCTAGCTCGCTCTTACCTTCTGTTATTGTGTTTCGGTTACATCCAAATAACTCGGATATGTACTTGATTCCCCCATGACCCAACTTTTTTCTTCAACGGCTGCATATCTTCGTTTATCTTTCTCGCTCAGTGAGTTGTAGAATTTTACCATCTCTGATTCAATGTCTTCTGAGTAGTGCATTATCCTGTGTCCTGTTTTTTATCATTTAGTTTATCTTACCATTTGCCTATCTTATTTATTTTTCATTCCTTAGAAATTACCACAGAACTCATTTATCGTAATTAATGGTTATTCGTTGACGGAGGTAAGCATTTCTTGAATTAGGCTTGTTAACTGTTTGAGTCTAACGGGTTTAGAGACATATTCGTTGGCCCCTGCTTCCAGACAGCGATCGCGATCTCCTGGCATGGCTAGGGCGGTGAGGGCAATAATCGGAATCTGGGCTAAATTGGCATCCATGCGAATTTGTTTGATTGCGTCTAAACCATTCATGCCTGGCATTTGAATATCCATCAAAATTAAATCCGGTTGTTCAGATCTCGCCAGGGAAATCGCCATTTCCCCATTATTTGCCACAATCAAACGATAGCCTTTGATCGTTAAATAATCGGACATGGCTAAAACATTAGCGGCATTGTCTTCTGCTAACAAAATTAAAAAGGAACGGCTTGATTCTGCGCGAGTCTCTTGTTTGTGATTTTTCTCTGCCAAAATGCTGGGGGCTATCGGACAGTTAGGAAGAAATGACTCACAATCAGCACAGGGCAAATCAACGCTAAAACAACTGCCTTTTCCTAACTCACTCTGAAGGCTCACCTGGCCACCATGCAGTTCAACAATATTTTTAACCAGGGCTAACCCCAAACCCGTTCCCTCATATTGGCGATTGAGTGCGCTATCAACTTGTACAAAAGGCTGAAATAGTTTTTGGGTATTTTCTGGTGCAATCCCGATCCCGTTATCAATGATCGAAATCCGCAACAAAAATGATTGGGTAGAAGGGTTAGCCATTGGGGCAATGGTTAAGAGAATATTTCCTCCCTCTGGTGTAAATTTAACTGCGTTATTAAGAAGATTAATTAACACTTGACGAATGCGTCGCTCATCAATCCAGACATCCGGCAGAGCTTGAGGAATTTGTGCTTGAATTTGAATATGTTTGTTGAAAGCCTGTTGTTGAATAAAAGCCAAACTAGCCTGACAAAGCGGGGCGATCGCCGTCAGATGATAGTCCAAAGTTAACTGGCCAGATTCAATTTTAGAAAGATCAAGAATGTCATTAATTAATTCCAATAGATGCAAACCACTGCGTTCAATGGTTTCTAAGCAATCGAGTTGTTTGGGGTTAAGGGGGCCATAAACCTGCTCTTTTAAGCCTTCAGTCATCCCTAAAATAGCATTGAGAGGGGTGCGGAGTTCGTGACTCATGTTGGCTAAAAATTCATCCCTAAGACGAGTTGCCCTAGCCAATTCTTGATTGCTCTGTTGCAGTTTAATTTCTGCCAATTTGCGATCGCTAATATTCATCGCAATACAAATTGTTTGGTCCCTTGAACCAGGGAGAAACGCCCCTCCCAGCAGAATCGCCAGCCGACTACCATCTTTGCGATAATATTCCTTTTCTACTGGTAAGAAATAGCCTATTTTTTGTATCTGTTTTCTTAACTCCTCATCCTGTTGAGCGTATTCCGAGGGCGTGATTTGATCCCATCGAATTAAACCTTGGTTCAGTTCTTGCCGAGTATAACCAAGCTCCTGTAAAAAACAATCATTGGCATCAATAATTCGTCCCTGCAAATCAGCAAAAAGCATTCCGACAATATTGGCATCAAACAACCGACGAAAACGGGCTTCACTTAATTGGAGTGCTCTTTCTGTCTTCTTGCGATCGCTGATGTCCACTGTCCCTCCCCATAAATAAACCACTTTTCCGGTGTCATCACGTTGGGGTATTGCCTTAGAGAGAATAAAGCCTCTGGTTCCATCTGCTCGAATAATTTCTAGATCAACTTCAAAGGGTTCACCGTATTGAATGGCTCGACTAATGACTTCTATACGTACCTGATTGGAATGGGGGGTAAAATAGGAGCTAAGGTAATCGAAGGTAAGGGTAGCATTAGCAGGATTAATCCGAAAGATTTCAAAAAGTTCCTTAGACCAGGTCAGCTTTCCCGTCAGTACATCTAATTCCCAACTCCCAAAATGAGTACGCTGTTGAATATCTTTGGTAAGATTCCACTGTTGCAGCGCGTTTTCCACTGCCTGACAAAGGGTAGAAGCTGTAATATCATCCTTCGCTAAATAGTCACTCGCACCTAGTTTCATCGCTTGTACCGCGATCCGTTCATTCCCCAGACCACTGATCACAATTGTCGGCAAGGGTTGTCTTGAATACCGATTGTTAACAACCTTTAATAATTCTAAGCCGCTACCATCGGGCAAATTAATATCCACTAGCACCAGATCAGGAGACTGTGTTCTCCACAATTCCAGCCCCTCGGTTAGCCCCTGCGCCTCTAAAATTTGGTATTTAAAATTTTGGTTTGCTAAAAGATAATGACGATAGGTAAGGCGATCGCGTTCCGAATCTTCAATTATTAAAATAGAGTAGTTTTTCACAGAATTTATGGTGTTTTCTGGTTTAGGGATTAGTCTTGGCTGGAGTTTAAAAGGTCTTGCATGAGGCTAGTTAGCTGTTTGAGTCTAACGGGCTTAGAGACATATTCGTTGGCTCCCGCTTCCAGACAGCGATCGCGATCTCCTGGCATGGCTAGGGCAGTGAGGGCAATGATCGGAATTTGGGCTAAATTGGCATTTAGGCGAATTTGTTTGATCGCTTCTAAACCATCCATGCCTGGCATTTGAATATCCATCAAAATTAAATCCGGTTTTTCCGACTGGGCCAAAGCGATCGCTTTCTCTCCATTTTCTGCCAAAATCAAACGATAGCCCTTCGCTTCTAAATAATTGACGATCGTACTAGCACTGGCTTGATTATCTTCCACTAACAAAATTGAAGAAGAACGCCGGGTTTGAAGAGAAATACTTTCGGTGCGGTTTTCCGTTTCTAGCTCAGGTGATGAAGCAGAGGAGAATCGCTTACGATGGGGACAGGGCAGGTCAATCGTAAAACAACTGCCTTTTCCGAACTCACTTGTAAGGCTAACTCGACCACCATGTAGTTCGACCAGGCGTTTCACCAAGGCCAACCCTAAACCCGTTCCCTCGTATTGACGATTAAGCGCACCATCGACTTGAATAAAGGGCTGAAAGAGTTTGGGGATATTTTCGGGTGTAATCCCGATCCCGTTATCAATGATCGCAATCCGCAAGCAAGTTTGGGTCGAAGGCGATGAATCTGACACCAGGGAAGCCATTGCTGAGTTGACGGCTAAAGTGGCTTCTAGGGTCACGTTCCCTCCCTCCGGCGTAAACTTCACCGCATTGTTAAGCAAGTTGATCAACACTTGACGGATGCGTCGCTCATCAATCCAGATATCCGGCAGATCTTGAGGAATTTGGGTTTGAATTTGAATGCGTTTGTTTAAAGCCTGTTGTTTGATGAAAGCCAAACTAGAACGACAAAGCGGGGCGATCGCCGTAGGCCCACACTCCAACTCTAATTGACCTGATTCGATTTTAGCGAGATCGAGAATTTCGTTAATTAAGCCCAACAGATGGAACCCACTGCGTTCAATGGTTTGTAAGGAACGGAGTTGTTTGGGGTTAATGGGGCCATAAACCTGTTCTTGCAAACCTTCGGTCATCCCTAAAATGGCATTGAGGGGTGTGCGGAGTTCATGGCTCATATTGGCCAGAAATTCATCCTTCAGACGGGTGGCACGGGCTAATTCTTCGTTAGAAAGGGCTAATTGCTGATTGCGTTCGGTGAGTTGTTGTTGTGCAACTTGTCTTTCCTTTAATTCCTGTTGTAATTGCTCCAGTAAATTGGCCTGTTGAATGGAGATCGCCAGTTGACCCGCAATTTGTTGAATTAAATCAATTTCATCAGGTTGCCAAATACGGGGAGCCGTACAGGTATGAATGCAGAGTAACCCCCATAATTTCTGGCCACAGAGTAGAGGTATCACTAAATTGGCGCGAATTTGGAACTGACTCAGAACCGCTTTATGACACTCTTGTAAATTACTCTGGAGAACATCATTAATAACTTGAAAATGTCCCTCTGTATAGCTTTTGGCATAGTCTTCTCCGAAGCAGTGATCATGAATCCGAATGGCTAAAACGGAAGAACACCCTTCTTTCAGGGACTCGGCGACAAATTCTCCATCATCAAAGCCAGATTCGGGATAAAACCGAAAGATTCCCACGCGATCGCTTTGGATAAATTGACGGATTTCCTGACAAGCCGTATCAAAAATGGTCTGAAGATTAAGACTTTCTCGAATACGTTGGGTAATTTGCCGTAGGAGAGTTTCTTTTTCTGCTTGCTGACGGATGGTTTGTTCGGCTTGTTTTTGTTCTGTTATCTCAAAATTAACGCCGATTACTCTCAGGGGATTTCCCTGGTCATCTCGCATTACCGCCCCATAACATTTTAGAAAATGGATACTACCATCGGGATGGATCACTCGAAATTCTGTATCATATTCAGCTTTTCCTGCTACGGCTTCCTGAACTAAGGTTAAGGTCGCCTGTCGGTCATCGGGATAAAGGCTATTGACAAAGGTTTCAAAAACCACTGTAGTTTCCACAGGAATGCCATACAGTTCATACACCCGCTCATCCCAAGTCACGATGCTGTTCCCTATCTCCCATTCCCAACAGCCGATCGCTCCAGAATTGAGCGCGATTTTCAGGCGATTGGTGAGATTTTGTAATTGTTGTTCAGCTTGTTTGCGATCGCTAATATCTTGCACACTAGACCAAATGAGAGTTTCTCCCTTTTGTTGAATCAGTAATCCTGTCAATGTAACTGCTACGAGATGGCCATCCTTGTGAATATATTCCTTTTCGTAGGGGCCATAACTTCCTGTTTCCTGTAGCTGTCGGAGTTGTTCTACTTCCTGCTCTTGATATTTAATGGGTGTAATATCCCAATAGGTTAAATTGAGGGTTTCTTCAACTGTTCGTCCTAATATTTGGGCAAAATTGGAATTGATATAAACTAACTGTCCGTCCAGGCGACAACTGGCGAGGCCGATGGGAAATTCTGTAATTAAGTGACGATTAAATTCCTCACTTTCTCTTAACGCAATTTCAGTTTTTTTGCGATCGCTAATATCCCGAATTATTATCAATACTTCTTGCTGATTAAGCGGGGCAATGCGAACCTCTTCAAAACGTCGCTCGTTTGGAAAATCAACGATTTGCTCAAAAATTTGTAATGTGCCAGTTTCTAGGGCAAGATTAGTAAAATAAAGCTGTTGTTGAGCTAAATGACTGGGTAAAATATCTTCTACTTTTAGCTGAAGAGAGGAGTCTTCGAGACCGATAACTCGTACACCATCGCCTTTCGATTTAAGAAGATAATTCCCTTGAATATCCTTGTGAATCAGGAGATCGGGGATGGCTTCCAAAATAGTACGGCTGATTTCTTCGCTCTGCTGGAGTTTTAATTCCGTCTGTTTGCGATCGCTGATATCCTGAAAGATGCCCCTTGTGGCGATCGCCTGTCCATGTTGAAACTGACAGTTGACATTTCCCTGAACAATGATTTCTTTGCCATCCTTGGTCAAAAATCGGGTTTCTATACCGAGGCACGTTTCACCAGCAAAAATCCGTGCCATCATCGCCTGACAATGCTCTAGGTCACTGGGGTGAATAATTTGGAAGATAGACAACTGCTCCAATTCATGATCACAATACCCCAGACTTTCTCTCCAGGCTCGGTTGACAAATAGCAATTTCCCTTCAGGAGAAACACGTTGGATCAGATCGGTGGCATTGTCGAACAGATCGAACAGTTCTGCTTCTCTGGTTTCCAGTTCGTAAGTGCGTTCTTTAACCCTGGTTTCTAGTTCTTGGTTGAGTTGCTGAAGTTGTTCATGACTTTGACGCAATTCTTCTTCTATTTTTTTGAGGTTGGTAATATCATGGTTGAAGCCAATCAAAGCGATATTATTCTTTTGGATATCTTGTAAATAAACCGTTGATGTGGCAGTAATCTTTTCGGTGCCATCTTTACAAACAACGATCAATTCCCCTGACCAATGACCCTTTTGCAAGGTTGTTTGATTAATTTCCGTTGCTAACCTCTGTCCCTCTTCAGTTTTGTGTAGAATACTAGGACTTTTGCCTAACATTTCAGTTTTAGTATAACCGTATAAATTTTCCGCCCCTCGATTCCAATCAATAATGATCCCGTCCAGGTCGGTAATGATGACCCCATCGGTAATATTTTCAAAAACGAGGGCTTGTTTTTTTAAAAGCAGTTCTACCTTTTTTTGATCGCTAATATCGGCGATCATGCCAACCACCCCAATTCCCTCCCCTTGCTCATTTAACAACCATTGGTTGCGGTCTTCGAGCCAAATATAATGACCGGCTTGATGGCGGAAACGGTACTGAGCAAAGAAAGGGGTTTGGTGAATGCTTGCTATTTCTAATGCCTGTTGAAAAATGCTTAAATCTTCGGGATGAATTAAAGACATCCAATCGGACAAATGGAGCGGTAAATCAGACTCAGCATAGCCTAAAATCAATTTTGCATTCGCCCCCCAAATTACAGAATTCGTCAGAAAATTATATTCATACACCATTTGTCCACTAGCTTGTTCTGCTAATTCATAACGTTTACGCCATTCGGCTAGTTCGATTTCATTTTGTTTACGGATATTTTCGGCTTCAATTCGTGCTTGGGTATTGGCGATCGTTTGACTGAGAATGGTTAAAACCCGAATGCTCTCTTCGTCCCAGGCGATCGCCCGACTGAAGGAAGCCAAACCGAGCATACCGATGGTCTGGCCGTTGCGGATGAGAGGAATTGATAACAAAGATTTAATATTAAATTGTTGCCAACCGGCCGCATCCACCGCCGCTTCTGGAGGCAAAAGTGCCGTATCTTTTACACAACAGTATTGTTGCCGAAGAATTAAAGCGATTGAATAGGGAAAAGCTGCAAAGGGAACATTTTGGGCGATCGCTATCTGACGAAGACTTCCTGATTGGCTCCATTCATGATTCATGCTCAGGGTTTGGCGATCGCGATCGAGGGTAAAAAGATAGGCCGTATCTACCTGGCTCATTTCCCCAATCAATTGCAGACTGCGATTAATCTCAAAATCCAACGTTTCATCAGTCACTTCCCCAAAACGACTGCTAATTTCGGCAATCAATTGATTAAAATCTTTTTGTACCTTGAGGGCCGCTAACGCCTGTTCTCTTTCTATAAGTAAACGTTTGGCATCGGTAATATCCCGCCCTTCAGGAATAATATAAATCACTTCACCCGACTCATTAAATATTGGACGCAAAGAAAAATCAATGGGAATAACCCTTTGATTTGCGCCCCAAATATTCATTTCATAGCGAATAAATTCCCCCTTGGCCGCACGGGCGACGGATTGTCTCAATTTTTCCTGGGTTTGACGAGAAATCTTAAACCACTCCGTTTCCCATATCGGACGACCAATAACCTCTTCTTTTTTCAGACCTGCCACCGCGAGGGCCGTTTGATTAGCCTCCAACGCCGTCCCATCAGGTGCAATTAAGCCAGTAAACTGAAAAGTATTATCAAAAATTGCTTGAAAGAGGTCATCCTTAAATTTCAGAACCGAGTTTTGGATTTCGATTTGTTGCTGTAATTGTCTGACTTTTCTAGGGAGCATCCCCTCATCTAGCCCCTGTCTAATGGCTCGACAGAGCGTCAAAGCTGTGATATCACCTTTAACCAGATAGTCAATTGCGCCCTGTTTAAGGGTCTGGACGGCTATTTTTTCATCCCCTTGCCCTGTCATCACAATCACGGGGATCTGAAGGTCTTGGGGTAGAGCAGTAATCGCCTCTAATAGTTCTAAGCCGCTACCATCGGGCAAATGAAGATCAACTAACGCCAAATTAGGAGATTGCGATCGCCATAGTTCCAGCCCCTCGGCTAGGGTTTCAGCTTCTAAAATTTCGTACTGATTCTCGGTGTCCGCCTTAAGATAACGACGATACACAAAGCGATCGCTCTCAGAATCCTCTACCAGAAGAATCTTCTCTTTGCCTTGGTGAATCATAAGAAAAAGGTGGGAGTTTGGAAACTCAGCGTCTTCAGACCTGAGAGGAAAAACGACTCAGGGGAATTTATTCCCCCGTAAAATATGGGTTAAA
>Ga0208854_1000312_pt1 | contig 12027 bp, 19 predicted proteins | sample LakMenEpi30Nov11_FD_150748 | JGI IMG/M metagenome (GOLD analysis project Ga0208854, IMG submission 150748) | Freshwater microbial communities from Lake Mendota, WI - 30NOV2011 deep hole epilimnion (SPAdes) | ecosystem: Environmental > Aquatic > Freshwater > Lake > Epilimnion/Euphotic zone ...
TTCCGCCCTTCTACATAACTTAATAAAGCGACTCCGCTGACTAATAAGTAATCAATATTGCGATCAGTTAAAGTATCAAAGACATTTTCAATAAATTGATCTGTATTAGACATTCCTTTTTTCCAATTTTTTAGATCAAACAAAATACCATTTTTAACTATTTCAATAATGGCTGCAACCATATTGCCACCTTATACCTTATAATTTAGCAGATTTTAAAATATAGTCTATATTCATTGACAATCTTTAGTCAAGAATTGTAACAAAAAACTTGACAAGTAGCATTGCTTTAATTTAGAGTTCTACTAATTCAAATTCATTAATTGTGGAGACACAAACTATGACGAAGAAAAACCTCAAACCCCAACAAGCCGCACCCGTACAACGGGAAATCAACACAACCTCCTCTGAAGGTTGCACAGGGATGACACCCCTTTGGTTGGGAGAATTAGCTCCTTTTGCGGGTGACGACGCGGAATAGTCGCCTCAATTCCAGCACTCACATCAAAAAGTGTCAAAAGTCTTTTTTTGCCTCTCTTGGTGCATGGTTCGCCTCTACGTTGACCTACAAGCCTAGTTCAGTTCGGGGCTTTTTGGATACCTTGCACGGAGTTTGAACAAGACGAGACTTAGATTTTTTGGGGTTAGTGTTAGAACTTTATTAGCAGTATCATTTGGTGGGAGACTTTAAGTTATGACCGTCCAACTAATTGAAAAACCTAATCTCAGTGATAAAACTAATGTCATTGATGAACAACGTTTAACCTTACCTAGCCATTACAGTTGGCAGCAATTTCTGGACTTAGAAATGTGGTTGGCAGATACGGCAGGTTTGCGGATAACCTATTTAGACGGCAATATAGAACTTATGACATTAGGAGAAACTCACGAAGGTATTAAAAGTATTTTAGGATTTTTGTTGGAAGTTTATTTTGTTGAAAAAGGAATTAGATTTTTTCCTGTTGGTAGTGCCACTCGGCGAGATGAAACCAAAGATGTTTCTTTTGAGCCTGATGAGTCTTACTATTTAGGAACAAAAAAGAGTCATCCTGATTTAGCAATTGAAATTATTATTACCAGTGGAAACATCAATAAACTAGAAAAATATCGTCGTTTTAATATTCCTGAAGTTTGGTTTTGGCAAAATAATCAATTGTCTTTATACTATCAGCAAGAGTCGGGTTATGTCCAAATTTATCGTAGTGAATTTTTACCAGATTTGGATGTAAATTTACTATTAAAATGTTTACAAATGCCTGATATTTTAGAGGCAAGACTTGAGTTGTTAAAAGGAATTAGCCAGAGCGAGTAAATTACACAATTAGGAATTATTTATGGAGTAAGCTTTTTGTTGACGATAGAAATGAATGACTTAAAACAACTCTATGATGTTGATGATGCTCAATGGCTAGAAGAAATGGTTTGCTTACTAAAAAGGCATCAATTTCAACAGCTAGATTTAGATAATTTAATCGAGGAATTAGAAGATTTTGGAAGAGAAAAAAGAAATTCTGTAGCCAGCCTCTTAGAACAAATTATCCGTCATTTATTGTTACTGCAATACTGGACAAGGGAATCCGAATATAATGCAGTTCATTGGCAAGAAGAAATTTACAATTTCCGTACTCAATTAGGACGAAAAATTACCACCAATCTCAGCAACTATTTAGAGAAAGAATTAAATTCTATCTATCAAGATGCGTTAGGATTTGTGAAAATTAAAACCGTTAATTCGGTTGTTTTTCCGCCTGATTGCCCTTACTCCCTAGAACAATTATTTGAGCGATCTTGGTTGCCCTAAAAATTAATAAAGAGTTCATAGCTTTTATCAACATCAAGTATATTACCTAAATATGTGGGTGGGAACTGCCCAAAAAGAGCTAAGAAAAACAAGAATAGAAAATGTTAGACTTTATTATTACAACTCTTTTAGCGAATCCGAATAATTTTTTATACTCACTTGCTTAGGAGTCCAAAATGATTACCTTAGAACCGATTACTTTGAGTTTTAGAAATGTTGCCTTAAGCGACGATCAATTCTATCAACTTTGCCAAGATAATGAAAACTGGCAACTCGAACGAATGGCCCAAGGGGAATTAATTATTATGCCCCCCGTCGGTGGATTAAGCGGTAATCGAGAATCCAATTTAATCGGTGAACTTTGGTTATGGAATCGTCAAACCAAACTCGGTAAAGTCTTTAGTTCTTCTACCATCTTCACCTTGCCCAACGGTGCTAAAAGCTCTCCTGATGTGGCTTGGGTTAAAAGCGATCGCTGGGAATCTCTGACCTTAGAAGAACAGGAAAAATTTCCGCCACTATGCCCAGATTTTGTGATTGAATTGCGTTATCGTACTGATTCTTTAAGTCAACTTCAAGAAAAAATGCAGGAGTATCTTAACAGTGGTTTGCAGTTAGGTTGGTTAATTAATCCTCAAGAACAACAGGTAGAAATCTACCGTCCTAATCAAGCTATTGAAATTGTTCAATTACCCACAATTTTATCAGGAGAAAAAGTTTTACCTGAATTTATTTTAGACATTTCTCTTTTCTGAAATAGGGGGAATTTTTATTGAATAATTGTCATTAAAATCTTGACAAATCCTAAAAAATAGCTTTCTCCCCAGTGCGATCACGTTGAGTTTTCTCATTATTGATTTTCATAGTTTATTTACTTGTTGTTTCTAATTCCTCAAAAATAATATCCTCATAAACGGACTCAATGGAAAAGCTTAAACCAATACTTTGTAAATCGATATTATCCCCCGATTGATAATTAAAAATCTCCCAATTACCGCGATCATTTTTGCGGTATAAATCGATCGCTATTTTCTCAGCATCAACTAAAACATAATCTTGCAAACTAGGATTGCGACGATACATCCTAAATTTATCCCCTCGGTCATAACTGGCTGTACTTGCAGATAATACCTCAACAATTAGACAAGGATATTGAATCGCCTGAATGGCAGTGCGATCGCGCTCATCACAAGTAACGCTCACATCAGGATAAACATAGTCTTTGGTTTCAAAAATATTTACACGACAATCGGAGTTACCTACCTGACAACCACCACCCCGTAAATGACCTTTAAGGATGAAAATAATATTACTAGCAATTCGCCCATGATTCTGAGTCCCCCCACTTATGGCATAAACTTCACCACTAAGATACTCGTGGCGCAGCAGTTGTTGTTCTTCCCAAATAAAATATTCTTCGGGTGTTAACTTAAGAAATTTATCTTTTACAGCAATCATTTCTTGTCACCTCATCGGCGATCGCGGGATTAGGATTACACGCTCGCTACCCCGCAGTAATCACCTCGATTTTAACACTTACCTCTTTTGGGTGAATTGTTGGAGTCTTATTTGAGAATTGAACCCCAGCCGATAGCTTACTTCTCCAGTGCGAGAGATATTATTATTTATTTTTTGAAAATAAGTGATAAGATTAGGTATTCAAGTTAAATTTAAATATAAAGCGGAAGAATGTCTTATAGTCAATTTACAACTCTGGAAATGATTGAATCCAATTTTGGCATAAAAATTGCTGATAAAGTGGGCATTTTTGATCAGATTCCTGAATCTGAATATAGCGATTTTCTGGGTCAAACTTTACAAGACAACATTGCTTTGGCTTTAGCTATCAACACAGAAAAAGCACGCTCAGAACTAATTGTTACTCCTATTTTAGTCGAATTGAGAAAGCATTTTAATTATCAAATTAGTTTTTTCTCAGGCAAAGAGTTTAATATAGATCCTGAAAAAGGATTGAATGGGTTTTGCGATTTTCTAATTAGTCGCTCTCCTGAACAACTCTTGATTAAAACACCAGTTGTTGCTTTAGTAGAAGCTAAAAATGATAATCTGCAAAATGGACTTCCTCAATGTATGGCTGAAATGATTGCTGCTCGCATTTTTAATGAAAGAAATAATAATAATATTTCGGCCATCTATGGAGTTGTCACTACAGGAACTAATTGGAAGTTTTTACGGTTGATCAATCAAACGATAGAGGTTGATTTGAATGACTATTTTATTGATAAGATTAGCAAAATAATTGGCATTTTAAAGCATTTAATTAACTCAACAAATCTTTAATTTATTGAGATTAAGTGTAGATTTGGGGTCTGAACATACCTAGCATAGCCTTATTTTTTTATTTTAAAGGATTTAGATACTGATTGAAAAATTCAGAAGGTGTTAAACATTCAAATTCACCTGTTTGTTGGACTAAAACTTTAATTAATTTATGATTAGCAGATATAAAACATTGAGATTGACCAATTTTTGCCGTTAAATAAACTCCTACATCTTCACGAGGAATTACCCCCAAATTTTCCATTTCAGCTAACTCAACATCATCAAGCTGGACATAACAAAACTTTAAGTTTTGCCAAATTCTTCCAATTATTTCTCCACTCCAATCTTTATTTTTTAAACGTTTAGCAACTCTGGCAATTTGGTCAATAAGTTCTTCAGAAATTATTACCCCCACAGGATTATCGTTTGGGGCTTCCCAACCTAACCATTGTAGAATTAAACCTTCAGGACTTTGTAGCTCAACTGCACCGATTAAATAAACATTAGTATCTAAAAAAATTAATTCAGGAATTTTTATCATTGTATTGAATCTTGTTTTTGTTGACGTTCTTGAGATATTTCCCGTTTAATATCTTGGACAAGATCAACAATTTTCTCTCTCGAATCATAACCTGCTTCGGTCAAAGATTGTTTTAACTCCTGTTGTAATTGTTCTACTGACATTAACGGATGTTGTTGATATTCACTGATTTGTTGCCAAAAGTGATTAACCCCTGTTTCTGTTTCTTCCCAAAGAATAATAACTCTTACCGAACTGGGTGGAGTCCCTTTAATTGGGTGGTCTAAAGATAATTGACCTACCTTATCGATCTTTCCAGTAGATTGAATTGCTTTCATAGTTATAAAGACTTTTGCCAACGACTTTTATTTGCCTGACCTATTCTATCACTACTTCACTCAGACAAATTCTCACTAGAAATATTTGGTAACAAATTCTCACAAAAATGTTGACAAGTGCTGAAATATTCGATTGCGATATCCATTGAGTTAAATTTCACCTTAAATTGCGGAGAAACAAACCATGACTCAGAAAAACCTCAAACCCCAACAAGCCGCTCCTGTGCAACGGGAAATCAATACCACTTCCTTTGAGGGTGGTACAGGGCTTTCACTCTTTGAGTACTACCGCCCCTACTACCGCCCCTACAATCCTTTTGCAGGCGACGATGCGGAATAATCCCCTTGATTTTAACACTCACCTCAAAAAGTATCAAAAGTCTTTTTCTGCTTCCCTTGGCGCACGGTTAGCTTCTATGAATTGACCCACAATCCTTGTCAGTTCGGGGCTTTCGGATACTTGGCACGGTAGAGAAGTAAAACGAGATTTAGATTTTTGGGGATGAGTGCTAGAACCTTGTTTCGAGAGATGAACCCCAGCCAACAGCTTACTACCCCAGTGCGATCGCGTTAGGATTTTCTGGTCTTGAGATTTAGGCTTTATGCTAGGATTAATTAGATTAAAGTTGGCTCAAAACTCGATTAGTTTATATTATAAATACTGAATATCGTACACAATTAGTCCGTGATGGGAATCGTCAAACTTTGCAAATACCGCAAGAGCTATTTCTGCTGACTAAAGAGGTCAGTATTCGCAAAGAGGGAGAAAAATTAATTATTGAACCTTATCTTCAAAAAAAACTGGTAGAAATTCTTGCTACTTTAGACGATATTGATGAAGAATTTCCTAATATTGATGAAGGATTATTACCTCTAGATAATATTGAGTTGTAACAAAAATGTCTTATTGTTATTTACTCGATACCAACATTTTATCTGATCTTGTTAAGGAATTAAAAAAAATAACCTGTGCTTTTTCTGTTGCCAACAGACCTTAAAAATACCTTTGTTCTTGATTATTAAAATTGTAGGTTCCTATCCCTAAAATAATTCTTTTTTTGTAGGGGCTTAACACTGTTAAGCCCTTTTATGCGTCTATCAAGCAATACATTGTCTGTTGACCGTTGAGATTATGGACATAATGGTATTATGTCCCTACAGAAATCGGAATCTTGAATGCACAACTTATTAAATCCTTGTTCCTTATTATGCTAAAGTTCGTACCTACTTGGAGCGTCAAGGAATACCCATTGGAGGTAATGATTTGATTATCGCTGTCCATGCACTGGCATTGGATTTGATTTTAGTAACAGCAAATGTGAAAGAATTTTCTCGCGTTCCTGATCTGCGAATAGAAAATTGGTTGGATATTTAATTTCAGACAGAATCTCACAAGAAATATTCGGCTAAAAAATTGTTACAAAAAAACTTGACAAGTATCCTAGCTTTAATTTAGGATTTTGCTAAGTCAAATTTCACCTTAAATTCTGGAGAAACAAACCATGACTAAGAAAAACCTCAAACCCCAACAAACCGCTCCTATACAACGGGAAATCTAGATCAATGCCTGCTAAAGATATTTTTCATGATGCGGTTAGAAAGGGATTAGAACAAGAGGGTTGGGTAATTACAGATGACCCTTTGAGAATTGAAGTTGGTGATGTAGAAATGTATATTGATCTCGGTGCGGAGCAAGTTTTAGGGGCTGAAAGAGCGGGACAGAAAATTGCGGTGGAAATTAAAAGTTTTATTGGTACATCTAATGTTTCTCAATTTCATCAAGCTATTGGACAATTTTTTAACTATCGTTTAGCATTAGAAGAAAAAGAGCCAGAGCGGGTTTTATATTTAGCTGTTCCTTCGGGAATTTATTTTTCTTTTTTTCAATTACAATTCATTAAGACTGTTATTGAGCGTTTCCAACTTAAAATCATAATTTATGACCCGATTCAGGAGGTAATTGTGCAATGGAAAAACTAGGGCAATATCGTCAATATGTACAGCAAGTTATCAAGGAATATGCTCAGTTAGGTTCAGCTAAAGATGAAATTGAGCAACAATTAATTTTTGATACCGTTGGAGATCATTATCAATTAATGTATGTGGGCTGGAAAAACAGGCGACGACAGCATGGTTGTGTTTTACATTTGGATATTAAGAATAATAAGATTTGGATACAACATGATGGAACTGAGATTGGTATCGCCGATGAATTAGTTAAATTAGGCGTACCTAAAGAAGATATTGTGTTAGCTTTTCACGAACCTTTGGTTAGAGAATATACTGGGTTTGCGATCGCTTGACTTAATCGTGTTTGTCGTTACAATTTGTTGAGCAAAAATTTTGATAAGTCCTAAAGCATTAAGTTAGGATTCTCTCAACTTAAATTCATTAATTGTGGAGACACGAACCATAACCAAGAAAAACCTCAAACCCCAACAAGCCGCTCTGTGTGCAACGGAAAGTCAATACCACTTTTTTTACTAAAGAATAAATTTTATGTTAACAATTAAGCCTCGATTTGAAACCTTTGAAGAATACTTAATATATGACGATAATTCGGAAAAACTCTATGAACTATTCAATGGAGAATTGATAGAAGTGCCGCCAGAATCAGGGTTTAATATTGAAATTGCTAATTTCCTATTTCTTAAATTTGCCCAGCTTGTTGGTTATCGCCGAGTGCGAGGACACGGACTGGAACTAGAAGTCAGAGGAGAACCCAAAAACCGCTATCCTGATTTGACCATTATTCGAGAAGAACATATTCAACAATTATCAAAGCGTAATGCCATTCGTCTCAACATGGCACCTCCTCTGTTGGTGATTGAAATAGTTAGCCCTGGAGAAATCCAAAGAGATAGAGATTACATCGCCAAAAGAATACAATATCAAGACTGTGGCATTACCGAATACTGGATTGTTGATCCCCAAACTCAAACTATCTTAGTCTTAGAACTGGTGAATGATGTTTATACAATAGTCGGTAATTTTAGTAACGATGATTTAGTGCGATCGCCGACCTTTGGACAACTCAAACTACGGATTTTAGATATTTTAAATGCTAATTAATTTAATAGGAGTCAATCAAACATGGTTCAATTACTAACTAAAACCTATTCCTTTGAAGAATATCTAGTTTATAACGATGGTACGGATAACAAATATGAATTAGTTAACGGAGAATTAAAACTTATGCCTACTGCCAGTGGTTTTCATGCCTTGATTTTACATTTTCTTTTTACAATTTTGGAACAAGAAATTAATAAACTAAAACAGCAATGGAAAGTGATGCCTGGAACTGTAGGAGTAAGAACCGCTAAAAGAAAATCAAGAATTCCTGATCTAGTCATTTTGTCAGAGGAGCAATGTCAAGAACTCAGAACAATGTCCACCGCCGTTTTAGAAAATCCCCCTCTCCTAGCAATAGAAATTGTTAGCCCGAATAATTCTGATGATGACTACCGCTATAAGCGTTCTGAATATGCAGTTAGAGAAATTCCTGAATATTGGATTATTGATCCAGAAATTGAAAAAGTTTCGGTTTTATTATTGGTTTCTGGTTTTTATGAGGTTACAGAATTCACAGATGAACAGGAAATTAAATCTTTACTTTTCCCTAAATTAAAGTTGACTGCTCAACAGCTTTTTAATGTATGAAACTTTTATTCTATTTTTTTTGTTTTCATTAGGAATTAGAAAATTTACAACTTTTCTTTCGGTTGATTGTAGGTAGAATCTAACCGAAAATATTCGGTAAAAAATGTTGCAAAAAAAAATCTTGACAAGTGGACTAGCTTTAATTTAGGATTGAATTATTACTAATTCAAATCTCATCAAATGTGGAGACACAAAACCATGACTAAGAAAAACCTGAAACCCCAACAAGCCGCACCCGTACAACGGGAAATCAATACCACTTCCTCTGAGGGTGGTACAGGGCTGACACCCAAAGACCATATGCGGGGTGCGTACAGTCCTTTTGCGGGCGACGATGCGGAGTAATCCCTTTCGTCCTAACACTTACCTCAAAAAATGTCAAAAGTCTTTTTCTACTTGCCAAGGCGCACGATTCGCATTAAGGAATTGACGCACAATGCTAGTTAATTCAGGGCTTTCGGATACCTGGCACGGTAGAGAAGTAAAACGAGATTTAGATTTTTTGGGGTGAGTGGTTGATGATAGCTTGCAAGCAATATTACTTAATATTAATTACAGGAAGCATTTAGTCAAGAAATCCCACAAAAGTATTGACAAGTCCTGAGATATTCGGTTACGATACCCGTTAAGTCAAATCTCATTAATTATGGAGAAACAAAACATGACTAAGAAAAACCTCAAACCCCAACAAGCCGCTCCTGTACAGCGGGAAATTAATACCACTTCCTCTGTGGGTGGTACAGGGCTGACACCCCTCTGGGACTCAGACTCAGCCATCATACCTTTTGCGGGGGACGACGCGGAGTAGTCACATTGATTCTAACACTTACCTCAAGATTCAGATTCTTGGAGTGAGTAGTTGGAGTATTATTTGAGAGTTGAACGCCAGCCAACAGATTGCTACTCCATGGCTATCAAGTTGGAGTCTTCTTCTCCTTCGGTTTGTACCTTTGGCAGAATTATATCAGCGATAATCTTAGAGTAAACACAATTAAATCTAAACGGGGAAAATGACTCAAATTACTATTAATTTACCCAACAGCTTAGTTGAATCTGCCCAATGTCTAGGAAAGGCTACAGCAAGAGAGTTGTCAGAGGTTTTAATTGATACCTTAGAAATCATTTTGCCTGCTTTTAATAAGCTATCAGAAAGTGGCAATCACGTTGAAGTTTCCCATCTTTTAGATGCCGATGTCGTTGAGTTAGCGAATTTAAAAATGGATGCAGTTCAAAATCAGCGTTTAGGAGAATTACAAGCTAAGGGGAAAAATACGGGCTTAACCGAAGCCGAAGGCTATGAATTATCGGTTTTAATCTCAATTTACCAAATGGGACAATTAAGAAAATCAATGGCGTTAGCTGAATCGGTTAAACGAGGATTAAAATAGCTTTATTTTTTATTTTAAAGGATTTAGATACTTATTCACAAATTCAGAAGGCGTTAAACATTCAAATTCACCTGTTTGTTGAACTAAAACCTTAATTAATTTATGATTAGCAGAGATAAAACATTGAGATTGACCAACTTTTGCTGTTAAATAAACTCCCACATCTTCACGGGGGATTACTCCCAAATCTTCCATTTCAGCTAACTCAAAATCATCAATCTGGACATAACAAAACTTTAAATTTTGCCAAATTCTTCCAATTATTTCTCCACTCCAATCTTTATTTTTTAAACGTTTAGCAACTCTGGCAATTTGATCAATAAGTTCTTCAGAAATTATTACCCCCACAAGATTATCGTTTGGGGCTTCCCAACCTAACCATTGTAGAATTAAACCTTCAGGACTTTCTAGCTCAACTGTACCGACCAAATAAACATTGGTATCTAAAAAAATCAATTCAGGAATTTTCATCATTGTATTAAATTTTGTTTTTGTTGACGTTCTTGAGATATTTCCCGTTTAATATCTTGGACAAGATCAACAATTTTTTCCCTTGAATCATAACCTGCTTCGGTCAAAGATTGTTTTAATTCCTGTTGTAATTGTTCTGCTGACATTAACGGATGTTGTTGATATTCACTAATTTTTCGCCAAAATTCATTAACCTCTGTTTCTTGTTCTTCCCACAGAATAATGACTCTTACCGAACTGGGTGGAGTCCCTTTAATTGGGTGGTCTAAAGATAATTGACCTACCTTATCTATCTTTCCCGTAGATTGAATTGCTTTCATAGTTATAAAGGCTTTTGCCAACGACTTTTACTTACCTAGTCCATTCTACCACTACCTCACCCAAGCACAATCTCACTAGAAATATTCGGTTAAAAATTGTTACAAAAATCTTGACAAGTAGCCTAGCTTTAATTTAGGATGCCACCAAGTCAAATTCATTAATTGGGTCAACACAAACCATGACTAAGAAAAACCTAAAACCCCAACAAGCCGCTCCTGTGCAACGGGAAATCAATACCACTTCTTCAGCCAATGGCAAGGGGATTTTTCCTCAAGTTGAAGGCTGGGATATTGATTGGAGTTAATCGGTTTAGATCCTTTTGCGGGCGACGATGCGGAGTAGTCCCCATAATTCTAACACTTACCTCAAAAAGTGTCGAAAGTCTTTTTCTACTTGCCAGGGCGCACGGTTCGCCTCTATGAATTGACGCACAATCCTAGTCAGTTCGGGGCTTTCGGATAACTGGCACGGTAGAGGAGTAAAACGAGATTTAGATTTTTTGGGGTGAGTGGTTGATGATAGCTTGCAAGCAATATTACTTAATATTAATTACAGGAAGAGTCAAGAAATCCCACAAAAGTATTGACAAGTCCTGAGATATTCGGTTACGATACCCATCAAGTCAAATTTCACCTTAAATTCTGGAGAAACAAACCATGACTAAGAAAAACCTGAAACCCCAACAAGCCGCACCCGTGCAACGGGAAATTAATACCACTTCCTCTGTGGGTGGTACAGGGCTGACACCCCTTGTTCAAGGTCGTGGATTTTGGGATGGATTAGAACTTCCTTTTGCGGGCGACGATGCGGAGTAATCCCTTTGATTCTAACACTCACCTCAAAAAGTGTCAAAAGTCTTTTTCTGTCTCCCTTGGCGCACGGTTAGCTTCAATGAATTGACTCACAATCCTAGTCAGTTCGGGGCTTTCGGATACCTGGCACGGGGTTTGAACAAGACGAGACTTAGATTTTTTGGGGTTGGTGGTAGAGCCTTTTTCTGATAGATGAACCCCAGCCAACAGCTTACTACCCCAATGGCATCGGGTTGGGGTCTTCTTCTCCTTCGGTTTGTACCTTTGGCAAAAGCCTTTATATTTCTTGGCACAGTCTTCTAAATTATTCCCTAGTTGTAAAAAAGCAGGATGCCAAAGCAGGATGCCATTGAGTTAAGCCATCATCGGTTAAACGTTCATAACTGCCGTAGTTACTGAAATCGTAGAAGAAACCAGAACGCATTTTTGCCGC
>Ga0208854_1000313_pt1 | contig 12024 bp, 10 predicted proteins | sample LakMenEpi30Nov11_FD_150748 | JGI IMG/M metagenome (GOLD analysis project Ga0208854, IMG submission 150748) | Freshwater microbial communities from Lake Mendota, WI - 30NOV2011 deep hole epilimnion (SPAdes) | ecosystem: Environmental > Aquatic > Freshwater > Lake > Epilimnion/Euphotic zone ...
ACACCCGCGTCGGCTACGAGCCCACCCAGCCGGTGCCGTTCTCGCATGTGATCCATGTGCAGCAGCTCGGAATGGATTGCCGGTATTGCCACAGCTTTGTCGAAGTCGCCTCGCACTCGAATGTGCCGACCACCCAGACCTGCATGTCCTGCCACACGCAAATCAAGGCCGACAGCCCGAAACTCGCCGCCGTGCGTGAGAGCTGGAAAACCGGCCAGCCCGTGAACTGGGTCCGCATCCACAAGGTTCCCGACTACACTTATTTCAACCACGCAGTGCATGTGAACCGCGGCGTGAGCTGCTACAGCTGCCACGGCGCGATCAACGAAATGAAGGTCGTCTACCAGCACGAGCCGCAAAGCATGAGCTGGTGCTTGGATTGCCACCGCGCCCCGGAAAACCATCTCCGCCCGCCCTCGGAAATCTACAACATGGCCTGGAAACCGACCGGCCAAGAGACCCAGCGCGAGATCGGCATGAAGTTCAAAGAGGAGTGGGAAGTGAACCCGCCCGTCACTTGCGGAGGTTGCCATCGATGAAGAGAAATTTCCACCACCCGAAACCGGAGAAAAACCCACGCATCTGGCGTAGCCTGCGTGAGTTGGAGAACGACCCGCAGTTCGAGAAACACCTCCAGCAGGAATTTCCTCGCGGAGCCGATCTTTACCAAGACAGCGGACTTTCGAAGCGCGATTTCATTAAACTCATGGGCGCCTCGATCGCGCTCGCCGGCGTGGGCCTCACCGGTTGCCGCCGCCCCGATGCGTTCCTCGTTCCTTTCACGAAGGGCGTGGAATACACGATTCCCGGCAAGTTTCTTTACTACGCGACCTCGATGCCGGCCCGTTACGGCGCCGTGCCATTGATCGCCACGACCAGCGACGGACGTCCGACCAAGCTTGAAGGCAACCCGCTCCATCCGTTCTCGAATGGCGGAACGGATTCCTTTGCTCAGGCGGAAATCCTGAATCTCTACGATCCACACCGCTCCAAAGAAATCACTGAAAAAGGCCAAGCCTCGAGCGCCGACGCGTTTGACGCCTTCGTGAAATCCGTGGCTTCCGGCAATGGTCAGGGCCTCGCCATTTTGGCGGAGCCGGTTAGTTCGCCCACTCGCAACCGCCTCCGCGCGGATTTGCAGTCCAAGTTCCCAGACCTCCTCTGGGCGGAATATGATCCCCTCGCCGCTGCTCCTGCTGAAGCGGCCGCTGAGGCTTCGTTTGGCCCAAATGTTCGCCTCGTTCCGAATTTCAGCCGCGCCGATATTATTTTGGCGATCGATAGCGATTTCCTGAATCCGATCGAAACCGGCATTGGTTACGCGCAGGGCTTTGCCGCTCGCCGCAACCCGGACCAAAAAGGCGCTCCGATGAACCGCCTTTATGTCGTCGAGAACCACTACACGGTCACCGGCGGCATGGCTGACCACCGCCTGCGTTTGAAGGTCTCCGACATGGGCGAATTCGCCCGTCAACTCGGATTGGTCCTCGCCAAAGCCAGCGGCAACGCCAACTTGGCCGCCGTCGCCAACGCCGTTCCCGCTTCCCAGGCATCCTTTGATCCCAAGTGGGTCGAAGAATGTGCCGCCGACCTCGCCAAGAATGGCGGTCGCTCGATTGTCGTCGCCGGTCCGCTCACGCCCGCCCCGGTGCAGGTTTTGGTCAACGCGATCAACAGCGCCCTCGGCAACATCGGCGCCACCATCGCAGCGGTCAAAACCGACGCTCCTGCCGCTGCCAGCATCGGCGATCTCGCGAAAGCGATTGATGCCGGCAAGGTCAAAAGCCTCTTCATTCTCGGCGGCAACCCCGCCCACAGCGCTCCGGCCGAACTGGGTTTCGCCAAACTTCTCGAGAAGGTCGCCGATACCGTCCATCTCGGATTGTTCGAGGACGAAACCGCCAAAGTCTGCCGCTGGCATGTCCCGGCCGCCCATTTCCTCGAAGCCTGGGGCGATGTTCGCACTTTCGACGGCACCTACACCTCGGTGCAACCGATGATCCTCCCGCTCTGGGGCGGTCGTTCGGAACTCGAGATTCTCAATGCGCTCAACGGCGCGCCCGCTCCGGTCGGGCCAGCGTTGGTTCAAGCAACATTCACGCAAGTTGCCAAATCCACCGACCCTGCCGCTTGGAACGCCTTCCTCCGCGATGGCTTCCAACCCAATACGGCCTTCGCGCCAGTCCAAGCCTCTTTCAACGCCACCGCCGCCGCCAACCTCGCGAAGTCCGCGACCACCAAGTCGGATGGCTTGGAGTTGGTCTTCCTGCAAAGCCCGAGCGTGGATGATGGCCGCTACGCGAACAATTCCTGGCTCCTCGAGACTCCGGATTTTGTCACCAAGGTCACTTGGGACAACGCGATCCTCGTCAGCCCCGCCACCGCTCTAAAACTCGGCATCAAGGCAAATAATTTCAATATTCTCGGAGACATCTCCGAGAAATTGGGCAACGACGTCAACTACGACTTGGTCGCCGACATTGTGGAAATTTCCGATGGCACGACCACCATCGAAGCCGCGGCGATCGTCGCTCCAGGCCACGCCGACAACTCGCTTTCCATCGCCTTGGGCTATGGACGCAAGGAAGTCTCCGCCTTGATGGATGGTGTGGGTTTCAATGCCTACCCGCTCCGCCGCTCGAACTGCATGCGCACCCTCGGCGGCGTGACCTGCAAAGTCACCGACCGCGACTATCCGATGGCGCAAACGCAGGAGCACAAGAGCATGGAAGGCCGCGACCTCGTGCGCGAAGGCACCATCGAGCGCTACGAAAAAGATCATACCTTTGCCCAAACGATGGGCATGGATAGCCACATCCCGCCGAATATTTCTCTCTACACCCACCCCGAGTTGACCTCGAAGGAGCAGTGGGGCATGACGGTGGATCTCAATACCTGCACCGGTTGCAATGCCTGCGTCGTCGCGTGCCAGGCCGAAAACAATGTGCCGGTCGTCGGCAAGGACCAAGTCCGCAAAAACCGCGACATGGCCTGGATTCGCCTCGATCGTTATTTTGCCGGCGAAGCCGAAGATCCCGAAATGCTCACACAGGCCGTCATGTGCCAGCATTGTGAGAACGCTCCTTGCGAAACGGTTTGCCCGGTCAATGCCACGGTCCATAGCGAGGACGGCCTAAACCTGATGGCCTACAATCGCTGCATCGGCACCCGCTATTGCGCGAACAACTGCCCTTGGAAAGTCCGCCGCTTCAATTATTTCGATTACAACCAGCGTCCGATCGACGAACTCTACTGGGGTCCGCTCGCCAAGAAAGGCATGGCCGACAGCCTCAAGATGGCGAAAAACCCGAATGTCACCGTGCGCATGCGCGGCGTCATGGAAAAATGCACTTTCTGCATCCAGCGCATCGAGGAAGCCAAAATCTCGCGCCTCGTCGAAGCCGGCCCAACCCCAGCCAGCGAAACACCGATCGCCAATTTCAAGGTCGCTTGCCAGCAGTCTTGCCCAAATGACTCGATTGTCTTTGGCAATGTCGCCGACCCGAATAGCCCGGTCAGCCGCCTTCGCAAGGACGACCGCGCGTATGTGATGTTCAAGTATTTGAATGTTGCGCCCCGCGTTTCCTACCTCGCTCGCATTCGCAACCCGAATCCTCAAATGCCCGGCGCCGATCAAGTCGGCATGGCCAACGGGGCCGGTCACCACGGCGCCCATGGCGAAGGGCATGATTCCCACAACGCCCAACCGCCCCATGGCGACGCCCACGCCGCTCCGGCCGCCCACTAAGGTTTAAGAAATGTCCAACGCCACCGCCGAACATCCCGAGCACCTTACGGAAGACGACAAACAACTCGTCCGCAAACCGCTTGTGCTTAACAACCGCACGATGGGTTGGATCAGCGATTACATCAGCTCGATCGTCGAGGGCAAGACGCCGACTTGGTGGTATATCTCGATGGCGATCACCGTGCCGCTCACGCTCATGTGCTTGGCGCTGTTGGGTTACCTCATCTCGACTGGTGTCGGCGTTTGGGGAAACAACCACCCCATCGGCTGGGCATGGGACATCACGAACTTCGTGTTCTGGATCGGTATCGGCCACGCGGGCACGCTCATTTCGGCGATTCTTTTCCTGACCCGCCAGAAGTGGCGCACCTCGATCAACCGAGCTGCAGAGGCGATGACGCTCTTCGCCGTCGTCTGCGCCGGCATTTATCCCGCCCTGCATGTCGGCCGCGTTTGGATGGCCTGGTGGCTGGCCCCGGTTCCCAACGCGAATGCGATCTGGCAAAACTTCCGCTCGCCGCTCTTGTGGGATGTGTTCGCGGTTTCAACCTACTTCACCGTGTCGGTGCTCTTCTGGTATACCGGTCTCATCCCCGACCTCGCCACCCTGCGCGATCGTTGCACCACGAAAATCCGCAAATTCATCTACGGCGTCCTCGCCCTCGGCTGGCGCGGCGGCAACCGCCAATGGCGCCACTACGAGATGGCCTACCTGATCCTCGCCGGCCTCTCGACCCCGCTCGTGCTCTCGGTGCACTCGGTCGTGTCCTTCGATTTCGCGACATCGGTCGTTCCCGGCTGGCACACCACGATTTTCCCGCCCTACTTCGTCGCCGGCGCCATTTTCGGTGGTTTCGCGATGGTGCTCACCATCATGATTCCGGCTTGCGCGATCTACAAGCCGCTCCATGACCTCGTGACAACGGACCATGTGAACAAGATGTGCAAAATCATCCTGCTCACGGGATCCATCGTCGGCTACGCCTACTTGATGGAGCTGTTCGTCGCTTGGTATAGCGCGAATCCCTACGAGCGCGCGGCCTTCTGGTATCGCGCCTTCGGTCCCTACTGGTGGGCCTACTGGTCGATGATGTTCTGCAATGTCGTCGCCCCGCAGATTTTCTGGTTCAAATACTTCCGCACCCATCTCCTTTGGGTCTGGGTGATCGTCCAATTCCCGAATGCCGGCATGTGGTTCGAGCGTTTCGTCATCATCGCCACCACGCTCGCCCGGGATTTCACCCCATCGGCTTGGGGAATGTTCCACCCGACCTGGGTCGATATTTGCACTTTCATCGGCACCTTTGGATTGTTCGGAACACTCTTCCTGCTCTTTATTCGATTCCTTCCAATGATTTGTATGTTCGAAGTCAAAGCCGTCCTGCCCGAAGCGGACCCACACCACGGGGAGGCGCATCACTAATATGGAAGCCGTTGGAAATCCCACAGCACCTGTTTACGGAGTCGCCGCTGAGTTTCAGTGCGCCCGCGATCTCTACCACGCCGCCGAAAAAATCCGCGATGCCGGATTTTCCAAATGGGATGTCTTTTCCCCGTTCCCGATCCACGGAATGGACGAAGCCATGGGCCTCAAGCGCTCGATCCTCGGTAAATTGGTTTTCTTTGGAGGTCTCACCGGCTTCCTCACCGCAGTCACGATGGAGTTCGGAACCTCCTCGTTCCTCTACCCTCTCATCGTCGCCGGCAAGCCGACCAACCTCTACACCGTGCCGGCATTCTTCCCAGTGATGTTCGAGTTGACCATCCTCATCTCGGCCTTCACAGCGGTCTTTGGCATGTTGATCATGAACGGCCTACCGCGCCTCAACCACCAACTCTTCAACTGGGACCGCTTCAAAAAAGTCACCGAGGACAAATTCTTCGTCGCCATCGAGTCCGAGGACCCGAAATTCTCCACCCGCTCGGTGCAGGACTTCCTCGAATCCCTCGGCGGAACCAATATCACCACCATCCACGGAGACTAATCGGGCATGCTCAAATACTTCTTCTCCATTTTCGCTCTGGTGGTCGTCCTGGTGGTGACTGTCGCCGGCTTCCGCGGACAAAAATTCCAGAAACCACCCATCGAGCTTTTTCCGGACATGGATGACCAGCCAAAGGTCAAAGCCCAATCGCCCAGCGAGTTCTTCGCCGATGGACGCGGCAACCGCCAACCGATCGCGGGAACTGTTCCACTCGGCTACGCGATGCCCATGCACAAGGATGTTGATGGCTCGACCGGCGAGTCACCCAGCCCCTACAAGCAGGTGAAATTCTCGAACGGCGTGTCCTATTTCGATACCGGCCGATTCGACAACCAGTGGGGGACCGGCATCCCAGTGAACGAAGTCACCCCGGAGTTCATCGCTCGCGGCCAAGAACGCTACGCGATCTCCTGCCAAGTCTGCCACGGAGACACTGGAGCTGGAAACGGCATCGCCGGCAAATACGGCCTCGTCGCCATCGCCAATCTCCACCAATCCCGCATCCGCGACATGGCGGACGGTGAAATCTTCAACACCATCACGCATGGAAAAAACACCATGATGGGCTACGGCGACCGCATCCAAGTGCAGGACCGCTGGGCGATCGTTGCCTATATCCGCGCCCTCCAACTCTCGCAAGGCGGTGCCGCGATCAATGATGTTCCGCCCGCTGAACGGGCCCAACTCGAAGCGCAGAAACAATGAGCAGCAGCCACGAACCATCCCAACCCGGCAGCCACATGTTTGATTACAAGCATGTCGGCGGTCGTTTCCTCGGCCTCGTCGCACTGGCCTTTGTCTCGTTTGCCGCCGTTGGTTTTGGCGCCTTCAGCGACACCAAGCAATTCGCCTTCTCCTACCTCTTCGCTTTCACCTTCTTCCTCACGATCTGCATGGGTGGGCTTTTCTGGACGCTTGTCCACCACGCCGTCGATGCGGAGTGGAGCGTAGTCGTCCGTCGCCAGACAGAAAATATGGCCAGCCTTTTGATCATAATGGGTGTGCTTTTCATCCCACTGATCTTTGTGGCTCCAAAGCTGTGGTATTGGATGACCAAACTCCCCGGCCAAGACATTCTCCTCGATGAGAAGTGGCCCTACCTCACCAAGGAATTCTTCTGGATCCGTGCGGCCTTCTATTTCCTTTTCTTCGGCATCGCCGCGACATGGCTCCGCGCCAACTCGATCTACCAAGACACCTGCGGCTCCGCTCGTTACACCTTGTTGAACCGTAAGATCACATTCGCCAGCCTGCCGCTTTTCGCAGTGTGTCTGACCTTCGCCGCCGTGGATTGGCTCATGGGCCTCGACTACCACTGGTTCTCGACCATGTGGGGCGTCTATATTTTCGCCGGAACCGCCCTCAGCAGCCTCTGCGTGCTGGTCCTCATCATCACCGCCCTGCGGAATGCCGGATATCTCAAAAATATCGTTTCGCTCGAGCATTACCACATCATGGGCAAGCTCATGCTGGCCTTCACGATTTTCTGGGCCTACATCGGATTCAGCCAATACATGCTCATCTGGTATGCGAACATCCCTGAAGAGACTGTCTACTTCCTGCGCCGCAACACCGAGACTTGGCAAATCCTCAGCACCGCCCTCGTCGTAGGACACTTCTTCGTGCCCTTCCTGCTCTTGTTGTTTAATTTCGGCAAGAAAAGCCCGGCCTTCCTCTGCGGAATGGCTCTGTGGATTCTTTCCATGCACCTCCTCGATGTCTATGTCATCGTGCTCCCCGCCTTGCACAAAGCCGGCGTGGTCGTGAGCTGGCTCGATATCGCGTGCCTGATCGCCATCGGAAGCACCCTCGCCGCCGTTTTCCTGAAACGCCTCGGAGACGCCCCGCTTTGGCCACTTCGCGACCCGCGCCTTAAAAAATCGATTGCCTTGAAGAACTGATGGATACCACATCCCATAACGAAAAGAAAAAATCCGGGGCCTGGTTTTTCATCCTCGGCATAGGCCTCATAGCCCTGTTCTTGCTGGCAACCAATCTCTTCCGTGGCGGATACTCGGCGACCACCGATCCCGAAGATTCTGCTCGCGATGCGGAGCGTGTGAAAAACCTCGCCGACCTCCAGGCCGAAAACGAGAAAAAACTCAATAGCTACGCTTGGGTGGATCAGGCTAAAGGAAGCGTCCAAATCCCCATCAATCAAGCCATGACCCTCGTCTTGGCCAAGCTGAACTCGACCAAACCCGCCCCGGCCTATCCTGTAGTGGATAATACCGGCCAACCCGTGCCGCCCACGCGTCTTGCGACACCAGCCGGCACTGCCGACGCCTCGGATGACCTTCCACAGGGGAAAAGCGACGCCGATGCTGGCGCCAATGCCTTAGCCGCTCCGGTTGATAAAACAGAAGCCAAGGCCGGGAAAACCAAAAAATCGAAAACCCAACAATGAGCAACGACTTGTCCAATCAGCCGGATGACTTGACCGCCCCTGAGCGCGCTCAGATAGACGCCTCGACCAGCGGCGCGGTTCTGCTCTTCTTCGGTTCCGCCGCATTCTGGCTGGTCTTCGGCTCCCTGCTGGAAGTCGTGGGATCGATTCAACTCGTCTTCCCGGGGTTTTTGGATGGACTGAGCTTCCTCACCTATGGCCGTGTGGTTCAGGCAGCCACCACGGTTCTAGCCTACGGTTTTGCGACCCCCGCCGCGATTGGTATCGCGATTTGGCTCACGGCTCGTCTCAGCAAGGTGCCCCTCAGGCACCATCGTATGTTGATTAGTGCCGGGATTGTGTGGAACCTCGGCATTCTCGTCGGAGCCTGCTCGATCATTGCTGGAAATAGCACCTCGTTCGCGCTTCTCGCCTTGCCTGCATTCGCTACACCGATTCTTTTCGTCTCCTACGCTCTGATCGCGATTTGGGTTCTCTTTACTTTCAACGAGAGAAAATCCGGAGCTCTCTTCGTCTCCGCGTGGTTTGTTTTCGCAGCGATCCTGGCCTTTCCTTGGCTATTCGGAACCGCGAACGCCCTCCTCGTCTGGAACCCCGTCGCCGCCCCAGCCCAAACACCCATCGCGCTCTGGTTTGCCAGCGGATTCTTGAATCTCTGGCTCGTTCCCGTCGGAGTCGCCGCCGCGTTTTACATCATTCCGAAGAGCACCGGATTTGCCATTGCCAGCAATAACCTCAGCCTCCTGGGTTTTTGGACCCTCCTCCTCTTCGGAGCATGGACCGGTGGCGCGCAAATTATTGGTGGCCCAGTCCCTGCTTGGATCACCAGCGCCGGTGTCGCCGCCAGTGTGATGCTCTTGGTTCCAGCCCTGGCGATCGGCGTGAATCTCCACCTCACCTTCCAAGGTCACTACGCCCCGGTCGCGTGGAGCCCAGCCCTCCGCTTTGTGGTCGTCGGCATTGGCTCGCTGGTGACCTACTGGGTGCTCTCGGCCATCAATTCCCTGCCGTTGGTGAATTCGATGACACAATTTTCCGACACAAACCGGGCGCTCTATCAACTCGGCCACTTCGGCTTCTTTGCCATGACCGCCTTCGGCGCCATCTACTACATCGTGCCTCGCCTCACCGGCAAGGAATGGCCCTGCGCCCCATTCATTTCACTTCATTTCTGGCTGGCTGCGACAGGATTCGGATTGGCGGTTTCGGGACTTCTTCTCGGAGGTCTCATCCAAGGATCCGCACTGAATCAGACCATCGTCACCTTCCGAAGCTCCATGGAGTTCGCCTGGCCCTTCCGCTTCCAAGCTATGATGGGAAGCGTCCTGATTCTGGGATCCGCAGTGAGCTTCGCCTTGCACTTCCTCGGCATCCTGCTTGACACTCGCAAAAACCAAGCGCCCGCCATGTTGGCAGTGCGTGAGGAAAATTCTCAGGAGCCCGTTGCGGTATGAACAAACTCCCATCCCTTTTCACTGGCATCTTTTTGATCTTCGGCTCCGCTTGGCTCGGACTCGTAAATTACCCGCTCAAAAATCTCGGCAACCTTCAGCCCGTTCCCGATGAGGCCACCGGCGGCGTCCTTCCTCCCACCGTTTCCGGACTCGCCGTCGCGGGTCAAAAAGTCTACGCCTCCAATGGTTGCGTGGAATGCCACTCCCAGCAGGTTCGTTTTTCCCCGCTCACGACGGATATCGACAAAGAACTCGGCAAGCGCCAAACCGTCGCCCGCGACTACCTGCGCGAAAAAACCGCCCTCCCCGGCACCCTTCGCGTCGGACAAGACCTCTCGAACTACGGAGCCCGCGTCACGGACCTCAACGCCATTCACCGCCACCTCTTCGAGCCACGAAGTGTGAATCCCTGGTCGAACATGCCATCGTATAGTTTCCTATATAATGTTATTAAAATCCAAGGTCAGCCCTCGAATGAAGCAGTCCTCGGTCTCACTGGACCCTGCGCTCCGAAGCCCGGCTACGAAGTTGTTCCCACCGAGAAGGCCAAAGCCCTTGCCGCCTACCTTCTTTCCTTGAACCAAAGCTACCCGCTGCCGGAATCTCCGGTCGCAACCGCCAAGTAAAACACAGTGAACACGCCTTCGAACGACCCGCACAAGCCGAGCGAAACACCCGCAACTGAGGTTTCCGCTCCCGTTCTGCGTGAAGCCGCCGAGCCCACCGAGAAATCCTCCCCCATTCCCTTTTGGCTCGTCATTTTTGCAGGAATCCTTGTTTTCTGGGGCGGATTTAACCTCGCCAGTAACAGCGGTGGCTTCAAAGCGGATGTCTATAATCCCGAAATCAGCGGTGCCGCTGCTGGCCCTGCCGCTCCGCCCGATCCCAAAGTCATCGGCAAGCGCCTTTTCACCCAAAACTGCGCCGTGTGCCACCAAGGCAGCGGAATGGGTGTCGCTGGCCAATTCCCGCCTCTCGTCGCCAGCGAATGGGTCGTCGGTGGTGACTGGGTGGGTGACAACCACCTCGTAAAAATCCTGCTCGCCGGCATGCAGGGGCCTGTTCAAGTCAAAGGCCAGAGCTACAACAACGCCATGCCGCCCTGGGCTCAGTTGAAAGACAGCGAAATCGCCGGCATTCTCACTTACATCCGCAGCGAGTGGGGCAACACCGCTCCTCCGATCACCGAGGAATTCGTCGCCAAAGTCCGCGCTGCATCCACCGACCGCAAAGAACCTTGGACCCAAAAAGACCTGAAAGCCATACCGGCCGAAACAATCTCCGCTGGCGGAGCCGCCGCCCCTGCCGCCCCGGCTAATCCCGCTCCCGCAGCGCCTCCAGCCGCCTGACCTTTGCCATGAGCCTACTTCTCCGAATCACCGCCCTCTGTCTCCTGCTCCTTGGTTTTTCCGCGCCTGTTGCCCAAGCCGAGACCCGCACCGACAATCTCTACTGGGCTCCAGAAAATATCACCGTTGGCGGTGAGAAAATTGACGGCATCCTGAATTTCATCTTCTGGCTCACGCTCGTCGTCTTCGTAGCCACGCAAGGTGTCTACATCATCTATCTCATCAAATACCGCCGTCGCCCTGGCCACAAAGCCCACTACAGCCATGGCAACAATACCTTGGAATTTTGGTGGACAATTATCCCCACGGCCATCTTCCTGACCCTCGCGATCTGGGGCAACCGCGTCTGGAATGAACTCACGCAAGCTCCTATCCCCGCCGACGCCGTGACGGTGGATATCGTTTCTTATCAATACGGTTGGGATTTCCGCTATGCCGGAGCAGATAACAAGCTGGGCGATTGTGCGGCGAATTTGTTTACGATGGATAATAAATTCGGCGTGAACCAGAACGACCCCGCCGCCAAGGACGACTTCACTGCCACCGAGTTAGTGATTCCCTTCGGCAAGACCGTGCATGTCCTCCTCCGCAGCCGAGATGTCATTCATTCCTTCTACGTCCCGTCGTTCCGCCTGTATCAGGATTGCGTCCCAGGCCGCACGATCAAGTGGGTGCAATTCAACGCCACTCGCCCCGCGGAGCTAGAGCTCGCCTGCAGTCAGCTCTGCGGCACCGGCCATTACAACATGAAGGCCAAAATCCGCATCCTCCCTCAGGCCGAGTTTGACAAGTGGTATGCGGAAAAATCCGCCGCCGCCAAAGCCGCCCTCGCCGGCTTGTAAGAATCAGAGACTCTCACGGAGTCACAAAGTCACGGAGAGCTCGAAAAAAATTGGAGGGCGCTGCTCCGTCAGCGCCCACTTCTGCCGATTCGAAAGTCAGGCGACTCTGTCAATCCTTCGTCCGCCTCTTCTTCTCCGGTCGCTCCATGTCGTGAAGCGAAACTATCACTGGGGCGGCATTTGTTTCGATCTCGCGCGGGCCATCGCGCAGCACATCGAGAAATTGCTGAGGAACCTGG
>Ga0208854_1000316_pt1 | contig 11992 bp, 3 predicted proteins | sample LakMenEpi30Nov11_FD_150748 | JGI IMG/M metagenome (GOLD analysis project Ga0208854, IMG submission 150748) | Freshwater microbial communities from Lake Mendota, WI - 30NOV2011 deep hole epilimnion (SPAdes) | ecosystem: Environmental > Aquatic > Freshwater > Lake > Epilimnion/Euphotic zone ...
TCCTGTGGTGGTTTTCTTGAAAGTTCCGGAGTTGTTAAATGTGCCAACACCATCATAATTAAGTATTTCTCCTTGTTGCAATTCATAATTACCAGAATTATTGAGAATAGCACCATCATTGAAATACAAACGATAGTCATTCTCGACGATAGTTCCCGTATTATTGAGTTGAGTATCTAGATATTTGGAAGAACTACCACTAAGTGTTAATGTGCCTATTTGAGTAATAGGAGTTGCTGATGATAGAGTTCCATTATCCCAAAGAGTGCCATTTAAGGTAGTTGCGTCAATCCAAATGAAGTTGTTTGCCATGATAAACCGTCCTTAGTGTTAAATTTGTTAAATTAGGTGGTTAGAATTTAAAAATGCTTTGGGATAGTGCGCCCTATCATCGGGCGGCGACTGTTACTTCAGAGGCCAAGACTTTAGAAATTGGACTTCAACGACTACCCCTTATAGTCCTGATTTCATGCCTGTTGAACACTTATGGCAATGGCTAAGAGAGGATGTTACCTACCAGACTTGTTACTAATCCAAAGAAGACCTGATTAGGGCTGTTTCTCTTTTTCAAGAACGCATTAACTTAGATCTCAATGCTATTGCTGATCGTTTATGGGTTAAATCTCACCTTGACCCCAAAGAGGAAAAACTACGGGTTTCAAGTGAGACGAGATTTAAACCGGTAAAAGCAGTGAGTTGGTTATAGGCAAGGGTCAAGGCAGAGTTAATGGACATAGTAGATAAAATAGAAACTAAGTAGTTATATGCATTGATTTAAAAATGGTTTTAAAATCTTAAGATCCGTGAAAAAGAGAGCCTCTAACAACAGAGTTTTTTCCCAGCAATCCTGAAATTAAAGCAGGATTTTAGTGATCTAATGCTCGCCAGCCTACCAATTCCTAAAAAAAAAAGCAACCCCTGTTCCATGAGTTAATTACTGCCAAGCGAGTAGATACAAGGGTTAGAGGCAAATGTTAAATTTTGTTACAAAACCTGATGAGTAGAAAGTGACCTGTTAAACACCACAGAGAAAGGGACAGAAAAAAAGCGATCGCCTCTTCCCCTTCAACAAAAAAAAGCGATCGCCCCTCTCCCTTTAGCCAGAAAAAAGCGATCGCCCCTCTCCCTTTAGCCAGAAAAAAGCGATCGCTTCTCTCCCTTCAGCCAGAAAAAAGCGATCGCTTCTCTCCCTTCAGCCAGAAAAAAGCGATCGCTATCAAAAAATCAATTCCAAAGATTAAAGTTAGACAAAGACACTAGAAACAGTTAGACCAGCACTGCCAGTACTAACACCCGGTAAGGTTCCCGAATATCCAGTTATATTGATTATCAAGTCAGTGGTTGCGCTAAAGGCTGCCGTAGGATCATTCACCAATAGATAAGTCCCTGCAATCGACCCCCCCGTAACATTTACTAAAGCCGCACTGTTAGCTGCAAATCCTGTCGTTGGCGATCCCGTTCCATCAGCATCAAGAACGACACTATTAACAACATTCGTTAATGTACTAGTCGCAGTGGCTGTGAAATCAGCTGCACGACTAAAACTCGTTGGTGCCCCAGTAGCCGCGGCTGCAATGGTTAACAGATCAATTTTGTCAGTGTTAGGCGCAAAGTTAAAGTTAGTAATACGATCCGTAACAGATACAGAAGATTGTCCAAATTGGAAGACGTAGGTATTTACTCCGCCAGCTGAACCCGTTAGGATATCGGCTCCTGCTCCCCCATTAAAGGTATCACTTCCGCCCCCACCAGTGAGGGTATTATTGCCAGTATTCCCTGTTAAAACGTTATTGCCACCGTTACCCGTACCATTAATAGCAGCAGTACCAGTCAGGGTAAGATTTTCAATATTCGGGAGAGCCGCTAAAGTAAAGGTGACAGATGACTGAATGGTATCCGTTCCTTGCCCTGCATTTTCAGTAATCACATCAGTGGTGGTATCGACAACGTAAATGTCGTTTCCTTTACCACCAATAAGAGTATCAATACCTGCAAGACCATTGAGGGTGTCGTTACCATCACCGCCATTGAGGACATTATTACCACTGTTGCCCGTTAGAACATTGTTGCCACTGTTGCCCGTGCCATTGATCGCCGTAGAACCAGTTAGGGTCAGGTTTTCAACATTTGGACGGCCAACTAAGCTGTAGGTAAGAGAAGATTGAATGGTATCTGTTCCTCCGCCAGCATTTTCAACCACAAAATCTCCTAGGTTGTCCACAACATAAGTATCGTTACCAAGACCACCAATTAGGGTATCGGCTCCCACGCCACCATTGAGGCTATCGTTTCCGGATCCACTTTGTACCCAATCATAGCCAGAGGTTCCCGTATAAGTCACATTGCCAGCGAAACCACTAAAATCAAACCGTTCAAAACCGTTAACGACTGGAACATTTGCTGCGGTTAAGACGGGATTGGCGATCGCTAATTGGTTCGTCGTGCTGGCGGCAGTAATCGTGACAGCGTTAGCGGCAACACCGCCTGAAATCGTCAAAGTATCAATACCCAAGGAACCACCATTAAGAATGTCACCTTGCTGAATAGTACTAAAGTCACCAGTAAGAATGTCATCTCCGCTTTGGGCATTAATGCTATTGGTTGCCGATGTCAGCGTGACAATATTATCAAAAGCACTCACATCAAGAACTTCTACTTTCCTGTTAGCTGGGTTGGCTGGGGTGCCTGAGGGGGGCGAGTCAGTTTCAGTCACATAGGCTAAGAGACCTTGCACATCCACACCGCGAGCTGTAGCCGTACCAGTCGTGTAAGTTGCCACCAGGTTCGGAGCCGCCGGATTGCTAATATCAAGGACTTGTAAAGCTGTGCCATCGCCAATGTAAGCGTAGTTGCCAACGATATCAATGCCACGAGCCGTACCCGTCGTATCATAGCTTCCGACTAAAGTGGGGGTTGTGGGATCACTGACATTGAGAATTTGTAACCCCTTATCTTCATTGGTAACAAAGACTAAGTTGCCAATAACCTTGATGCTATTCGCATTCCCTGGAGTTGGAGTGTTAGGAAAAGTTGGAGTTGGATTGCCATAAATTGGAGTTGGAGGGCCATAGATTCCTTTCAACTGGGGATTGAAGGGATTACTGACATCAACGATTTGTAACCCAAAAGTGTCATCGGCAATATAAGCTAAATTGCCTACCACCTGAGTGGTCTTGGTAATTCCGGGCGTATTGTATTGTCCAATCCGTAGGGGCGCAGTCGGATCGCTGACATCGACAATGACTAAGCCGTCTATACCAGAAGAGACATAGGCTAAATTCCCCACTACCTCAACCCGATATGCAGTACCAGAATTAGAAGGAGAAGGCGAAGGAGCCAAGGTTGGATTGGGAACGCTACCCACTGTGGTTGCAGTGGTCAAGTCAATGATTTGCAAGCCTGCAAACCAATCAGCCACGTAGGCATAGTTGCCAACAACCTGAACACCCCGCGCACCACCACCGCTCAGATTGGCGACTGTAGTGGGAGGGCCAGTAAGATTACCAGCACTGTCAACATTGTAAATCAACAGTCCCGCAGTCCAAGCAGCAATGTAGGCTTTGTTCCCAACTATCTGGATACGATAAGCATCACCTGACGTTGTAACAGCACTTTGGAAAGTTACGGGACTTAAACCACTTAGTCCTAATACTTCTACTTGCTTGAAGGCTCCGGCTGAGTTGCCACTTTCCGCCGTATAGGCAACATTTCCTTCTACCTCAACGCCACGAATGACGTTGGTTGGTGTTGTTCCGTTCGTAAAAGAACCCCCTGAGACGCTGACTGGTGTTGAACCACTGATATCGAGAACCTCCAGAGAAGTTCCATTGGCGATATAAGCGTATTTGCCGATGATTTCGATACCACGAGCAAAGGTGCCACTTGCATTAAGGGAGGTAAGGAAGCCTGCTGAAGTGGGAACAGTGGGATTGCTAACATTAATGACTTGCAATCCAGAACCTTCATCAGTAACAAAGGCAAAATTACCAATGACTTGGACACTATTCGCACTCCCTGGGGTGTTGTAAGTACCCGCTAAAATGGGAGCCGACGGATTGCTAACATTAAAGATCAGTAGTCCCGCCGTACCACTTGGAACATAGGCCCAGTTCCCAACAACCTGAACTGACTTGGCAATCACAGTACCACCATAACCAGTGCTATAACTACCAATTAATGTAGGCGAGGTCTTGTTAGTGATGTCTAATATCTGCACCCCATTGGTACCATCAGCAATATAGGCTAAGTTACCCACGACCTCGACACGATAAGCGTTACTGGATGCGGTGAAATAACTGCCGACAATGGTTGGGGTTGCGGGATTACTGACATCGATGATTTGCAATCCAGAGCCTTGGGCAGACACATAAGCATATTTGCCAATAACTTGAAGTCCCCTTGCTTGGGCTGGTGTCGCAGTAGAAGGGGGGGTACCACCGGGAATAATAACACTACCCAGGGAGGCTCCAGTGGTGACATCGTAAATTCGCAAGCCGCCAGTCCAATCGGCAACATAGCCTAGATTAGCAATAACTTGAATACGATAGGCATCATCGGGCGTGGAAATTGGATTCGGTGCAATTGGAGTGATAGGCATAAGTCCCTCTCGATTAATTTCTCAAGCTTTTGTACGCACTCTAGTCCCGTTAGAACTAGAATTTCTTGACGCTACCACTAACTACAGTTAGTTGATCGGTTTTTTGTACAATTGTTATAAAATAATGTATATCATGCTTTTTGGAGAAGTGCAAGGCTTATTCAAAAAAAATAATTCGACAAGAGCATCGGATTACTGTATTTTTGTATTTTATAGGAAGTGAGTCAATTTCCCCTTCAACACAAAAAAGCGATCGCCCCTTACCGTGAAGATAAAAAGCGATCGCCTCTTCCCCTTCAACCAAAAAAAGCGATCGCCCCTTACCGTGAAGATAAAAAGCGATCGCCCCTTACCGTGAAGATAAACAGCGATCGCCCTCTTCTCGATACAGAAAAAAAGCGATCGCCCCTTACCGTGAAGAAAAAAAGCGATCGCCCCTTACCGTGAAGATAAAAAGCGATCGCCTCTTCCCGATTAAGAAAAACAGCGATCGCCCCTCTCCCTTTAGCCAGAAAAAGCGATCGCCCCTCTCCCTTTAGCCAGAAAAAAGCGATCGCCCCTCTCCCTTTAGCCAGAAAAAAGCGATCGCCTCATCCATCAAAAAACGGTTCAATTAAACAGTGGTAAAGTTGGCTAAACCAATTGTTCCCGTTAACCCAGTAAGCTCAATAATGGCATCGGCCGTTGCACTAAAGCCTGCGGTATTATTATTGATGGCAATAAAAGTACGTGTTGTGCTGCCACTGGTAAAGGTAAATTGCGCCGCAGAGTTAGCCTTAAAAGCAGTGGTTGTTAAGGCCGCCCCAATTCCCGTCGCATCTAAGGTGGCGATCGCCCCTACATCAATAAACCCAGACCGCGCCGTTGCAACCAGGAACAAATCATTGCCCACATTTGCATTGAAATCGGTAATTATATCAAAGCTATTATTGGTCGTACCCAACAAAGAATCACCGAGGGTTTTGTAACTAAAGCGATCAACACCGAAACCCCCTGTCAGAGTATCGGAGCCACCACCACCCGTCAGCAGATTGTCCGCCGTGTTACCCACAATCGTGTTACTCCCCGAATTCCCCGTCGCGTTGATAGCGTTGGAGCCTGTTAAGGTTAAATTTTCGACATTCGTCAGACTAGCAATACTAAAGGTGACAGAGGCTTGAATCGTATCCGTTCCCGATGAGGCACTTTCGGTAATCACATCAGTGGTCGTATCCACAATATAAGTATCGTTACCCGTACCACCAACTAGGGTATCAACTCCATCCCCGCCCGTCAGGATATTGTCCGCCGTATTGCCTGTAATGGTGTTATTGGCTGTGTTACCCGTGCCGTTAATTGCATTGGTTCCTGTTAAAGTCAGTTTTTCGATATTTACCAAAGCAGATAGATCAAAGGTGACAGAAGACTGAATCGTATCCGTTCCTTCTCCGACATTTTCCGTGATGACATCGGTTGTCGTATCCACAACATAAATATCATTACCCAGACCACCGATAAGTGCATCAAGGCCATCGCCGCCATTGAGAGTATTGTTGCCAGTGTTCCCTGTAATAACATTATTCGACGTATTACCCGTGCCGTTAATTGCTCCTGTCCCCGTTAAGGTTAGGTTTTCGATATTGGCTAGGTTCGCTAAAGAAAAGGTGACAGAAGACTGAATCGTATCCGTCCCTTCCCCGACATTTTCCGTGATCACATCGGTTGTCGTATCCACAATGTAAAGATCGTTATCCGTACCACCGATCAAGGTATCAACACCGCTAGAACCGTTTAGGATGTCAATGCCCGCCCCCCCATTCAGGATGTTATTGCCACTATTGCCTGTCAGGGTGTTATTAACAGTGTTACCTGTTCCATTGATTGCACTAGAGCCTGTTAGGGTGAGATTTTCGATATTGGTTAAGGTCGTCAGATCAAAAGTGACAGAGGATTGAATCGTATCCGTTCCCTCGCCTACATTTTCAGTGATTACATCGGTTGTTGTATCCACAACATAAGTATCATTGCCACCTCCACCAATGAGGTTATCAATTCCCGTACCACCGCTAAGGGTGTTGTTGGAAGTATTACCCGTAATGATGTTATTACTGGAGTTACCCGTACCGTTAATCGCATTCACACCGAGCAGAGTAAGATTCTCTACCCCACTAACCAGGGTTGTTGTTACATCGGTTACTAGGGTATCGGTGATCGTCGTTGTGACAGAGGCGGTACTACCCAGGGTTGCTTGAGTCGGAGTGGCAAGCGTTAAGGTAAAGGTTTCGTCGGTTTCATTAAGAGCATTGTTAATGATCGGAATCGTAATGTTTTGGCTCGTCACGCCGCCAGTAAAGGTTAAAGTTCCAGTCGTGCTGGTGTAGTCTGAACCAGAGATAGCAGAGCCGTTGCTTGTTGCATATTGAACGGTAACGGTTTGACTATTATTTACTATCCCTGTGAGACTAACGGTATAGACCACACTTTGGGGATTGCTTAATCCTTCAACAATCGTCTGGGGACTGGTGGTAATATTGAGTACAGGTAAGTCATTGTTGATATTTACCAGGCTGACATCCCTGGGGTCAAGTCCGTTGTAGTTGGCATCCGTAGAAATCGCAGGGTTGAGAATAATAGAATAATTTTGATCGCCATCATTAATTGCGTCATCTATTCCTGTAACGGTGACTTGCTGGGCAATATTCCAGTTAGTGGTCGTAAAGGTCAAAGTTGATACATCAATCGTACCTTCGTTCGGATTACTGCTATTGAGGGTGATCACCACATCGGCGGTGGGAGCGGTATTGAGAACAACCGTAAAGCTTGCGGTTCCTCCGGCTTCGGTGGTCGTTAATCCAGCGATCGGGGTGACGGTCATGCCATTACCAATAATCGTTCCTGCGATCGCATACTGACCGAGACTACCGTAATCAGAATAGCCTGTGATTAAATCTCCTTTGCCCACGCCATCGATCGCCACATAATAAGTCCCCGCGTTCAGAAAGAGATTCGTAAAACTAGCATTGAGTAAATCGGTGGGATTGGATTGAGCAATTAAAGTTGTCCCATCTGACCCATAAATTCCCGCCCAAATATCTAGATTCGTTGCACCACTAGGCTGAGTTAGATATTCTGTCCCAAAACTTCCCCCATTATTAATCCAAGCCTGGGTAATAGCCTGAATCGTTAAAGTAATTGCACCACTTCCTGTTGTGAAACGAAACCAATCCTGATCCGTATTTCTTTCAATAATGCCGAATTGGCTCACATCGGTCAGACTATTATTGGAAGCGTTTTGTCCTAAAAGACCTAGATCATTGAGGGTTAGGGCATTATTCCCCGCATCATCACTGCGATAACCAAAGCCATTATTCGTACCTGTAATAATACTCAGATCATCCTCTTTATTATTGGCATCGGGGTATTCTCCCTTGCTCCACTGGGATAAGGGTTGATAGTAACCGACCCCCATAATGGGGGCCCAACCTGTCGCTCCAGACCCTTGACCACTGTAGTAACCCTGGGTAGAAGTCCCATCATGCCCAAGTCCCAGGGTATGGCCAACTTCGTGGGAAACGGCTTCGGCAACGTATTTTTCTCCATTGGGGCCAAGGTTTTCGGGAAAAATCAGGGCTGGTTTGTAAAAATCTCCCACATTACCGAATACGCCAACATAGGCAATCCCGCCGTAAGCACCAACATAACTACTAATGGGGCTAATTAAGGCCCGCATTCCGTAAACTTGATCGCTAGAACTGCTACGGTTAAGATAATCTTCTCCTCGAAAATCCGTCGTTACATCTACGTTAAAGGGGGCAAAATCCTCGGCAACTCGTTGCCAAATTGCTTGAATACGAGTCAATTCTGCATCACTGAAGGTTGTGTTATCCGCATCCATACTCCAGGCGGGCGCATTGATAGCATTACCCGCGTTATAATTGTTAGTCCAAGCCGTATTTGCGGGTAAGATGTGGCCATTAAAATCGAGATAAATGGTTTTGGTGGCGAAAGGATTACTGTGCAGTAAGAAGGTATTACTCAAACTTGTTGTGGCAGTTAAGCTTGTTGGCGTGTGGGGAGTAACCTGCTGTAGTTGTTGAGGATCGAACATCGGAAAACCATCTGCGTCGATTTCATGGTCTTCAGGATGGGGGTCAGGAGATTCATTTTCTTGGTTTCCCTGATGGTAATCATTTTTCGGAATAGGCGGTTCTGAGCGACTGAAGAGTGAGTTAGATTTGAGTGGGAGTAGGCTTGTCGTGAAAGTCAATTCAGGATTAATGATAGGAGCATCTGCAACGGTTTTGACTTTTACCGTCAATTCGTTAGCCGTTACAAGGGAAAAAGTTTCAGAACGGTCTATGGGAATATTGCTGCTGTCTGGCTTTGAGAGGGAAGGGCCATTTAAACCCAGTGGACGAGTGGGGCTTGGGGTATTGGGAGATTGGTTTTTAGCCAAATTAATACGGATTTCTTTGCTTGCAGCGACTTGATCTTCTAATTGATCTAGAGCAAGAGAACCGAGGTTAATAATAGGATTGAGAAGGGGAGAAGAGGAAGAATTGATAGGATTCATATTGCCGTTCCTAGTAATTAGACTTTAAGCGGGGATTCAGCATCCACTGTATAAATAGGGAGCTAGATCAGGGAAGAGAGAAAATACTCGTTATTTGGTATCGAAATTAAAGGAGATAGTTAAATTCAGTAATTTTACTCATATTTTTGTTGTTGATTAATGATGCAAGCCGCCGCTCATCAAAAAGCGATCGCCTCTTCCCTTTAGCCAGAAAAAAAGCGATCGCTATAAAAAAGAGTATAGGGTGAGTCATGCCCACCCTACTTTAGGATTTAAGGTCTATCGGCGATTAATATCACACTAGACAATGGTAACTGTATTCGCCGCGCTGATATTGTAGCCAGATAGTTGAACGATAGAGTCAGTTGCCGCATTGAAAGCAGCCGTTGCATCATTGAAAGCAAGGAAGGTTCCGCTTTGACCAGTTACGGTAAACGCTTTAGCAGTATTGGCTGCAAACACGCCTAACGCACTAGAGATATTTGCTGCTGCCAGACTAGCTGCAATACCACTAGAAGTGTTGAGTACAACAGCAGCGACAGTAGGCGGAGCATCTATTTGCTCACCGATTGTGTAGTCAGAAATGACATCATAGCCAGCAAGCAGGGAATCAGCGAGGCTAGTAAATACAAACCTGTCTGTCCCTGTGCCACCTGTTAGGGTATCTTTACCAGATCCACCAGTAAGAATATCGTTACCAGTACCACCAATGAGGGTGTCGTTACCAGTACCACCACTGAGGGTGTCGTTACCAGTACGACCAACTAGGACGTTGTTACCAGTATTGCCCGTTAGGACATTGTTGCCACTGTTGCCCGTGCCATTAACAGCATTAGCACCAGTTAGGGTGAGGTTTTCAATGTCTGGGAAAACCTGAAGGCTAAAGGTGACAGAGGATTGAACCGTATCAGTGCCAGCCCCTGCTCCTTCCCGAATATAATCAGTAGTACTATCGACCACATAAATATCGTTACCACTACCACCAATTAGGGTATCGATACCGGCACCACCATTTAAGGTATCAGCACCAGCACCACCATCAAGATTATTATTGCCAGTGTTGCCCGTTAGGACATTATTGCCTGAATCTCCTGTCGCACTAATGGAACTAGATCCGGTTAAGGTTAGGTTTTCGATATTGACAACGGTAGCTAGGTTAAAGGTTACAGAGGACTGAATCGTATCGGTTCCTTCTCCTACATTTTCGATAATAACGTCAGTAGTACTATCAACCACATAAATATCGTTGCCAGTACCACCAATTAGGGTATCGATACCGGCACCACCATTTAAGGTATCAGCACCAGCACCAGTTGCAACCCAATCATTACCCGTAGAACCAACGAAATTGATTGTTCCTAAGAAACCACTATGATCAAAGCGTTCAAAACCTTTGATCGTTACGCCAGCAACGTTAAACTGATTAGTCGTGCTACCAGCATTAATAGCAATAGTGTTAGCTGCAACACCACCACTAATAACCAAGGTATCTGTGCCAGCACCACCATCAATACTGTCCCCTGTTTGCAGGTTAGCATAAGTACCAGTGACACTGTCGTCACCAGTACGTGCATCGATAGTCTCTACTGCTGATGTGAGAAGAACCGAGTTATCAAAATCACCCACATCAAGAATCTGTACTCCTTTGATGGCATCAACTAGACCGACGTAAGCATAAAGTCCTTGGATCTCTACACCACGAGCCGTATCAACATTAGCACCAGAGATAGTATAGGAATCAACAAAGGTAATGTTGGTTAAATCGGCAACATTGAGAACTTGTAAGGACGTTCCATCCGCAACGAAACCATGTTTGCCCACAATGTTAATACTACGAGCTTTACCAGGAGTATCATAGGTTTCCACAAGAACGGGAGTAGCAGGATTGCTAACATCAAAAACCTTCAGCCCATCCGTACCATCAGGAACGATAGAATAATTTCCTGTTGCTAGAATACCGCCAGCACTTAATGTATCAGTAGAGTTAAGCAAAATAGGAGCAACAGGATTACTGACATTGTAAATTTTTAATCCTGAAGCAGAATCGGCAACATAAAGTAAATTGCCTACTAGATCAGTTGCTCTGGAATCACTAGGTAAACCAGACAAAGCACCCGTGTCAACAGCTTGACCGACAAGCGATATACTGGCTGGATTGCTAACATCAAGAATTTGTACACCCGATAAACCATCAGATACATAAGCTAATTCATCCACTACCTTGATACGATAGGCCTTTCCTGGAGTATCATAACTGCCAACCAAAACAGGAGCAGCAGGAGTGGTAACATCAATAATTTTAATACCGAACTCTTGATCAGCCAGATAGACTAAGTTGCCAACAACTTGAAGACCTCTTGATTTGGTATTAACGTTATAACTACCAACAAAGGTAGGAGCGGTAGGATTGCCGACATTCCAAATTTGTAAACCGCCTGTAATCCAATCAGCGATATAAGCAAGATTGCCGACAACTTGAACACGATGAGCACCGTTATCCGTAGTGGGATTAAGGGTGTCAGGAAGATTGATGAAACTCTTGAAAGTAATAGGCATAATTGCGATTGATTATTTAAGATTTGTGTTTGCAACCAAAACTTCTTTAGAAGGCAGAATTTCTTCCCTTGCTAAATCAACTTTTGATTTGTCGTCGGTAATTGTATTCGACAGCCCAATTATCCGTAAAGTTTGAACAAAAAGGTGTTAAGAAAAGTTCAAAGTTTGGTTATAAGTTGGTTAAAATTAAAGTAACCGTTCAGGGGGTAATCAAGAAAATGAGCTACATGGAATTGGATGGAATCACTATGAACAAGCAGTTGTAATTGATTTCATTGCCAATAATT
>Ga0208854_1000318_pt1 | contig 11940 bp, 9 predicted proteins | sample LakMenEpi30Nov11_FD_150748 | JGI IMG/M metagenome (GOLD analysis project Ga0208854, IMG submission 150748) | Freshwater microbial communities from Lake Mendota, WI - 30NOV2011 deep hole epilimnion (SPAdes) | ecosystem: Environmental > Aquatic > Freshwater > Lake > Epilimnion/Euphotic zone ...
CCAATTTCAACCCCCAGTTTTCCAACGACCTGCATGGGCTTTGAGCCTCCAAAGGCCATAACCTTGCACCTGATCGTTTTTAAAATGCTTGAAAGCATTATCCGGCAAAGGTTCTATACTTAGGGTCTGCTGAAAAAGTCCACAAAACGAACCTAGATGCCACAGGACGCGAAAAATAGTGACTTCAGAAAGTTGTTTCCAATTTCAACCCCCAGTTTTCCAACGACCTGCATGGGCTTTGAGCCTCCAAAGGCCATAACCTTGCACTTGATCGTTTTTAAAATGCTTGAAAGCATTGTCTGGCAAGGGTTCTATATTTATTCAGCAAGCCCTACTTATTCAGCAAGCCCTCTTTAGTTTCAGTCCAAAAGTAACCCTTGACATACTCCTGTATGGTGGCTAAGGAAAAAGCGAAAATAATACAAGTCAATCTAAATTGCCAAAAAAGCTCCCTATTTCTAGAGAGCTTACCAATCTTAAAAATTATCAACGCACATTCAATTAGCTTAATAAGGCTTTAGCTTTAGCCAGAACATTATCAGCACTAAAACCAAATTTCTCCATACAGGTTCCCCCAGGAGCCGAAGCACCAAAACGATCAATGCTGACGGTATCGCCTTCAGTCCCAACATACTTGTGCCAACCCATACTGCAACCTGCTTCAACAGATAAACGTTTGGTGACAGCTTTAGGGAAAACCGATTCTTTGTAAGCCGCATCTTGTGCTTCAAACAATTCCCAGGAAGGCATAGAAACCACACGGACTTTTTTACCTTCACTGGCTAATTTTTCAGCAGCCGTGACACAGAGACTAACTTCCGAACCTGTACCAATTAAGATTAAATCAGGTGTTCCCTGAGCATTTACAATTGTATAGGCTCCCTTGGCCACACCTTCGATGGAGGCTCCCGCTAAATTAGGCACGTTTTGACGAGTAAAGGCTAACAGGGTCGGTTTGTTGGCTTTGGCATTCTCGATCGCCACTTTATAAGCCCCAGAGGTTTCGGTACCATCCGCAGGACGAATAACAGTGAGGTTAGGAATAGCCCGTAAAGAAGCAATAGTTTCAATGGGTTGGTGAGTGGGGCCATCTTCCCCTTGACCGATAGAATCGTGGGTCATCACCCAAATCACACCCGCTTCCGACAGAGCCGAGAGACGAATGGCCGCCCGCATATAGTCGGTGAAAATTAAGAAAGTTGCACCGTAGGGAATTAAGCCGGAAGCATGGAGTGCGATACCATTGCAGATGGCTCCCATCGCGTGTTCCCGTACCCCAAAGTGAACATTACGGTTTTGGTATTGACCTTTTTGGAAGTCGCCCGAAATCTTAATTTCTGTCAGGTTAGAGTGAGTTAAATCAGCCGAACCGCCAATTAATTCCGGTAAAACAGTGGCCAACTGATTGAGGCAAATCTCAGAATATTTACGGGTGGGTAGAGCTTTGTCTTCAGGGGTATAGGTGGTTAAAACACTTTCCCAACCATCAGGTAAACCACCATTCAAATAACGCTCTAGGGTTGCGGCTTCGGTGGGATACTTGGTTTTGTACTGAGCAAAAGCTTGTTGCCATTCAGCTTCATAACTGGCTCCCCGTTCAATAGCTTTGTGAGTATGATCTAATACTTCCTGGGGAACGACAAAGGGTTCGTAATCCCAACCGAGATTTTTACGGGTGGCTTCTACTTCATCTAGTCCCAGAGCCGCACCGTGAACACCCGCCGTCCCTGCTTTTTTAGGAGAACCAAAACCGATGGTGGTTGTAACCTTGATCATAGTGGGTTTGTCGGTCACAGCCTTAGCCTCTTCAATCGCCTGGGCGATCGCCGCTAAATCCGTATTGCCATCCTTAACATGAAGAACGTGCCAACCATAGGACTCAAAGCGTTGACTGACATCTTCGGTAAAGGCCACATCGGTGGAACCATCAATGGAAATATGGTTATCGTCATAAAGGGCAATTAATTTACCTAATCCCCAGTGACCAGCGATCGAAGCGGCTTCCCCAGAAATCCCTTCCATGTTGCAACCATCACCCAAAATGACGTAGGTGTAATGGTCAACAATTTGGGCATCGGCTTTGTTAAAGGTTGCAGCTAAATGAGCTTCAGCAAGGGCAAAACCGACTGCGTTGGCAATCCCTTGACCCAGGGGGCCAGTGGTCACTTCTACCCCAGGCGTTTCAAAATTTTCGGGGTGGCCGGGGGTTTTAGAACCCCATTGACGAAATTGTTTAATATCTTCAATAGAGACGCTATCATAACCCATTAAATACAGCAGTGCGTACTGCAACATGGAACCGTGACCCGCCGATAAAATAAAGCGATCGCGGTTAAACCATTTGGGGTTTTTAGGATTAAAGCGCATGAACTGATTGAACAGCACATAGGCCATCGGAGCCGCACCCATCGGTAAGCCAGGGTGTCCAGAATTCGCTTTTTGCACCGCATCAACGGCTAAAAAACGGATAGCATTAATAGAAAGAGTATCTAGGGATTGAGCAGCAACGACCATAATTTTAAACAGTTTTGGAGAATAAAATCAAAACAACAGTTAGCTTAAACCGATAGGGAAGGGCAAAGTTGAAACTATCTTCCCATGCTTCGGCTTGACTTAAGCATATTTCTTAAAGGCTAAGGTGACGTTATGGCCGCCAAACCCAAAGGAGTTAGATAGAGCTACATTAACCGGCAAAGCACGGCTAACCTGGGGAACGTAATCGAGATCACATTCGGGGTCTGGATTTTCCAGATTAATCGTGGGTGGAACCTGATCATTGGCGATCGCCATCACCGTGGCCACTGCTTCGATCCCGCCTGAACCACCCAATAAATGGCCCGTCATAGACTTTGTGGAACTGACCACCAAATCATAGGCATGACTTCCTAAAGCCTTTTTAATGGCCCTGGTTTCTGTTACATCATTAGCAGGCGTACTCGTCCCGTGAGCATTAATATAACTGACCGCTTCAGGACTTAAACCTGCATCCTTGAGAGCCAAGGCGATCGCCCTGGTTGCTCCCCGGCCATCAGGAACCGGAGCCGTAATATGATAAGCATCACAGGTCATGGCATAACCCACGATTTCCGCATAAATTCTTGCTCCACGAGCTAGGGCAGAATCCAGTTCTTCTAGTAATAAAATCCCGGATCCTTCTCCCATCACAAAACCATCCCTGTCTTTATCAAAGGGACGACTAGCATGGGTTGGATCATCGTTACGAAACGAGAGAGCTTTAGCCGATGCAAATCCCGCAAATCCCAGGGGCGTAATGGCTGCTTCTGTACCACCGCAAATCATCGCCTTGGCATAGCCATCTTGAATCAGACGAAACGCATCCCCAATCGCATTGGAACCAGCAGCACAAGCCGTCACCGTACAGTTGTTCGGACCCTTCGCCCCCAGATTGATCGCCGTCAAACCCGAAGCCATATTAGCGATCATCATTGGAATCATAAAAGGACTACAACGGCTGGGCCCCTTGTCCAGAAAAATCGTCTGTTGATCTTCCAATACCTTTAAACCACCAATTCCAGTACCAATCAGTACCCCGATCTCATCTGCATTGAGGTCATTAATAATGAGCTTGGCATCGGCAAGGGCTTGTTGGCTAGCACAAACCGCAAACTGAGAAAAACGATCCATCCGTTTCGCTTCTTTGCGATCTAAGTATTGAAGAGGATCAAAATCTTTGACTTCCCCACCAAAACGACAAGCTTGATTACTGGCATCAAAGCGTGTAATTGCCCCAATACCATTAACTCCCTTCAACAACCCTTGCCAATAGTCTTCTAAGGTGTTGCCGATAGGAGTAATTGCTCCCAAACCAGTGACAACAACTCGTTTTTTTACTAAATTTGTCATGATCCTCGTTCGTATTGGGGCTTGCTAACCCAGAATGCAGATAGGAAAGAAGGTTACTTAAGATGTTATCCGGGTATAAAGTGAGACCGCTTTATTTAGTGGCTGCGCCAGTGGCTTCGGCGATATGATCGACTGCTTTGCCAACTGTATCAATTTGTTCAGCAACTTCGTCAGGAATTTCAATATCAAATGCTTCTTCTAGAGCCATGACAAGCTCAACGGTATCCAGGGAATCGGCTCCCAGATCATTAGCGAAACTTGCCTCTGGGACTACTTTATCCGGATCCTCAATTTCGAGGTTTTCGATGACGAGAGCTTTTACTGTCTTAAAAATGTCTTGATTCATTAGAAATAGATTTAACCGCTAAAAACCCTGTAGCTGCTACAGTACAAGGAGGAAACAGGGCGGGGATTACTGCTCCCTAGTGCATTTGTTGCTGCAAACAAATCGGATCAGATTGGAGGCTCCAATCCGAACAAAACCAGTGATACTTCAATGATGTGTCATAAAAAATACCTGGCATGTTTGGAAACCGCGTCTCTTTATAGCGCGGAGGAAAAACGACTCAAGCAACTTTAGTCACCGTGAGGTAGTTAGAACCCATTACCGCCTTGGAGTTGCTTGACATGGGGTGCTTTTGTAATGCACTTTCGATAGGACAATTACTATCTCAGGGCTGGCAACTCTGTACGCATAATGGTTTTGCTCCGAAGAGCCTCCAATTTCTTGGGTAATGTTTTCCTCGTCAAGGTTATTTAAGCTTGTTAGATCCAACTCACGTTCTTACCCCTCGTAAAAATGTTTAAAGTTAGACGATAGAGCTACAAACTGGAAAGCATTCGTAGGTATCGTGACTTAAATAACGTAGTACGCAAGGTACTTAGACTGGTCAGCTAACTAAGGCTTTGAGGCATGAAGCCACGCTACTTTAGTGCGGGGTGCTGACGCTAGTGGGTCAACAACCAAAGCCAATTTTATCATAGAGAGGACAACCCAATTTACTCCCTTGCTGAGTACCAATGTCCGCGAGGAATACTGGCTCCCCATTAATACAATCTACTTAAGACATAATCCGTTAACTCTAGCAGGGAAGCTTTAGCCGCCGAGGGTTTGAGACAATCCAATTGTTTGCCAGCCAGTTTGGCATGGTACGTAGCTAATTCCCGCGATCGCCAAATGCCGTCACTATCTTTAACCAAATTTAAGGCCATCTCAATATCTCCAACTTCACTAAATTCTCGCTCGATTAAGGTGTTTAAATAGGGTTTTTCCTCCATCGCATAGAGAGCCGGAGCCGTAATATTGCCACTAATGAGATCGGAACCGGCCGGTTTGCCTAAAACTTCTGTGGACGTTGTAAAGTCTAAAATATCATCGACAATCTGAAACGCTAATCCTAAATCTCGACCGTAATGATAGAGCGAATCGGCCATCTCTGAGGAAACCTCACTCAAAACCCCAGCGGCCTTAGCACTATTGGCAATCAGAGAAGCTGTTTTATAATAGCTTTTATCTAAATAGGCATCTAATGACAGATCGGTATCAAAACGATTAATACTTTGTAAAATTTCCCCCTCGGCAAAGTCACGGATCACCTCCGACAACAATTTGACCACCTCTAAGTTTTCCAGATTTGCTAAATACCAAGAGGATTGGGCAAAGAGAAAATCGCCTGCTAGTACTGCAATGCGGTTATCAAAAAGACTATTAACGGTTGGCACATTACGCCGGAGGGCTGCCTCATCCACCACGTCATCATGGACAAGACTGGCCGTATGAATCATCTCGGTAATTTCGGCTAGCCGTTGATGACGTGGGGTAAGCTCCTCCTTCAATAAGGTGGCATAGGAAACTAATAAGACGATCGCCGGACGAATACGTTTGCCCCCCGCCTCGAACAGATGTTCCGCCGCCGCTCCCAAAATAGGATGACGGGCACTAATAAGCCGCTTAAGATTATCCGTCAAGAGACGTAACTCAGGGTCAACGGGAGCAAACAGGGAGGTACTTGAGATCATCGGCGAGCCAAACCCGGCAGATTTAGTTACAAAAATTTACATATCCCTATAGTGTATTTCAGTTAATCCCCAAAACAAAAGGGAGATCATTTTCTGTTCCACCAGCTAACAGGCTGAATCTAGAAGGGTATGTCATCCAGATCGGTGTCACTGAGTACGGGGGCAGGGCTGATCGGACGAGTTAACGTCTCACTCTTCGGACTAGGTTCGGTCTTGGCCGCAGATTTGTAGCTGTCTAGATCAATCACTTTTTTCTCGCCGGTATGACTTTTGAGCATCATGATCGGACTGGCCGCTTGACGATTTCCCTCTGCCGATTTTTCTAGGGGATGAACCCTGGAAACAATCAATTCTGCCCGTTTTTCCTTAAAACCTTCGGGACGATCCACCATTTGCATACTCAAACGCCCTTCTAGAATCAGGCGATCGCCCTCTGAATAAGTTTGTTGAATTTCTGTCCCTAAATTCCCCCAGGCAACAACTTTTAAGGTATGAGGGGGATCTTCCGGTCGGCTACCTGGAAACTCGACTAACATTTGGGCGATCGGGGTTTGGTTTTCCTGGGTATAACGTAACTCAGGATTGCGAATAATCGTCGCCATTAAAATACAAGTGTTCATGTCAAAGGAGTCTCCTAACTCACTAAACTTAAATGCAATTAAATGAAAATGATGAAATAATTAGATGGCCAGTATAAACATTTCAGTTGATATTAACTTAATTATTTATAAAAAACTGATCTCATCTCCCTGAACCTGGTCAATAAATTTTTGCACATCTAGACGATAGGCTTTTAAATGGTCATCCACCCAATTACGATCTTCGCTATTGGCATAAATATGAACGAGTGGCTCTCCTGCATCCGGTAAAATTAAAACCCAATTATCATTGTTCGTATGGATAATTTTAACCCCATCAATTAATTCTAAATGTTGATGGCGGTGGATTTCTACCAAATGCCGCATTAAAGCTCCTTTTATTTTCCATGGACAACGAATCGTACAGGATTTGTGATAGACCCTGGGTAATTCGGAACGAACTTGAGCCAGGGATCGCCCTTGGAAAGTCAACATTTCTACCACCTTGGCAATACTGAACATGGCATCAAAGCCAGGATGCAGCCGAGGGAAAATAAAACCCATTTCGCCACTTCCTCCTAAAACGACATGATTATTGGCCTGGGAAGCCGCCATTAAAGCCGTCGGATTGGCCTTTGTCCGAATTACCTTACCATTATGACGACGGGCTAACTGTTCTACCGCACTGGAAGCTTGTACTGGCACCACCACCGTCCCCTTGGGATAGGCCGTCAGAATCATATTGACCATCAAGGCTGTTAGTAATTCGCCACGAATCGGCAAACCTGACTCATCCACCAAAATTAACTGTTCTCCATTAGCAGAAACTTGTACCCCTAGACTGGCTTTTAAGGCCTCTACCACCTGTCCTAATTGATGGAGAAGGGTTTCTCGTTCCTCATTGGTAACGGCGGTTTGTCGTAGGCTGGCATTTAAAACCACCGCATCGCAGCCGAATTTGGTTAAAAGAAGCGGTAAAATTGCTCCTGATACGCCATAGACGTAATCAATTACAATCTTCGAGCCACTGCTGCTTAAAACATCCACTTCTAGTAAGGTTTCAAAGGTATTACGATAGGTTTCCAATACCTGAGCCGGATAGGACATTTCCCCAATATCGGGAATACTGACCCGCCGTAAATCCTCTTTGAAATAAGCTCCTTCAATTTTCTTTTCTGTGGCTTTGGAAATATTGATGCCCTGGTTGTCCAAAAACTCAATCAATAGATATTCGGGGCGATCAGGATGAACCCGAACATGAATACCACCGACAACTTTTAGCTTGGGAATCATGGTGCGGGCAATGGGAATAGCCGTTGCTTCCAAGTTTTGAATATTAATACCGACCGACATTAGACCGGCAATCAAAGAGCGAGTGACCATGCGAGAGACATTGCGCTGATCACGGGAGACCATAATTTCCGCGCCCTGTTTCAGGGAAGATCCGTAGGCAGCCCCCAATTTCACCGCAAATTCTGGAGTCATGTCAATATTGACAATGCCTGACACCCCCCGTTGACCAAAGAGATTGCGGTGGGCCGTATTTCCCCAAATCAAATTAATGTTCAAAATGGCCCCGGATTCCACTCGCTTACTGGGCCAGACTTTAACGTTGGCACTGATTTGGGCCTCTTCTCCGATAATAGACATCGGGCCAATCACTGCCCCCTCTAGGATTTGAGTACGGCGTTCTACTCGACTGCCACGACCAATTACACAGGCCGCTAGAAAAGCTTCATCACCAATCATGGCTCCATTCCAAACAATGGCCCGTTTCAGATCGGCTCCCACTCCAATGGTGACGTTATCTCCTAGAACGGTTCCTGCTTCTAAGACGGCTCCTGGCCCAATGCGACAATCATTGCCAATTAGAACTGGCGGTTTAAGAAGGGCAGTGGGATCGATATAGGTATTTTCTCCCACCCAAATTCCCGGAGACTGTCGAGTATGGTCGAAATCCAGATTCACTTTGCCGTCTAAGGCATCATATTGGGCCTGTCGATAGGCATCTAAATGGCCAACGTCACACCAATAACCTTCGGCGATATAGCCATACATTGGCTCTTGTTTTTCTAGGAGTAGGGGAAACAGATCTTTTGAGAAGTCACTTTCTTCGTTGGCAGGTAAATATTCCAATACCTCTGGCTCTAGGATATAGGTTCCCGTATTGACGGTATCGGAAAATATTTCACTGGTGGAGGGCTTTTCGAGAAAACGGCTAATTTTTTGATTTTCGTCCGTAATGACCACGCCAAATTCCATGGGATTGGGAACCCTAGTCAAAATTAAAGTTGCTCTTGATCCTTTATCTCGATGAAAGGCGATCGCCGCCGACAGATCAAAATCGGTAATACTATCGCCACTGATTACCAAAAAAGTATCATCTAGCAGTTCCTCAATATTTTTAACGCAACCGGCGGTTCCTAAAGGTTGTTCATCTTCAACGGCATAATTCATTTGTACGCCAAAACCGCTACCGTCCTGAAAATAATCTCGGAGTGCATCAGGCAAATAATGGAGGGTCGCAATAATTTCGGTAATATTATGGCGTTTGAGCAGGTTAATGATATGTTCGGCAATGGGTCGGTTGAGAATCGGAACCATCGGTTTGGGTAAATCGCAGGTAAGAGGACGTAATCGCGTTCCAGACCCTCCAGCCATCAACACTGCACGCATACGTTCTCCTTTCTACTGGATTTTCTCCTTCAATTTAACATTTTCTTTTGCCGACGAGAATTAACGGTCTAATTGGGTAAGATTGGCATTTTGATAATAGTGGGCCAATATTTGGGTATAGGGTGTTCCCTGTTGGGCTAACCCATAGGCTCCCCACTGACTGAGTCCTAGCCCATGCCCTGAACCGCGACCTTCAATAATAAAGCTGCCACCACTTTCAGAGACCGTAAACAAGGTACTCTTGAGCTTTAGGACTTCTCTCATTTTAGTTCCCCTGATATTCTTTGTTCCCCTACTGCCCACCACTCGCATGGTGACGATTCGTCCCAAGGGAGTCGTTTGTTCAGGAATCATGGCCCGAACGGTTCCTACACCGCCAAGCAAACTACTCATTTCCCCGACACTAAAACCTTTATTCCACTGGAACACCGGCGCGCTTTGATCATAGTCCACCACCGCCCTGAGATAGGGTAGCGGAGAAGTCCAGACATCCTCCACATTTTCCGTGTGGCCACCTGAAGACGCATGAAAAGCCGCGAGAATCACTTTGCCGTTATAGGTCATCACCTGCCCCTGGGTGGCATTCACCGCTTCAACGGTGCTCACATACTCATTTTCCATGCCCTTATAGACCTGGGTGGCAGTAGTTGTATCAAGGTCATAATACCGGTTACTTTCAGCCGTACTTTTATAGATCGCAAAGGTACGAGCCGCCACAGCCTGGGATTTTAAGGCTTCCAGGGGCCAGGCGGGAACTGCTTCCGAACCCACCACACTATATAAATATTGTTCTAAATTGACCTGATTAACGGCGGTTACTCCCGAACCTTGACGAAGTAGCCGAGTTCTTCCTCGATACCAGCGATCGCCAATCCAGACTACTCCATCTCCACTGGGTTCAATAATAATTTGAGAAGCTGTCCAACCATTGAGGCTAACACCTCGACCATTGGTTCCAGCGATCGCCGGGACTAATTCACCTAAGCTTCCCAAGGTTTTGCCGCCCCCATCCTTGACCAGCGCGGGAGTAGAACTACCCACCTTAACAGAACTAACAGCCTTACGAATGGCAACGCGCAAGTCCATTGCCTGGGCTGATAGCACCGAAAAGAGGGTAAAAAAGATCGCTGCTCCTCCGAGGCGAGATAACAGTCTGACCCAAAAATTGAGATTCAGTTGGGACGAATTAATACTAGATTGATAGAACATAATAGTTTATTAATCCTCACACGCACTGCTCGATTTTAGCTCAAGTTAATCGGAGTGCAGGGATTAAATGCTTGGGAGTCGATTTTAGAATAGAGGAAGTGTAACATGATGTTAAGCAAAGGACTAATTTTCTATGGAATGGCAAGAACTATCGGGTAGTTGGGTATTAATCCCGCCCCAACCGATCGCCCTGATTCATTTTTTAGGGGGGGCTTTTGTGGGAACGGCTCCCCATGTTACCTATCGTTGGCTCTTGGGGGAATTAGCGAAACAGGGTTATGGCATCATTGCAACCCCTTTTTTAAATACCCTTGACCATACGGCGATCGCTCGTGGTGTGTTAAATCGCTTTGAAAATATTGTCGAAAGATTGCAGAATCGGGGCGTACTTTCAACGGGGTATATTCCTGTTTATGGTTTAGGTCATAGTATGGGCTGTAAACTCCATTTATTAATCGGCAGTCTCTATAGTGTGGAAAGAGCCGGCAATATTCTGATTTCTTTTAATAATTATCCTGTCAAACAAGCCATTCCCTTAGTCGAACAATTATCTCAACTAGAATTGGATAAGGTGTTTAAATCACTACAGGCCCAATTTGATTTTAAATCGGATTTAAGCTTGGATTTTAACCTTGAATTTAGTCCCACACCGACAGAAACAACGGATTTAATTAGCCAAAGTTATGCGGTGCGACGCAATTTATTAATTAAATTTAGCAATGACACGATTGATCAAACCTTAATATTACACCCCATCCTCGGCGATCGCTTTGCCAATTTGATTGCGTTTCGGACATTGCCAGGCAATCACCTTACTCCTCTTGGCCAAGAACTGCAATGGCAAGCGGGATCTGTTTTCACTCCCTGGGATGCGATCGGCCAATGGCTCAAAGATTCTCTCTCCCAGGATCTTCAGAAACTCAGTCAGGAAATTCTGCGTTGGCTCAATCCAACTGTTTTATCCTTGTAAGTAACTATGCTAATCTTAAAAAAATAAATTCTTATCATCAAGGAGCTTTAAATATGAATCGCAATGAGCTTTTTTCTGCAACAGTCTCTTTGATAGCTGCTAGTTTTTGTTTAGGAAACTCCTTGCCGGTTCAGGCCGAAACCTGTCAAGCCTTGATGCCAGTGGGGGGCAATAATACCACCGTTAGAAAAACCGTCAGTCAGCCCTCAATTCCCCTTTTTGGCCCCATTGGTTTAAATAATGATTGGAATACAGACTTTATCGTTGAATCTAATGCTAAGTATAAAAACTATAAAGTGATCCTCCTGCCAACCAGTAACGGGGAATATTCTATTCGGACGTATTTAAAGTATAGTGACAATACAGCAGATAATTTCTATGATCAAAAACCCAGTCTCACTGCCAATAAACCTCTCGTGATTACCGGATTTCCTCGTAGTCAACAACAACCCTATCAGGTCAATGTTTTTGTCGGTGACTTAGTTTCTTTGGGCAAAGGTTATCAAGTTACCGTTGAAGGGTGTCGGTAATTAGTCACAGCAATAAGTGGGGCTTAATTCTCATTAAGCCCCAAAAATACTAGAGAGGCAGCAAGTCATCAATGGAAGGAGGAGAAAGACCAGA
>Ga0208854_1000323_pt1 | contig 11906 bp, 12 predicted proteins | sample LakMenEpi30Nov11_FD_150748 | JGI IMG/M metagenome (GOLD analysis project Ga0208854, IMG submission 150748) | Freshwater microbial communities from Lake Mendota, WI - 30NOV2011 deep hole epilimnion (SPAdes) | ecosystem: Environmental > Aquatic > Freshwater > Lake > Epilimnion/Euphotic zone ...
TGAGCCTCCAAAGGCCATAACCTTGCACCTGATCGTTTTTAAAATGCTTGAAAGCATTATCTGGCAAGGGTTCTATACTTATTCAGCAAGCCCTACCTAAGAACTCGCCAATGTCGTTGGCAATTTTTGCTTCAGGCCTTTGGTTGGTTATCAGAGGCGAAAAATTTGGCCTGTGGTCAATGTGATAATTGTCGTCGCTTTAATTTACATTAAATTACATTCAAACGTTAAGTTAAGACTTAACATCACCAGCTTGTTTCATGGCATCTAGGGTCTCCTGCGCTTTTTGAGCATTCACTCCCTTACCCTGAGACTTAAACAACTGGGCTGCTTTTTCCAGATCAGCGATCGCTTTAGTGGGATTTTTAAGTTGATAATAGGTTAAACCGCGATTATAGTAAGCATCAGCAAACTTGGCATTAAATTCAATACTTTTACTGTAATCAGCAAGGGCTTTATCGGGTTGCTTGAGACGGTTATATAACAAGGCACGATTATAATAGGCATTGGCACTTTTGGGATTAATTTTAATCGCTTCGTTATAATCTGTAAGCGCGATTTTATGCTTGCCGAGATCGTCTTGAGCGTTACCTCGATAAATATAAAAATCTGCATATTTGGCATTCAGTTTGATCGCATTAGAACAGTCTTGAATGGCTTTATCATACTGTTTTAATAAATAAAAGGCATAGCAGCGATTACCAAAGGCATAGGCAAATTTGGGGTTCAATTCTATCGCTTTATTGTAGTCGGCGATCGCTGGATCATACTTTCCTAAAATATGTTGAGCATAACCTCGATTATAAAAAGCATCGGCATCTTTAGGATTGAGTTTAATAGATTCCGAAAAGTCTTGAACGGCTCCCTTATAGTCCTGGGCTGCCAGTTTATCAACGCCCTGATTATACCATTGTACTGCTGTCTTAGGGGATGAAGAGCTTGAAGGGGTTGAAGAGGCTGAAGGAGTTGAAGAGGTTGAAGGAGTTGAAGAGGTTGAAGGACTAGCTTGTTGAGCCAACAGTGGCCATTGACAACAGAGCATGAATCCTAGGGCCGTTGACCGCAGCAAGGATGTTAGTATAATTCTCATTTTCTTGAATCAATTTTTAACCATTGACGTTGAACTTATTCTCAGTTTAGATCAATTTTCGTAACAGTTCTAATAGCTGCTCAATTTCCTCTTTGGTCGTGAAGTAATGACAACAGGCTCGGATACAACTGGGAGAAACAATCGTTCTCAGATAAAAACGGGAGTCCTCTAATTTCTGCACCAACTGAGCAGGGGATTTTCCCTCGGTTAAACGAAAAGAAACCAAGCCAGCTTCGGGATAGGTCGGCAAAAGACAGGTAAGGCCCCCAATCTCCTGTAATCCTTCCCAGAGATAACGACTTAAGGCGCAAATCTGTTGATAGCGTTCTTGGCTTGTCCCCGCTTGTTGATGAACGGCGATCGCGGCCCGTAGTCCTGCATATTGGGGCACAGCAGAAGTGGCCACCTCAAAACGACTGCCATCGGCTTTCCAACCAACCACTTGACCCTGGGCATTGTATTCTAAACTGCGCCAGCCCACATAGGTCGGTAAAAGCTGGGGAAGATGTTCGGGTTTAATATAAAGTCCTCCCACTCCCGCCGGGCCACAGAACCATTTGTGACCAGTAAAGGCATAGTAGTCCACCACCGAATTACTCAGATTTAGGGCCAGAGAACCGGCTGACTGGGCCCCATCTACCAAAACTTGAATGGGATAATGACCTGGATAATCGTGACAGGCCTGGGCGATCGCCTCTAGGGGTAGCACCTGGCCCGTATTCCAGAGCAAATGACTTAAAACCACTAAACGAGTTTTAGGCGTAAGCTGATCTTGAATAACCGCCACCGGCTCACCGCTTTCTAAGGTTGCCAGCAGCGGACATTCCGAATAAGTCACCCCAAACCGAGCCGCGATCGCCTGCACAATGGCAATAACCCCAGGATGTTCACAATCGGTTAATAAGATATGATCGCCCGCTTGCCAATCCATTCCCCACAGCACAATATTACAGCCCGCCGTCACATTATCCGTAATGGTCAGGGTTCCAATAGCGACATTTAATTCCTGAGCCAAGGATTGACGTAATTGGGACAACTGGTTTTGAAACCAACGATTCCCCACAATCGAGAAAGGCCCTTCCGCCTCTAAAAAACTATAGGCCTCTAAAATTGCCGTTAGGGATAATTGAGGTAAAATCCCCTGGCCACCAAAATTAAAATAATGTTTACCTTCAAGACCTGGAAATGCTGCCCGCAAAGACGGCCAAGAATCAACAGTTGTATTCGTCACTGACATAGGGAAAAGAGAGGGAAAGAGGCAAATCGTTAGTCATAGACAATGGGGATTGTACTTGACCATTCACCTCCAATAATATCACCTGAATCACGAGGCGATTTAATCCCTTTCCTTCTTTTCACTGCATAATCACCTAGAAGACCGTAACTTCGGTAAGGTAGAAGCAGGGATCATCCGTCGCAATCTTAAGCTTGATGGCAAACCGATCAAGAATCTATGGATATTGAGCAACTTATTTGGCAGTATGGTCAGGGGGAAAGGGATTTTAGTCGCCTGGATCTTCAACATACAGAAATTATCCACACCGATCTTAGTGAAACTAACCTCAGCCGCACTTCTTTGGAAGCATCAAGCGAATTTATCTGGTGTTGATCTCTTTATACTTTCTTCAGAAAACCCCTGATGTTTCGTTGGCCTCTAGCCTCAGAGTCTCTGCACTTAAAGCTTTCTAGCCTATATGAAGGTTTTTTGATGGTTCAATAGCTTGGATCGGGAGGTGTCTTTATCTTTGCAAATATACCATCCGTAAATTTAGGTATTTTCGAGGTTGACCAGATAAAGAAATTATGATTAGATTAATAGTAGATAAGCATAGGCTATTTTAGAGGGGAAAGACTGCCTAGTTAAAAACCGTATCGAAGACATCTCTGTAGAACAGTAGTTGTGCTAACCATAATCAAATTTTATTTGCTTAAAAGTCACTCTAAATTTTATAAATTTCCCTTTTTGATTAAAAGCTCCTTACGTTTTATGAGTAAATTCTTATTATCTGTCGCTAGTTTAACCTTCGGTAGCTTGTTGGCAATCGGTTTGTCTCCTGCTCAAGCTGCCTATATCAGTTTTAATAATTTTGGCAACGTTGGAGCCGAGAACGTGGGGGACAGTGACTTCCACAAGATGACCCTAAAAGTTCAAGATCAAGGTGATATTGCTGCGTTGGCCAGCAACCAAGTACTCTTCACGTTCACGGCGAAAAGTACACTTTCGTCTAGTTTGGCAGCAACGGGACTCTACTTTTTCGATAATGCTGGTTTGTTTTCCAGCTATAGTTTTTCTTCTGCCTATTCGACGGCTGGCAATAGCTTGACAGGTCAAAGTGGCGGAAGCTTGTTTCAAGGAAGTTCTATTGGGACAACGAGCGCCACCTATAGTTTCAATAGCAGCAATAATGCTGATGGACTACAAGCCAATGAATTGGTGGGCATTGTAGCAACGCTTAACAGTGGCAAATCCTTGTTTGATGTTAATTCAGCCTTTTGGACTGCAGGTAAGTTTTTGATCGGCAGTAATGTTGTCGGTTATAGCGGCAGTAGTAATCAAGATTCCTTTTATGTGGGAACACCTGACTTTCGCCTCGTCACTAGTCCGGGTGCAACTTGGCAGAGTGTACCGCCTTCTTTTACTAACGTATCTGATCCAGGACCGGGGGCTGTCCCTGAACCCTTAACCCTGTTAGGGGCTGGAGTGGCAGCCGGATTAGGCTCCTTATTCAAAAAACGTTTTAACCAATCTCAAGATAAGTCCTGATTTTGGATTTACCGGTTTGTTGTTTAACTTTTAAGATAGGTGTAATGTCTGAGGCTGCGTTCATAGTTTTGAAGCAAAAGCTGGGACTCTTCTAAGCTCATACGATTATCCTCCAGGGCTTCCTCAGTATAGCGACGCATATTTTCTAATAAATCTTCAGCATCGTACTGGACGTAGCTAAGAACCTCGGTGATCGTATCGCCTTTGACGAGATGTTCAATTTGATAGCCCTTGGGGGTCATTTGGATATGAATAACGTTGATATCGCCAAAGAGATTGTGTAAATTACCCATAATTTCCTGATAGGCTCCCACCAAAAACATGCCTAAGTAGTAAGGTTCGGGATGGGGATGGGCAATTTCACTATCATAATTTTTAGCTTCAATCAGTGGATGTAGTTCTAAAACGGATTTAACATCGCGTAGATCAATAAACTGATCGATTTTGCCATCACTATCGCAGGTAATATCAGCTAGAATAGCCCGTTGGGTCGGTTCTTCATCGAGGCGGTGAATGGGCATAATCGGGAAAAGTTGATCGATCGCCCAGGAATCGGGAGCCGACTGGAAGACGGACATATTAATGTAATAGATAGAAGCCATATTCCGTTCGAGATCTTCGAGATCATCGGGAACGTATTCCTGTTGCCGACAAATGCTTAAAATTTTGCTACAGCAGGCCCAATAAAGTTGTTCTGCCCTGGCGCGTTCTTTGAGTCCGAAGTAACCAAAGTTAAAAAGACTGATCGCTTCCTCTTTAAACTGCACAGCATCGTGATAGGCTTCCTGATAATTTTCCTCGGTAATGGTTTCTAGGGTTTCCCAGAGATTGCGAATAATTAAATGCTCTTTTTCACTCTGAATATCTGGGACTTGATTGGGAATATCATTGGTGGCCAGCACATCAAAAATTAACACGGATTGATGAGAGGCGATCGCCCGACCACTTTCACTCACTAAGGTAGGGCAAGCCATACTGGCCGCTTCACAGGCTTCTTGAACAGCGGAAATCACGTCATTAACATAGTTTTGAATATTGTAATTTTTAGAAGCATAAAAATTAGTTTTGGAACCGTCATAATCCACCCCTAAACCACCACCCACGTCTAAATATTGCATATTAGCCCCTAATTTGGCCAGTTGAACGTAGATCTGACTAGCCTCGGTCATGGCTTCTTTGAGCACAGAAATAGAGGAAATTTGGGAGCCAATATGAAAATGTAATAGCTGTAAACAATCCAACATCTTGGCATCTTTTAGCTGATTTACGACTAAGAGCATTTCAGGAATGGTTAAGCCAAATTTAGCGCGATCGCCGGTAGAAATGCCCCAACGTCCTACCCCTTGAGTACTTAATTTAGCCCGCACACCCAGAATCGGTTTAATCTGCAAATTTTGACTAATTTCGATCGCGAGGGTTACTTCCGAAACCTGCTCCACCACAATAATCGGTCGATGCCCTAAACGTCTTGATAATAAAGCGGTTTCAATATATTCTCGATCTTTGTAACCATTGCAAACGAGTAAGGTTTGCCCCTGTTCTGATTCGGGATTCGGATCGGGTTCTAGGGTAGCCAAAGCGATCATTAATTCGGGTTTTGAGCCTGCTTCTAAACCAAAATGGTAGGGCTTACCGTAGCGCACCAAGGATTGTACAATATGGCGATGTTGATTACATTTAATCGGATAAACGCCTCGATAGGTATTTGGATATTTATAACGGGCAATTCCCCTGGCAAAAGCGGCATTTAAACGGTTAATCCGATCTGCTAAAATATCGGAAAAACGCAGGAGCAAGGGTAAACCAATATTGCGTTTACGGAGAGCTTCTACTAATTCATATAAATCTAAGGAGCCGCCATGATCTCCCTGGGGTGATACGGTAATATGACCCGCCGAATTAATGGAAAAATAGGGATCGCCCCAACCTTCAATGCGGTAAAGATTTTCACTATCTTCAATACGCCAAGGTTTACGCAGAATGGGGACTGGTGCCGATAAAGCTAGGGATTCGGGGAGTGTTTCGGGGATGACCTGAAGTTCTAATGCTTCTAATTCCATGATCGTTGCTAGTAATAATAAATAGAATTTTAAAAACTAATTCATCGGATTGGGGGATTCGGAAGTAGAAAGTGGGGATTCGGAAGTAGAAATTAAAGACTGTTGAATAATTAAACGCGATCGCGTCCGTTGTTGTGGATTCAGAAAAGTCTGTTGTAAGGGTTGCCAGGCTTGCCATTTTTGTAAGCGATCGCCTTGAATTTTCTCAATTAGAACTGGTAGTAATAATAAAGCTTTCCCCTCACAGATTTTCTCCAGCCAAGCTCTCAAGACGATACTATCATTAATATCTCCTAAAACCTCCTGAATTGCTTTAATCAACTTAATCATTTCTTGATAATCATGATCATAAAAATCCGTAAATAATTCTAGTTGATAACGGGTTCGTTTTGCCTGTTTTCGCAAATCATGGAGAATGGTTTCCTGGGTCTCCAAAATCAGATCAATTTGACTAGGGGTAAGATTCGCAATCAAAACCCTTTCTCCATTTTCCTTTACTTCTGTATTTACCAACCAGGACGGATGGAGAAAAAACTGACTCAGAGTAGGCAAAAGCAGATCTGGCAAAACGTCCTGAATCGGAAAAGCAGCGATCGCTGTCCATTGGGGCCTTTGGAGCCAATCTTCTAATCCTTGTTTTAAGGCTGCGTAGTGATTGCCATTGAGGATCAGACTGGTTTCCTTAAAGGTTTTTTGACGTTGTTTGTGGAGAGTATCCCGCAAGCTTGCCAGTTGTTTTTGTTCCACTGCGGGCAGATCGGTTTGGCCCCATTGCGTCAGCTTTTCCTGTTGAACATCCAGATCCCGTAAACTTCCCAGCGAGCGAGCAACCATTCCCACTCTTTTGGCTTGTATTCTTTTCGGTAAAATAATTGCCCCAGTAAAACCGGCGATCGCGGTTCTGAGTCGTCGCATTCCCACCCGCATCTGATGGAGTTCCTCTGGATCATCATCCCTAAGAACACCCTCTTCATGTTTGAGCATTTTACGGTAATGGCGAGCGATCGCTACCACTGCCCAATCGCCAAAGGTTTTTGCCTGGGAAGAATGACTCATGACTCTGGGACTATAGAAGAAAAAATTGAGCTTAGTCTCCCTATATCCTAGTTTCTAATCATCGTCCCTAGTTTATGAAAACGTTAAGAAAGAAAAATCCTCCATCGCGGAGGATTCAGAAACATCAATCTTGCTTTTCCACACCAATCGAGCAGAGAAGATCCTTGGCATGGGTCTCCGTTTTAACGGCTGTATCCACGTGGGAAATCTTGCCATCACCGTTAATAACATAGGTCACACGCTTAGCATAGCCCCCAGCATCCACATCATAAGCTTTGGTGATGAGTCCATCTCTATCCCCTAACAATTGAAAAGGCAGTCCATACTTCTTTTTAAACTGCACATGGGAGGCCCGACCGTCCATGCTTAAGCCTAGTACCACCACACCTTTTTTTTGATACTCATCGTATTGCTCTTTGAAGCTCTGAGCCTCCTTGATGCAACCGGGGGTGTCATCTTTGGGATAGAAATATAAAACAACAGTTTTGCCAGCGAAATCAGAGAGAGAGACCTCTTTACCCTGATCATTAGTCGTCGTAAAGTTAGGTGCATCAGTGCCGACTGCTAAAGCCATAATTCCTCATCATTGACAATCTATGGAACGTCTTGATTTTAAAGCGGGAGCTTGCCAAAAAACAAGGTGTGGTCTTCCGCCCTGTTCTGAGTTGCTCACATAAAAAAAACTCCGACTGAAACAGACGGAGGGAGATGTTGACGAATCGGAATAATTTTAACCGCCAAAAATTTGATCTTTTAAAGCACCAAACTCTGAAAGTAGTTCCTGACGGTTTGAGGCTTTCCAGAGATAACGCCAAACAAACCAAGCCGTGTAGCCTAAGCCGATCAGTTGCAGCATAGGCGCGAGTAGGGGAATATCATTAATTGCATCTAGAACAGCGACTAAGATTTTGACACTGACAATGCCTAAAACAATGATACCAATACTAATTAAGGGTTGTTTATTATCGGCGAAAAATTCACCGGTATATTCTGGGACTTTACCCAAAACTTCCCAGATCGGCTGTAGCCATTCTTGCCAAGGCTGATCGGTAATCGGGCCTTTTTTACCAGTGGCTAGGGTTCCGAGATCGGTTTTTAGCCCAGAAGTAGCGGTTTTTTGTTCCACATTGGATTCCATCTTCAACAATTCCTTCTGTTAAGATTGAACATTTATTGCTGACAGTTGCCTGTTGTCGAGGGCTGTTTAGCTTCTGCTCATATTATCTTAAAAGTGAGCGAAAGACCCCCTGTTGCCTTTTTCCTGAAAAAGAACTCACAAAAATCAACCCTTTCTCTCGGCTAAACCAGTCTCAGGGCGATCGCCTCTAAATTTTAGATCCTTTGTGTACTAATTCTTTTGGCGTGTTCTATACAAAATCAATCAGGATAGCCGAAACCGTTACCTAATCTATCGTTCAAAAGATAAGATGCGTTTGCTCTGGATCGCTGTTTGAGTAGGGATGATTTTAAGTAGAAAAAGTGCTAATATCAGCAAATAAATAATGGGTTTTTCCGAGAGGACGGAACTTTAATGAGCGATCGCCTTATCAAATTTAGTGCGTCCGGGCGATAAACCCATCACGCGAGTTTGCAAGACATCGGGAGACAAATCCTTAAGCTGAATTTGTAAATCCTCTAATTGCGCTTTTTCTGCACAGAGAATATAGAACTCCAAAATTGCGGGATGACGTTCAGCGACTACTTTTAGGATATTAACATTCTGCCCAAAGAGTTCGCTCAATTTATCAGAAATACTCATTAAAATGTTAGGACGATTTTTCATCATAACCTGAATTTCAACCGTACAAACCTGACAATTCCACTGTAGTATTCGCTGATGTTCGGGTTTGATATTTCTCAGAGTAGGACAGTCTTGACGATGAACTCTCAGTAGGGGCTTTTGATTACGTTCACTTGCAATGCCAATAATCTCACCATTTCGGGGTAAAGGAAAACAACAAGTTGCCAAAATAATTTCTTGGTTAGGCTCAGTCCCTAAAAGAGAAGACCTTGTACCATAATGAGGAAAAACAGATGGACTGTTTGTTCTGAGTCTCGATTCAACTATTGATATTACTTTCTCAATACCAATCGCCCCCGATCCTAACTTTTCCTGCAAGGTTAAAGTATTTTTATAATTGAGTTTTTGAACTACCTTAAGGTAAGTTTCTCCATTAAGAGAGTATTGATTACCAAACTGTTGTCTTAAAATTTTGATGCCATTTTCAATATCTCTTTCTTTGAACCATTTGCGAATTTTTTCCTTCGCTTTTTTTGTTGCGACAAATTCTAGCCAAGTGCGATCAGGACATTGATCAGGGCGTTCAATGATTTGGATAATCTGATTATTTTGTAATTGTGTATTAAGGGGAACTTCTTTGCCGTTGATTAAAGCTCCTTGACAGCGATGACCAATATTCGTATGCACTCCATAGGCAAAATCCACAGGGGTCGGATGCTTACTAGTTTGGGGATCAAAGCTTAATTGAATCTCTTTACCCGCAGGAGTTCTGGCAATAATCACTCCTCTGGAATCATTAAATAGAGAATCCTTGTCTAACCAATCAGCCAACGATTCTAAGTCAAAAATTTGTAAATCTTGATATTCTAAACCGAGATTTTTATCAACAATAAACTGCCCCATGAGAACAGGATCATGAGTTAGATAAAGTGAACCGCCGCCAATTTCTTTGGCAAACACCAGGTTAACAATATCTTCAAAAGCCAGACTATCTGGGTAAGGACGTAAATTATTTGCTTCTTCTAAAATTTTTTGGTACTCAATGCCATGCTCTGAATTAACCCGAACCCAATCTAGTAATTCGCTGGTCAGTCTTCTTTGTTCGTTTAGACTTGGATATTCTAGCTCAATATTACGAATAACGGAATTGATAGTAATCGGCGAAACTTCAATATAAAGTTCTCCTGCTTGAATCGCTTTTGCTAGTTGCACAATGCACTTATCTGGTTGATCTGGCTCAAGTAAGAGGTCTAGTAGGGGAGAAAAACTGGTAACGATGTGATGATGATAGTCCATGTGCAAAAATAACTGGCACAGTTAAAATTTAATTTGTTGTTTAGTATTGTATGGATTCACTTGTGGGATGTCAGTGGAAAAAAAAGGGAATTTTGCTTTTGAACCGTACGCATGTTTACCTATCGCAACAAAAGTCAGAAAAGCCTTGTTTATCAAGGTTTTTACTAACACAGAAGAAAATTTTTCACAAACCCAACAAACTTATACTATCCCAGCTACTGTCGAAAAAATGTGTCGTCCAATACAAAAACATTCTCAAGAAAAAGATGCCATCCCGATCTTGGACAGGACAGCATCAACATAAATCTTGTACATACAAAAAAAGGGAAATAACGGGAATTCCATTAATTCGCTACCTTTGTTCGTTGTGGAATAGTTGTTATTGTTGTGGCCCCATTTTCCACACTGTTAGGGGGATAGATGACTGGTTGACCATTAGTATCTAAAGATAAAGAGTTAGTTTCGTTCATACCGAGAGGTTCATTCTGAGCTGAGGAAGGGACTTTCCGTGTTTTATTCTTTCTGTCAAGCAAATCTTGATCTAAAACTCGTTTTCGTTTTTTCTCGCGTTCCTTGCTGGTTGTTGCAGCATTCTGAATCGGGATATAGGAGATGGATGGAGCGATAATTAGTTCACCTCTGGCAATTTTAGCTAACAGGGCCGAAATCGAACCTTTGTCTGCGTAAATACAGCCATAAGCTTCGGCAATCGTTTCTAATCGGTCTTTATCTTCAGGACTAATATTGAATTTATAAGACTGATGACCTAATTTGGGCTTTTGGCCACGCCCTAATTCTAAATTTTCAATTCTGGGATTAGGGTTTGACATTTTTGAAGTTAACTCTCCTCAACAAATACAAAGGTGGAAAGTCCGCAAAACCCACAAGTCCTTGCATTTAAGACCTCTGGAATTTGCAAACCGTCTTGATACGCTGACAAGTCAACGCAACAAGGATTAGGAAGTTTCTTTCCTAATCTAGGTTTCTATTATGTCATGTATAGGGTCTTTCGGACAGTTATGCTGTGATCTTAGTCACAGTTTAGAGTCTTTTTGCCTTTTACTGCGTTGATATATTGCCGAACTCACCTTGCCTAGAAGCACCTTCCTACTCCTGCGACTACATATGGAAAAAAAAATCCAAAAGTGGTGTTGACGTTTGGATAATTGCGATGCTATAACAGAGGAAGGCATTTTAAAGGAGATTGACTATGAAATTTACGCTCTCTGCCCTGTTCACCATTATTGCAATGTCTTTGGTTGCGCTCAACAACGGTTATGAGTTCAGCAATCACATTTTGGTTGAGCATGATCGCTGTGTAATTGCCAAAAACTAGTTGTGCATTTGTGCCTCCTTTTGGAATTAGGAGGCTTTAATCCTCTTTTTCCAGCAATTCTAAATTTAGGGTTTCATGACATAAAAAGCCTTATAACAAGAGGGTTGTACAATTCTTAACAATTACAGTGATCGCTGAAGCGACGCAAAATCGTTCCAAATTTATTTTTGCTGCTCTTTTTCTTATGAAAGGTTAAATATGCTTTATATTCTTTTGTTTGGATTGTTGTTCAAAGAGGTTCACTCTGAGTTAGTTGAAATGCTAGTCGGTTTAGTGTTATATGGAACTAAAGCTGATGAAGCCCAGCAAATCTATCTTATTTCGGTTTTAGCCTCTATTTTTTCCATTTTTCTCTGTTTTCTGACTTTTTAGAGAGGTAAATCGTCTTAAGAACACTAGAGCAATGAATGTCCGTTATTCGCTTATTATCTTTGTAAGGACGATTAAACTCTTGGATACAGGGGTTTAACCGACATTCCGCAGGTTGCCGCCACCCATAGAGTAATTAATTTAAACTACTCTATTCATGGTGTATTAAAACAAATTAACGCCATATAGAAAGA
>Ga0208854_1000324_pt1 | contig 11894 bp, 10 predicted proteins | sample LakMenEpi30Nov11_FD_150748 | JGI IMG/M metagenome (GOLD analysis project Ga0208854, IMG submission 150748) | Freshwater microbial communities from Lake Mendota, WI - 30NOV2011 deep hole epilimnion (SPAdes) | ecosystem: Environmental > Aquatic > Freshwater > Lake > Epilimnion/Euphotic zone ...
GGTATGAAATCGAATTTTGCATACATCTGGAAACCAGTCTGAGCCAATGTTTTAAAAGTTGCATCTTTAGAGATTCATACTGTAAATCAGCAACGCCCCCTGCAACACCTGTTCCTGCGACACCAATTCCAACAACACCAATTTCTGCGACACCTGTTCCAACAACACCTATTCCCGATCGCTCTATCCCTGCGACACCTATTCCTGCTTCCCCATTGCCGCTTTCTCCTAGCCCCTAATCATGGATTTTCGGAACGTTAATACTCTTTGGTCATCGGTTTTAGTGGAGACTCTTCATCGGCTGGGATTGAAGTTTGCCATTATTTGCCCTGGTTCTCGTTCTAGTTCCTTGACCCTGGCTTTTGCCCAACATCCTCAGATTGAAACTCTTCCAATTTTAGATGAGCGATCGGCGGCCTTTTTTGCCCTAGGACGGGCCAAGCGATCTAGAAGACCCGTTGTTCTCGTCTGTACATCAGGAACCGCCGGAGCCAATTTTTATCCCGCTATTATTGAAGCCACCGAAAGCCAGATCCCTTTAATCGTATTAACTGCCGATCGCCCACCGGAATTACGTCATTGTCATGCAGGGCAAACCATCGATCAGCTTAAACTCTATGGCTATTACCCTCGATGGCAAAGCGAGTTAACCATTCCTAGTTCAGCCTTAGAATCATTGCAATATCTTCGGCAAACAATAGTTCATGCCTGGGAACGCAGTCTTTACCCTCAAGCCGGTGTGGTTCATCTCAACTGTCCTTTTCAAGAACCTTTAGCCCCCATTCCCGATGCTGCTGTTCTCTCTTTGGCTGATAGTTTTCCCCTAGACTCTTTTTGGGCAATGGTTCGGCCAATCTCCGGCAACTTAAGGATATCAACCCTCGTTAATTCGGACTTAACGCTTCTTCTTCAACATTGTTCAGAGCAAGCTCCCTGGCCCGCCAAAGGCATTATTATCGCCGGATTGTATCAAGGGGATGATCCTCAGTCTTATTGTCAAGCGATCGCTGCTCTATCCCAACATTTAGCCTATCCTGTCTTCGGAGATGCCCTTTCCCCCCTGCGAAATTTTTTTGATGGCAGTTACCCCCTGATTACGACCTACGATTTTGTGTTACGCAATCCCCAAATTGCTCAAACATTAAACCCCGATTGCATCATCCAAATTGGAGAATTACCAACCAGTAAAAACCTGCGAATTTGGTTAAGTCAACTGTCTTGTCCTCGCTATATTGTTGATACCTCTAGAGATAACTTTGACCCGTTACACGCCCAGACCCAGCATCTCAGACTTTCTCTTTTCCAATTTGTGACCATTCTTGCCGAGCAGAAAAAGCCAGCCTCTAGAAAAAAAGAATACCTGCAAGAGTGGCAAGTTTTGGAACAAAAAATCCAGCAACAAATGACAGTAATAATGACAGAGAGAGAGGAGCTATTTGAAGGAAAAATTGCCTGGTTAATTTCTCAATCCTTACCGAGCCAAACCCCAATTTTTATTGCCAACAGTATGCCGATTCGCCATGTAGAATTTTTTTGGCAGCCGAATCAAACCTATAGTCAACCCTATTTTAATCGAGGAGCCAATGGCATTGATGGTACACTTTCCTCCGCCCTGGGAATGGCTCACCAAGAAACGCCCAGTTTACTCTTGACGGGGGATTTGTCATTATTGCATGACACCAATGGCTTTTTAATTCGTCCCTATTTCCGAGGGCATCTAACCATTATCCTGATTAACAACAACGGCGGTGGTATCTTTGAAATGTTGGCGATCGCGTCCAAAGAATCCTATTTTGAAAATTATTTTGCCACACCCCAGTCTATTAACTTTGCCAAACTTTGTGTAAGCTATAATGTTGATTATTTTCTCATCAATGACCAACAGACCTTTGTCGAACTAATCAGCAATCTTCCTCAAGAAGGGATCCGTTTATTAGAAATTAAGACGGATCGAAAAGCTGATGCAGCTTGGTTAAAGAAGATTGGTCATCAATTAGCTTTCCTTACTGCATAGAATATTCATTAATTTCTTTTTATCCTAAACGCTTAACTTCAACCCTAAATGCCTAACTGCCATGAAAATAAATCCCCTCATTCTACTCACTGCTATTCTATCAATGGTAGTTATTCCTATCCAAGTTAAAGCGGATTCACCAGCAACCAGTCCTTCGAGCTGTATTCGGGAACCCCAAGACTATATTGGAGCCGTTACCCTTGGTCAAATGGCCTATCAGGGTATGTTTCAGTCCCAGGGAATTCCCAGCGCAGGGGGGTTAATTGAAGCCTATTCTGCCGGTAATGTCACCTCCAAAAGTATTGTGCAAGCCGCTATCAAAAGTTGTATTTTATCCAAAGATTATCAGTTGGATCAAAATCAGGGCTATTTGAATGATCTCGATCAAGAGTTACGAAGTTTATCTCGCAATAATTAGCAATAATTAGTAATAATTAGTAATAATTTAGAGCATTAAACTTAAGTAATTTTCTAGATTAATCATCATCAGGAAAACCGATAAAAAACTGAGGCAAAGTCAAAAAAGCCAAAGATTGATAAGATTGATCTAGAATAATCCAGACTAAATTTTATGCAATTCATTGATCAGGCAGAAATCGAAGTAGAAGGCGGTAAGGGAGGAGATGGTTTAGTCGCCTTTCGTCGGGAAAAATATGTGCCGGCGGGAGGGCCCTCTGGGGGCAATGGCGGTCGAGGTGGTTCTGTGATCCTAGCGGCGGTTAACGATTTGCAAACGCTCTTGGACTTTCGGTATGCTCGTTTATTCAAAGCGGATAATGGTAAACGGGGAGGACCAAATAATCGCACGGGAGCAGCCGGAAAAGATGTGATTGTTCAAGTTCCCTGCGGTACTATTGTTTATGATGCTGAAACGGGCGAGATTTTAGGGGATTTGGTGGTGGATGGTCAAAGCCTTTGTGTTGCCCAGGGTGGGAAAGGAGGATTGGGGAATGAACATTTTCTCAGTAACCGCAATCGCGCTCCAGAATATGCCTTACCTGGACTAGAAGGGGAAAAGCGGCTGTTACGTTTGGAGTTAAAACTATTGGCAGAAGTAGGGATTATTGGTCTTCCTAATGCCGGAAAATCCACCCTGATTGCTTCTCTATCGGCGGCCCGTCCTAAAATTGCCGATTATCCTTTTACAACTCTTGTTCCTAACCTGGGTGTAGTACGTAAACCGACAGGAGATGGAACTGTATTTGCCGATATTCCTGGTTTAATTGAAGGAGCCCATGCCGGTGTGGGTTTGGGCCATGATTTTTTACGTCATATTGAACGCACTCGGCTGTTATTACACTTAGTCGATATGACCTCAGACGATCCCCTTAAAGATTATCAGGTAATTGAGGAAGAGTTACGGGCCTATGGTCATGGTTTAGGCGATCGCCTACAAATTATTGCCTTAAACAAAGTGGATGCTGTTGATACTGAACAAGTTACTTCCATTCATCAGTCTCTCGCAGAAATAACATCGGCCCCGATCCTAACAATTTCAGCCGTAGCTAGAACCGGTTTAGAGAGCTTAATGCAGGTTATTTGGGATCGATTAGATAAAATGAAAGAGCAAGAGGAAGAAGAGATGAGAATCTAAACTAAACGTTCTGCCGCATTAGATAATTCCATCACCACCCGATCAGAATAGGGTTTAATCAACCACCAAATAAAAGGCGAAAGCCAACCCCGTAGGGTGACGGAATAGGAGATATAAGTGCCGCAGAGAGTCGATTCCATTTGGTAAGTAATCTTCTGTTCCATCCCAGGAAAAGTTAACACTCGCAAACTCAGTAATTGTCCTGGGCGTACATTTTCCACAAATAGACGAATGGGAATCGGGGTTAAACGAGTAACAGCTTGATAAATAAGGCCCGGTTTAGCGATTAATCCTAAAGGAAGATTGGTTTTGGCAAAGAGTGGATGCCAGGATACGTCCGCCAAATTAACCAGTTTGCACCACAACACATCGGCAGGAGCCTTACTGACAACCCGATAGGTTTTATAAAGAGAAAAAGAGCAGAATAACTTTCCCTTAGCAGCAATTAACTTGAGGTCGAATTGGAGAATGATCATCGCGATCGCTCAGTGTTTTCTAAATATAGGCGGAAATATCCTCCTGACAATCATCAGCTAGGTAGCAAAGGGCCCGAAAGCGCAGACCGACTAACTGTTCATAGAGAGGGTTGAGTTTACAAAGGGGAGGGATATGAACCAGCTTATGGCCAAATAGCTTAACATCTCGCTCAAAAGGACATTGGGGTGGAATTAATTTACAAACAAAGCGGGCTAAACGAGGATCATGGATGGCCATCCCATCTAGCCAATCTTTAACAGGATGTAATAAATCGGGGTGGGGATCGGGACGGCCGCTCTGGCTATAGTCACCATGAGGATCGCAGAGGGTATGTTCTAGGGATTCTAAGGCCTTGATTTTGATCCCTAATGCCTGGCTAAATTGCTGGAGAATTTGGGATTCGGGGGGGGAATAAAGACCATCGGCGATCGCCACCAAAACCGCCGTGCGGAGAAAGTTTTCAGCCGTCATCTTTTCTTTGCCTAAACCCTCCACTAATTCATCCGGTGTAATGGTTTTAAAGAGAACAGTATCCGTATCCTGAAAACCCATTTCCTGAATTAATTCAGTAATAAAAATTTGTTCTTCTTGCGTAAAATCACCATCAGCCCAAGCAATGGTTAATAGGCCCCTTAGCCAGGTAGCAATTTGAACATTGGTATAGTGAGAACGAGTGACGTTAACCATAAAAAATTAAGAGCAATACTTAAAAATAGTTGATCGAAAAGATAGAAGAGATAGTTTATCTGTAGAGTTTTATCGTGACTGATAGTGACTGATTTTGAATGCCTGATAACAAGGGGCTTAGGCCCCCTGCCCATCGGTGTTTTAACGCATCACATCACTTATCTCTAGTCATAGGCTAGAAGCCTATCCCACAAGAAATGATGACTAATTTAGGTTAGTTATACTATTTATTCTTGACGATGACTGGAGTACCAGGTTCAATCATTTCAAATAAAGCCACTACATCTTTATTTTTCATTCTGACGCAACCATGAGACACCGCCTGACCTAAGAGATGTTCGCCTGGGGTACCATGAAAACCAATGGTATTTTTGCCATCTGTCCAAAAACCAATCCAACGAATACCAATGGGGCCATTCAAACTGGCAGGAACAATTTTGCCATTCCAGGGATTTTGCCAAATGGGATCTTTCACTTTTTGGATAACTTTAAAATTACCAGTGGGGGTTTCCCAACCTTTTTTGCCAACGGCCACAGGATAACTGGCTAGGACTTTATCTTCTTGGTAGGCATAAACCCGACGTTCACCCAATACCAATACAAGACGGGTGGCTAATGCTTTTTTATCTGTTGCTGTTGCAGTGGTCTTGGTTGGGGTGGCAGGGGTAGTAGTAGCGGGTTTTGTGGAGGAAGGAACGGTTGTGGTGGGAACTGTCACCGAGGGCGTAGTCGGGGCGGGCGCAACGGTTTTAGGGATAACCTCTGTTACAGTAGATGTGGTTGCTGAGGGGGTTGTGGGTAGCGTTGTGGCAGATGGAGTTGTAATAGTCGGAGTTGTTTGAGCCGGTAACGTTGTTGTAGAAGGTGTTGTGACGGCAGGGTTTATAACAGAAGGGGTTGTTGAGGATGGTTTCGTTACGGTAGGCGTAGTTGTTTTTTGGAAAGGACTATTGGGATTAACGCCTGGGGGAGCAGCGATCGCCTGGCTTGCTAGGGTTGCGAAAACCAGAGTTGTACTCCAAGACACCGTAGAAAGCTTTGATACTAGGGATTTCATCATTCTCCTCATCTAAAATTCAGCAATGAAGTTGAGTGCTACTTTTTGAAGGACACAACTATACAACTCTTTATATTAATTTATTGTTCCTGTTCTGGGGGGTGATGTGGATCAAGGGTAAGCCATCAGTCAGATTATTTTATGAAAACCGAGGAGAGGCGATCGCCGCAATCCCTGCCACCATAAAACCTTGGGACTGGAGAACTTTCTGAGCTTCTAGGGCGGTGGTTCCGGTGGTGTAGATATCATCTACCAGTAAAATGGGTCGCTTGGCTCGAATTTTTTTAAGGGACTCTCCCACCTGTAGAGCTTGATTTAGGGTGGCTTGACGTTGTTCGGGCCTGAGATTAAAAAGGGGAACAGTATCTTTCACCCGCACTAATCCCTGGGCCATGAGCGGATAACGGGTAATTTGACTAAAACCCTGGGCCAAACGTTCAGCTTGATTAAAACCTCTCTCTTTAAGTTTATGGGGATGGAGGGGAATCGGAACCAAGGTCAAAGCCGGTAAGTTTTTTGGCATAGCAGACTTTAACCAACTTTCTCCTAGAGCATAACCCAAAAAATCGCCCAATTCGGGATGGTTATCATATTTAAAAGCAGCGATCGCCTGTTTAAGTTTGCCGTCATATTGTCCCCAAATAAATCGAGGTAAATCTCCCTGCCAACCTTGCCGAGGATTGGGCCATTGACAGGATTCTAATTGCCCTTGACAATAACGACAAAGCTCAGTTTCACAGGCCCTTTGACAGAGAGGACAAGCAGATTTTAGGAATAAGGAAAGTAGAGATTTAAACACGCTGATTATCCTTGCCATGAAGGGTGATCAATTCGCAATCAATTTCCGCTCAGTTTGCTATTCTTCTGCCCCAATCGTTAACTGTTGAGGACGGGATTGTTCAATGGAATAGGTAATACCTTCTGCTCCTTCCATTTGTAGATCCAGTAAATAATCTTGATGATGCGATCGCGCCTCTTCTGGGGAGTCAAAGGGTCCAAAATAATAAGTACAGGACGGAGATTGGGTATCAATTTTAATCCACCATTTTTGCTGCTGGAAGAAAATCAGGCTAATGAAAACGAGATACACCAAAAATAAGACAACACTGAACATACCGCTTAAGCGTTACTCCCTGAATTGAGGAAAATGACTAATCAACGTATTAAATTGCCTTAACCTTAACTGATCTTTGCTTTCTAGGGGTTGTCTCATGGTGAATTCATGATGCGATCACTGAATTAATAAAGATGTAGAATTCGCATAATCCCAGAAGTTTTGTTCCCTTAATCTGCTTCTCCTCCTACCACAACATCCCGAATGCGGAGGCTAGGGCCGCCACAACCCACCGCCAAACCACTTTGACCGCCTTTGCCACAACCGCCGGACTCATCCCAGTAAAAGTCATCGGCGATCGCCTCAATATTAGCCAGGGTTTTAAAAACATTGCCCGATAAGGTTACATCTCGAACCGGTTCCGCCAATTGGCCCTGGCGAATCATCCAAGCTTCCCCCGCCGTAAAAGTAAACATTTCACCATTGGTCATGCCGCCTAACCAGTTACGAGCATAAACGCCTTCTTCAATATCATCTAAGAGGGTAGCGACAGGAGTTTGCCCCCGTTCAATCCAGGTATTAGTCATGCGGACAATGGGAGGATAGTGATAATTGAGGCAGCGAGCATTCCCCGTCGGCATTTCGCCCAATTTGCCTGCGGTTTCCCGTGAATGGAGACGGCCGACTAATACACCGTCTTTAATTAATTGGGTACTGGTAGCCGGAACCCCCTCATCATCATAGAAGTAACTACCTCGATGACCTGAAGGAGCCGCTCCATCAAAAATTTGTAAGTCAGAGGGGCCAAAGCGTTTCCCTAAACTCATTACTTCCAAAAAGTCTGGATTTTCGTAGAGCATATCGGCTTCGGAAAGATGGCCAAAGGCTTCATGCACAAATAAACCTGTTAGAATCGGATCAATGACCACTGTATAAGTATTGCCTTTTACCGTCGGTAGGCTCAAAGCATTCACGGCCCGTTGGGCAGCAGCCTGAACAACTGGATCTAAATCGGCTAAATCTTCGTAGCCGCGACGGGAACCGGTTGTTTCTCGTCCTGTTTGTACCATTTCTCCATTGCGAGCCGTGGCAGAAAAACGCATTTCAAGATCACACCAACTTTGTTCAATTAAAGTGCCTTCTGAGGTGGCTAGGAGAATTTTTTGCGTGGTATCGCCGTAGCGAACACTGGTCGTAGTGATCTGGGAACTGACACTTCTTAAAATTTGGTTATAGTGATCGCAGAGTGCCTTTTTCGTCGCGAGGGGAATATGGCGAGGATCGCTTCCCGTTAGGGGTAATTGACAGATGGCTTGGATCGGATCAACAGGGGCCAGTAGGGTTTCTTCTTCGCCTACCAATTTGGCCGCCGCGATCGCCTCTTCAATGCGTTCTGAAAGGGTAGAAAGGCGATTAAAACTGGCAAAGCCCCACCCCCCCCGATGACAAGCCCGCACCTGACCGCCAATGGCAATGCCTTCACTGAGGGTTTCAATTTGATCACCCCGTAAAACAATGTTGGTTCCTTCTGCCTGTTCTACCCGAATGGCCAAAAAATCAACGCGATCGCGGTATTGGCGAGTTAATTCACTCAATTGGTTCTTGAGTTGGTCAAATACAATTGCAGTCATAGGTTTTTTTTGTTTACGGGGGGGTAGTGACAGGAACAACTAAGCTTATTCTATGATAGGCGATCCACTCTTCTTAAAAAGACAACCGCGATCGCCCCTTAATCGTTCCTCATTATTACCATCAATAATCACTCTCTTTTGTTAGTTTAAGCAGAGGAGTCGCAAAAGTCATCCCACAAATAGACCAGAAAACGAAGACAATCAAAACCATTCATTAGACCAGTTAGTTTGGAGATGTCTATTTGTAGAGGCGCAAGGCTTGCGCCCAAAAAGGAACCCTAACCTAACAGTGATCGCAGTTGAGTGGTTGCCGCTTCTAAAGCCGCTTTTAATTGACTGGGATCACGACCTCCCGCCTGAGCTAGATTGGGACGACCACCGCCGCCACCACCGCAATGTTTAGCGATCGCACCGATAAATTTACCCGCTTGTAATTGCTTTTCTTTGATCACTTTCGGGCTAAAAGCTGCCACTAAACTGACCTTATCGGGTTCGGGTACAGAGGCTAAAATGACGGCACTTTCTCCTAACTTTTGCTGTAATCGTTCGGCGGCAGTTTTTAAAGATTCAGGATCAACTTCTCCTAAATTTGCTACCAGAATTTTGAAGTTACCGATGGTTTCAGCTTGATCTAATAACTGCTCAGATTTTAACAAAGCTAATTCCTGTTTAGCGGCCTCTAAATCCTTTTGCGTAGCCTTTAATTCCTGCTGTAAACTGGTAATTCGTTCTGGAATTTCTTCAGGCTTAACTTTAAAGCGATCGCTGAGGTCTTTAACTACTTTTTCCCGTAGATTAAGATATTCTAAAACTGAGGGGCCAGACACCGCTTCAATGCGCCGCACTCCCGCAGAAATCCCCGTTTCCGAAATGATTTTGAATAGCCCAATTTCAGCCGTATTTCGCACATGGGTTCCGCCACATAATTCCATTGAAACCCCAGAAATATCAATCACTCGAACTTCGGCTCCATACTTCTCCCCAAACATGGCGATCGCCCCTTTCGCTTTGGCTTCGGCGATGGGTAAAACAGCAATTTCTGTATCGTGAGCTTCGGCGATCCAGGTGTTAATTTGATCCTCAATTGTTTGTAATTCTTGAGAAGTAATAGAACGCGGACAATTGAAGTCAAAACGCAAACGATTAAAATCTACCAAAGAACCGGCTTGGGAGATGGAATCATCTACTAAATTCTTTAACGCTGCTTGCAATAAATGGGTAGCGGTATGATTCGCTTGAACTCGACGACGACAGGCCCGATCAATCATGGCTGTCACCGTTTTCCCGACCGTCACAATGCCTCGTTCAACCTGACCAAAATGAATAAAAATGCCTGATTCTTTCTTGACATCTTCAATGCGAATGACTAAATTATCGCCTGTTAAATAACCGCGATCGCCGATTTGTCCCCCAGATTCTGCGTAGAAAGGAGTTTGATCTAAGACTAACTGGATGATGTTGCCTGCTTCCGCTTGTTCCGTAGATGTTCCCTCCATTAAAACGGCTTTAATAATTGCGAGAGTTTGGAATTGTTGATAACCTAAAAATTCAGTGGGATGAATATGCTCTGCCAATTTATCCAAACTTTCTTGAACCGTTAAATCAATGGTTTCATGGGCCGCTTTAGAACGCTCCTGTTGCTTTTTCATCTCCGCTTGGAAGCCAATTTCATCAACCGTTAATCCTTGCTCTTCCGCAATTTCCTGGGTTAATTCAAAGGGGAAACCAAAGGTATCATAAAGGGTAAAAGCATCTACTCCTGAAATTTGTTTTTGCTCTTTTTCAATGATTTCAGCTAATAACTTTTCGCCCCGCTCTAGGGTTTTCAAAAATGCCGATTCTTCCCGTTGTAATTCCTGTTTAATAAAATCAGCCCGTTCCCGAACAGTGGGGTAAATAGATTCAGATAATTGAATCGCGGTTTCTGCGACTTGGGAGGTAAATTCTCCTTCAATGCCTAATAAACGACCATGACGTACCACGCGACGAATTAACCGCCGTAAAATGTAACCGCGACCAATATTAGAAGCACTAATGCCATCCGCAATCATGTGAACAACAGAACGAACGTGATCGCCAATTACTTTGAGAGAAATCTTGGTTTTCTCATCGGCTTTTTGATAGTTAATCTTCGCAATGTTGGCGGCGGTTTCAATAATGGGAAAAATTAAATCGGTTTCGTAATTATTGGGAACTTTTTGGAGAATTTGAGCCATTCTTTCCAAGCCCATTCCCGTATCAATATTTTTATTTTGTAACGGTGTTAAATTCCCTTCTATATCTCGATTGTATTGCATGAAAACCAAATTATAAAACTCAATAAAACGGCTATCATCTTCGAGATCAATGGTTTTATCACCTAATTCAGGATGAAAATCATAATAAATTTCTGAGCAAGGCCCGCAGGGCCCCGTTGGCCCTGATACCCAAAAATTATCATCGGCTCCCATGCGTTGAATGCGATGCTCAGGAATACCGATTTGATCGTGCCAAATGGCAAAAGCTTCGTCATCTTCTTCAAAAACACTGACCACTAAATTGTTAGGAGAGAGGTTAAAAACCCGGGTGGAAAGTTCCCAGGCCCAGGCGATCGCCTGCTCCTTAAAATAATCGCCAAAACTAAAATTACCCAACATTTCAAAGAAAGTATGATGTCTCGCTGTCCGTCCCACATTTTCGATGTCATTAGTACGAATACATTTTTGGGAAGTGGTCGCACGGGGAAAATCAGAGGCTTTTTGCCCCAGGAAAATTGGCTTAAAGGGTAACATTCCCGCGATCGTCAAAAGAACGGTCGGATCTTCAGGAACCAAGGAAGCACTGGGCAGGATTTGGTGTTGACGTTGAGCAAAGAAGTTCAGGAATGAGGCGCGAATTTCGTTACCGCTCAGGGCTTTGGGGGTAGAAGTCATGGTAAATGCAGGGTTATTTATACATGATCTATTGTGACATTTGCGGTGTGAGAATGGTTGAAGATTAAAAAGAATTCGCCGTAATTAGAAATTTCTTCCTATTAAAAACCAATAAAATAAGCAGAAGCATTTTGGTGATGTTCTAAATCTGTGGAATGAGTAATAATAGATAAATGTAACGCTCAAAACTCATTGTGCCATGCTATTCAGCGTGATTGTTTGTCCAAGCTGTTAAAGCACAAATATTAGGGGACATGGATTTTCAGCCGAAGAAAAGACCCGTTATCAGTGTTGTAATACATAATGTAAGCGTTGCACATTTATCTTAAACTATTATCATAACTGGACAGTGGGAAGTTCTCGATGCGGGTAAGTGGAGAAAAGAAAATCGGGCGTTGCTGACTTGAGGTATGAATCTCTAAAGATGCAATTTTTAAAACATTGACTCACACTGGTTTCTAGATGTAT
>Ga0208854_1000325_pt1 | contig 11850 bp, 8 predicted proteins | sample LakMenEpi30Nov11_FD_150748 | JGI IMG/M metagenome (GOLD analysis project Ga0208854, IMG submission 150748) | Freshwater microbial communities from Lake Mendota, WI - 30NOV2011 deep hole epilimnion (SPAdes) | ecosystem: Environmental > Aquatic > Freshwater > Lake > Epilimnion/Euphotic zone ...
GGATCGGGTGGAGACGGCCGAGGCAGAGTGAGAATTCCCATGCCATTTCCTGAATGGTGAGGATGAACTCCTCGAGTCGCCGGGCCTCCTCGGGAGGGCAGGTCGGGCCGCGCATGGCGGCGATGGCGAGGCGGGCCTTGGCGGGGAAAAGGGTGTGCTCGGTGCGCTGCCAGAGCGGAAGACTCCACATGCCGTCGCGGAGCGCCGCCTGCATGGACTCGAGATATTTTTTCACACCGAGGCGGAGATTATTTTGCGGAAGTGCGGGCCACATGAGGCGCTGGGCGAGGCAGGCGACGATGGGGCCGTTCACCATCCCGAAAAACATTCCGACGATCGCCTCGAACGATACGGGCTCCTGGGCGTTCAGCGACACGACGCAGGCGAGCACCATGAAGGAATAGTTGAGGGGGACCGTGATGCCGCCGGCGCGGTGGAACCAATACCCGAATAAAAACGCCCAGGTGACCATGACGGTGTTTTGCACGGCGTAGCTCGCGAGCAGGGGTGTGGAGACCAGCATGGCCAATGAGGCGAGGGCCATTACAGACGACATTACAATCAACTGCCGGACCGCCGGTCGGTCGCCCGATTCGTTGGGGCTGATGGCATTCAGCGCGGTGAATGTGCAAATGCAGAGCATCATCATCCCGCCGCCCGGAGGGTTGAGCCAGTTCTCCAAAATCAAGCCGGCGACCACGGCGACGCCGGCCCGGATGCCGCGCTGAATCCAGGGCACAGAGGGCCAGGCGGGCGCGAGCGCGAGGCGCTCCGAGAGCGGGTAGGTTTCGGCAGGGGAGTTGTTGAGGGTGTCGAACTCTTTGAGGAGATCGGACAGCTCGCGGAGCAGGAGCAGATGGGCGGACATCACGCCGGACTCAAAGGGGGCGAGTTTTTGAATCTCCGGGTCGGCGCGGAACTCGAGAACCAACGAGTCGAGGTCAGTCCAGATTTCGGCGAGGCGGGAATTCCACTCGGCGGGCAGGGGCTTGCCATCCTCCAGCGCGAGAAACCCCTCGCGAAGCAAGCGGCCGATCTCCTCGACATGACCCTCGAGGCGGCTCCGGATTGGCTCCTGCGCTGGCTCGTGGCGGGCAAAGGAGCGGATGAATGCCGCCGCACGGGCGATAAGGTCCACCTTTTGCGCGTGGCGGCCGATATTTTGCCGGAAGGATTTGCTCTCCATGGCGCCGAATCGCATGAGCACGCGCATCTGCGTGGACTTGCTCGGGAAGTCGCGCAAGACCTCGGCGACGCCGGTTTTTTCCTCGGAGAAATGCCGGATGCCAAGCGTCACGGCATCGGCCAGTTCGGCAAGCACGCTGCGGATCAATCCGGCGAATGCATCATTTGCGAAGCGCGGGAAAACGAGCACCTGCACGACCATGCTCACGATCACGCCGAGTCCCACCTCCTCCACGCGCAAGAGGGCGTAGCGCGAAGCGGTCGAGGGGTCGTTGATGCTGTTCGAGGCCACGACCACATAGGTCATGCCGACTAGGAAAAACGCATACGGCGCGCGGGATTGGCCGAACATCGCGACAGAAAAGGCCACGACCACAAAAGTGAGCGGCAGGTAGAGAAAGGGGGATTGCTGGAGCGAGGAGGTCGCGAGATATCCGAGCACGCCGCCGACGATTGTGCCGATCACGCGGAAGGCGGCCTTTTCCTGCACCGCGCCAACGAAGCGCGCCATCGAGAGCATCAGAACGGTGAAGACCGCCCAGCCCGGATTATCGAGCCGCAGGACGAGCGCAAAAAACAACGCAACAACGACCGAAACCGCCATTTGAATGCCCTGAGCCACACCTTCGCGGTCCACGGCTTCCAGCTGGCGGGCCAATCCAAATCGCCGCAAGGTCGCTTCCACGCCGGCAGGCTAGTGAAGGCCCGGGCTTGCGTCCACGGCAAAGGCATGAAAGAAAATCCCACCCGTGCCCGTCTTTTTACAAAACGCCGAGATCGCCTTGGGCGAATTCCTCCTTCCTTGGGGGATGGTTGTTAGTGCCCTCGGATTTCTCGCTGCGTGGCTGGTGACCGCTGTCCTCGAGCGTTTCGGACTCACGCGGTTTTTCTGGAACCTGCCTCTATTTTTCGTTGCCCTTTCCGTGCTGCTCGGCTCGGTGCTCGGCCTGGTCCTCGCCCCATGAAGCCTGCCGGAACCGCTTATGTCCTCACGGGAGTCGTCATCGTCCTCGCGGCAGTGGCTGCGCTGGGGATGTATCAACGCTACACCACGAAACCCTGGACGCGCGACGGCCAGGTGCGCGCGAACATTGTGGGCATCGCGAGCCGCGTGGAGGGACCCATCATCCAGATTCCAATCCGCGACAACCAACCGGTGAAAAAAGGCGACCTGCTTTTCGAGGTCGATCCCTCGACCTACAAAGCCACCCTCGATCAATGCACCGCGAAGCTCCAGCAATCCCAGGCCGCCGAAATCCAGGCCCAGCAGGAACTCCAGCGCCAAACAGTGCTCTACCAATCGAAGGTCAACGACCTCCGTGACCTGCAGAACTCGCAGGACTCCCTTGCCGCCGCCATGGCAGATGTCGCCGCCGCGGCCGCCGCGCTCGAATACGCCAGGCTGAATCTCAGCTACACGAAAATCTTCGCCCCGGTCGATGGCTACCTCACGAACATGAACACCTCGCCCGGCACCTATGTCTACGCCGGCCAGCAACTCCTCGCCCTCGTTGACTCCTCCTCGTTTTGGGTCGCCGCCTATTTCAAAGAAACGCAGCTCCACCATGTGAAAGAGGGCGGAAAAACCAAGCTCACCTTCATCGGCCGGGAGGACCAGCCGTTTGAAGGGCTCATCGAGAGCGTGGCTTGGGGTATTTTCGATGCCAACGGCTCCACCGTGCAACTCCTGCCCCAAGTCGGCCAGACCGTCGATTGGGTGCGACTGCCGAACCGCTTCCCCGTGCGCATCCGCGTGACCGGGCAGTCGCCGATTCCGCTGCGCATCGGGCAGACCGTTTCCATCGCCACCATCGGCGAGTAATTTCCATGCCCACCTCGACTCTTCCGATCGAACCTGTGATTCAAGATACGGAGGTGATCGCCTCGACCATTTCGCCGGTGTTTTTTGGCGGGCTCGTGTTGTTCGTGATTCTCTCGAACCACGCGGTATTTTCGGAGTTCGTCCAATGGGTCCACCTGCGTTTCACCATGCCGATTCGCGACAAAAAGGGGCCTTGGATGGCGCGTCCGTTTCTTTACCTGACGATGGTTTTAATCCTCACCTCGCATCTGGTGGATATTGTCATTTGGGCTTACGCACTCGTTTGGAGTGGGCTCGTAAAAGACATCTCTCAGGCGCTGTATTTCAGCGGCAGCACCTACACCACCCTTGGCTACGGGGAGGACATCATGCCGCCGGCTTGGAATGCCATCACCGCCGTGATCGCCCTCTCGGGGATGTTTTGCATCGCTTGGACGACTTCGGTGCTCATGAGCATCATCACCGTTTTCCACCCGCACCGTCTCAAGGCTCCCAAGGAAAAGCCTGACGCCTAATTTCACCGGAGCAGAATCCCATTACTTGAGCTGGAGATTTTGCGGGAATAAAAAAGCCCTCTCCCAGACACGGGTTTCTTGACCTGCCCGAGGGCATTCGTTAATCCCACCGACGCCTTGCTGTTCCGTCCGAAGGCGACCCATTCGACCATGAAAAACAACCGACGCCCATTCCTTCTTATCACCGCCCTCGCTTTCGCCTTTCTGGCCGTTCTCATACCCCCATCAAAAGCCCAGGAACCCACCGAACAAACCGGCCCGATCGTGAATGACATCGTGGTGGAAACCGTCGGAGCGCCGAGTATTTCCAAAGACCGCGTGCTGGCGAACCTCGCCACGAAAGTCGGCCAACCCTACAGCGAGCGCACCGCCGAGCAAGATGTCCGCGCCTTGTATCAAACAGGCGGCGTGTCGAATGTGCGCTTGTTCGCCGAGCCGCTTGGAAACGGCGTTCGCGTCACGGTTCTCCTCCAAGGCCGACCTGTTCTAGAAGAAGTCATCATCGAGGGCGCGGAGCAGATTCCCCTCAACCGCGTGCGCCGCGATTTGAAAGTCAAACCCGGCGATGTGGTGGACGAGGAGCGCATCGAGCAGGACCGCCAGAAGGTCCTCGAACTCTACAACGACCGCAACTACGCCGATGTCGATGTGCAATACCGTGTGCAGGACATCCCCGGCCAGAACCGCGCACGCCTGATCTTCGCCATCACCGAGGGACCGAAGCTCGTCGTCAAAAAAATCACTTTCATCGGCAACGACTCGGTCCTCGACCGCGACCTCCGCAAGGTGATGAAGACAAAGACGCTCAATCTTTTGACCTTCTTCAACAAGAGCGGTCGCCTCGAAGCCTCCCAGGTCGAAGATGACCGTGTCGCCATCCAATCCCTCTACCAGAACCGTGGTTTCGCCGATGTGGATGTCTCGGAAATCCAGACCCAGCCGCTCGCAGGCGAGGGCGTGGAGTTGATCGTGACGATCAGCGAGGGCACCGAATACCGCGTGAATCAAGTCAGCATCAATGGGGTGAATATCGCTCCCGAGGGCGAGATTGTGGGTCAGCTCAAAATGAACGCCGGCCAGCTTTTCACTCCCAAAGGCATGGGCGATGACCTCAAGGCGATTCGTGATTTCTATGGCAGCCGCGGTTATGTGGACATGACGGCCGTGCCCGAAGTCCTCCCTGCCGGCCCCGGCGCGGTGAATCTCACCTACTCGATCGACGAGGGAGTTCAATCCTACCTGAACCTCGTCAACATCCAGGGCAACACCCGCACGCAGGACCGCGTGATCCGGCGCGAGTTGGCCGTCAAACCCGGCGAGGTCTACGACACCACACTCGTGGACATCAGCAAAAAGCGCTTGGAGAATTTGAACTACTTCGAGCGCGTCGAGACCCAGCCGACCGACACCATCGTGCCCGGCCGCAAGGACCTCAATGTCATCGTGGAGGAAAAACGCACTGGTTCGTTCAACTTCGGCGCCGGCTTCAGCACGATCGATAGCTTGATCGGTTTTGCGGAACTTCAGCAGTCGAACTTCGATGTTATGAACTGGCCGCGATTCACCGGCGGCGGACAGCGTTTCCGCATCCGCGCGCAATACGGTCTCCTGCGTCAGGATTTCGTAGCCTCCCTCACCGAGCCATGGTTCCTGGGCTACAAACTCTCCGCAGGCGTCGAAGCCTACTACCGCAATGCGGACTTCCTCTCCGAAGTTTACGCTCAGGAAAATGCAGGCTTCGCGCTCCAAACCCGCCAACAAGTCTGGCGCGCCCTCTCGCTCCGGAACGAATACCGCTTCGAGCGCATTGTCATTTATGATGTGGGCGACATCGTGGATCCCTACGGTTCCTCCGCCTTCGGAGGATTCAGCGGAAACGGCCAAGTCGGTCCAGTCATTCAGGATTCCGAGGGCACCTACTACAAGAGCGCACTCACCAGCTCGCTCGTCTGGGATACCCGCGACAGCCTTTTCCTTACCCGCAAAGGCGAACTCGTCGAACTCACCGGCTTCGTTGCCGGCGGCTTCCTCGGCGGCACGGTGCAGGATTATGGAATCTCTCTTGAAGCGGCGAAATACATCCCGCTGCCGTGGGATTTGATCTTCCTCGCCAAAGGCCAACTCGCCGTCACCGACGGATGGGGCCCGAACCAATCCGGCGATGACGATGGCTATGGAAACGGCGTGCCGATTTTCGACCGTCTCTACCTCGGCGGCGCGAATAACATGCGCGGCTTCAACTTCCGCGAAGTCGGCCCCGTGGATGCCGACGACAACCCCATCGGCGGTAATTCCCTCGGCTACATCACGCTGGAACTCACCTTCCCGATCATCAGCCGAGTCCGCGGCGCGGTCTTCAGCGACGCGGGCTTCGTCAATGCCGACTCCTATGATTTCGGAACATCGAACTACAATGTCGATATCGGTATCGGCCTACGCCTCGACCTGCCAATCGGCCCGATCCGCGTGGATTACGGTATCCCCGTTGTTTACGACACTTGGAACGGCCCTCCAGGCAAGTTCAACTTCAACATCGGCTACCAATTCTAAAAACAGCGCGGCCAGACCGGTCTTGACCCATAGACCGTGCGGCATTTATTCAACCGCCTGATTGTTTTTTCCAAACACAAACCAAAATACCAACACCAATGCTTAAATTCCTTCTCCCGGCCGTCATGGTCGCCACCGCCACTCTAGCCTTCACCCCGACCGCCCAAGCGCAGGGAAAGATCGGCATTCTCGATATGAATGCCATTTTCACCCAATACCACCGCACGAAGGATGCTGAGGCCAAGCTCAACGAAGCCCGCGCCGCCGCAAAGACCGAACTCGACGGCCGCCTCGAGACCCTGAAAAAGGCGATGGATGAGATCAACAAACTCAATGTCGATCTCGAAAAACCCGAGCTCAGCAAGGATGCCAAAGACAAGTCCTCGAAAGCCCGTGACCAAAAGATCGCCGAAGCCCGCAACCTCGACCGCGAGATCGCGGAGTTCCGTGGAACCCGCGAGCGCCAACTTCAGGAGCAATTCATCCGGATGCGCAAGGACATCATCGACGACATCATGAAAATCGTGAACGAGCAGATCAAAAATGCGGGTTACGATGTCGTCCTCGACAAATCCGGCATGAGCATGGGCCAGGTGCCCGTCGTCATTTACTCGAAGGCCGAACTCGATTTCAGCAAGTCCATCATCGAGACCCTGAACAAGGACGCCAAACCAGCCACTCCCTGATGAAACTCGGCGATTTGGCTGGACGCTTCGGTGTCCAGCTCGACCCCGATCTGGCAGAGATCGACATCCGTGGCGTCGCCTCGCTGGCTGACGCCAACCCCGGCGATCTCTCGTTTTTCGGAAATCCAAAATACATCGGCGCGCTGCGTAAAACCCGCGCCTCGGTGGTCCTCGTTCCCGAGGGATTCAACGAACCCGTGCCGCCGCGTTGCGTGCCGATCGAAAATCCCGCTGGAGCTTTTGCCGCCCTGCTTCCGTTTTTTACTCCCGAGCCACTGAAATTTCCTCCCGGCATCCACCCGACCGCCATCATCGCCGACTCCGCGAAGATCGGTGAGGGCTGCTCGATCGGGGCTTATTGTGTGGTGGAAAAAGACGCCGTCATCGGCGCCCGCACCATCCTCGGCCCCCATGCCTTCGTGGGCCAGGAAACCACCCTCGGCGAGGATTGCCACCTCCACCCCCACGCGACCGTGCGCGAACGCTGCACCATCGCGAACCGCGTGATCCTACACTCTGGCGTGGTCGTGGGAGCAGACGGCTTTGGCTACGAATTCCGAGACGGCCGTCAGGAGAAAATCCCTCAAACCGGCACCGTGCAGATCGATGATGATGTCGAAATCGGCGCGAATTCCGCCATCGACCGCGCCCGCTTCGGCCGCACTTGGATTCAGAAGGGCACCAAAATCGATAACCTCGTCCAGATCGGACACAATGTGACCATTGGCGAGCATTGCATCCTCTGCGCGCAGGTCGGCATTTCAGGCAGCACCCGCATCGGCAACTATGTCACCCTCGCCGGCAAGGTCGGCCTGAGCGGTCACATCGAAATCGGCGACAAGGTGATGATTGGCGCCATGTCCGGCCTCGCCAAAAATGTGCCACCGAACACCATCATGTTCGGTGCCCCGGCCCAGCCCATCCGCGAATACAAGGAAAACTACGCCCTCCTGAGAAATATCCGGAAACTTTACAATCGCGTGAAGGCCCTCGAGGCCCGCGCATCCGAAGAGTCCTGATTTCGTCTCAGGGACTCCCCGCAGTTGCCAAGTCCGGGCAAATGCGGGAGTATCCTCATCCGTGAGCAAAAAACTCTCCACCAATCCGTCGGAGCCGATCGACGATGTCGAATTGATCCGACGCATTGGAAGTGGGGACTACACCGGCTTCGAGGAATTCTACCGCCGCCACATCGGCCTGGTCTTTTCCACCGCTTTCAAAATCCTGAACAACTCGAGCGACGCCGAGGATGTCACCCAAGAGGTCATGTTCATGATCTGGGAAAAATCCCCGATGTATGATGTCTCCCGAGGAAAACCCCTGAACTGGGCAGTCACCATGACCCGCAACAAGGCCATCGACCGCCTCCGCTCCGTCCAGCGCCGCCTACGCTTGAATGACGATGCTCTGAACGAAATCATCCCCGAGCCGCGCCGTGGAAATGACAGCCCGTCCGATCAGGTGAACACTGGCGAAAAGCACATGGTCGTTCGCTCCGCCGTGCTGAAACTCAACAGCGAACAGCGCCAAGTGATCGAGATGTCCTACTTCGGAGGCCTCACCCAGTTGGAAATTTCCTCCCGCCTGAATACCCCGCTCGGAACCGTGAAGGCCCGCATCCGACGCGGAATGCTTCGCCTCAAGAAACTCGTCGGCAGCGCGCTGTAAGGCCTCTCAGTTGGGTTTAGCGATTTCAGCCAGACGGCGCTCCATCACACTATCGGGCTCCGCGCCGAGCGACTTGGCCATCTCGTAGTGTTTCCGAGCCAACTCGAGAGAGGGCGGTTCGGTATTCGCATACATAACCGCCAGGTTGAAGTGGGCATTCGAGTAGTTGCCATTGAGCATGATGCTGCGCTGGAAAAACTCCTCGGCCTCCCGTGTATTTCCCTGCTTTCCGAGGGCGATCGCGATGTAATTGTGAGCCACGGCATTCTGGGGGTCCTTCTTGATCACTTCCTTGAGAATCTCGACGGCTTCGCCGAATCGCCCTTGGCGGCAATAGACATTCGATAGGTTTACGGAGGCGAACACATCGCCGGGCATGATCCGCAGGGATTTCTCGAGAGCGACCAAGGCGGCGGTGATTTTGCCCGCATGAATCTGGGTGACCGCGAGATTGGAAAGAGTGAAGGGATTGTCCGGATATTCGTCGTTGAGCTGTTGGTAGATTTTTTCCGCATCGGTGAAACGGCGTTCACGAACCATCGCGCCAGCTTTCTCGACGAGTTGCCGGGCTTCCGGGCTGAAGGCCTCCGGTCCCTTAGGGGCCTTGTCAGGCGTCTCTACCGTGCCATCGGCGGACTTGGAAACGGTCATGGAAACACTCATGTCCATCTCGCCGGGATCGTTCATCACCACCAGCGGATCCCGGAAAATCAAAATCTCGCGATCGCTGAGCTTCGCGGGCGGCTTCGAGAGAACGGCCATCTGCGACGAGAGCATGTCGGATTTCACATAAAGTTTCTCGAGTTCCTGCTCGATCATCCCGACCGCCACGGACCGCTCGTTCTGGTCCTTGAGTTGGCGAAGGACGATGTTTTTCAGCAGATCATTTTCCTCGGTGACGCGTTTTTGCTCCTCGGTGGGCTTGGGATCGAGTCTTAGACGGGCGACTTCGCCGGAAGCCTCGTCGAGCTGCGCGTAGAGGGACTTGATATTTTCATCCCGAGCGTGGAGTTCGCTACGGGCCGCAGCGAGGCGGTCTTTCAAGAGCGTGATTTCCTCTTCCAGCGATTCGCGAAATTTCTGGTCGCCTTCGATTTTTCCGGCGTCTTGAAGGGCGACTTCGGCTTTTTGCAATCTGGCGGCGAGGTCCTTGTTGTCTGCCTCCAGCTTGGCCAAGAGGTCGAGCTTCGGCTTCTGATCGGCGATCTGCTTTTCGAGTTCCTGCTTCTCGGCGGCAAACTTCTTCTCCATCTCCTCGCGCTGATTGATGAGTTGGGCGAGTTCCGTTTGGTTTTCCTCAAATTTCTTCAATCCCGCGACGGCCTTGTCACGCTCGGCAGCCAAGGCTTGCCGGTCTTTTTGGGAAGCAGCCAGCGTCTGCTGGCCGTCCTCGATCGACTTGGCGGCTCTGTCGAGTTTGTCGCGGAGCCGGTTGTTTTCATCGTTGAGAACCTCGTTATTGGCCTCCATCTGCTCGATGCGCACCGTGAGATCGGCGAGTTGCTTGTCCGAGACTTTCCCGGCGGAATTTTTCAATTGGTCGCGCTCGACAGACACATTTTCCAAGTTGGCTTTGGCCTGCACGAGTTCGGACTTGGCCTCGACGAGGGAGGTTTTGGTGCGGTCGATCTCGGCTTTCGCCCCCGTGAGGTCGCCTTGGGTTTTCTCCAAATCCTTTTTGAGTTTTTGGATCTGTTGGCGCGCTTCGGCGAGTTCGGATTTGAGGGATTCTCCACCATCTCGGGAGGGGGAAACGCGCGGACTGGAACCCGGGCGTGTCGTCACCATGGGTGCAGGAATATCGATCTCGAAGCCGCCGGTCGGCAGAGGGTCCTCCACCACGATGTCGGCGAGCTGGGCTTCCGTGACGCTCGAGCGGAGTCGTTGGAGATTTTCCTGCGTTTTGCGAAGCCGATATTCGACCACCATTTTTTGCCACTCCGGATCGGTGCGCTGGATGTTTTCCAGAGCTTGGGCGGCGGTGGCGTAGCGGTTCAACGCATCACGCATCTGGCCCTCGCGTTCACTCCGCTCACCGGCTTGAAATTCCTGGTAGGCACGCAGAAACATTTCGGCCGGATCAAAAGCGAGCAGCGTGGAGGGCATCCACAATACGCAGGCGAGCAAGACTGGGAGACAACGCTTCAACATCAAAATAACCAGTGCGCTATGCTAACGATGGGCACGGGGAGATCAACCGGAATCCCGACTCAAAAACGGGTCAACCCGCCATGGCTTTTTCCAGAAGGGCGGCGGCGAGTGGCTCGGTGAGCGTGTCGAGTTCCGCGAGGAGTTTTTTCAAGTCCCCTGTGGAGCGGGATGCGATCGCCGCGCGGGCTTTCCCAGCGAGTTCCAAAATCGCAGCCCGGACATCCGCGGGAACCCCGTCGCCGAGTTGAGCCAGGGCGGAATCGATGGCGGGGAGCATTTCGTCGGCTTTCAGGCGGGCCTCGGTGAAGACCCGTTCATCCATATCCTCGAAGGCGTGCTCGAGCGAATCGCCGAGCATTTTCTCCACCGCCTCGTCGGAAACCTCCACCGCGCTCTGGATGTCGATCACCGTGTCACGCCCTGTGGCCGTGTCGCGAGCCAGGACATGCAGGATGCCATTCGCGTCGAGTTCGAATTGCACGCCCAAGCGGGCCTGCCCCTTCGGCGCTGGAGGAAATGCGACCTCCATCGAGCCGAGCGGCCAGTTATCGCGGGCCATCTCCCGCTCGCCTTGAAGGACTGAAATTTTCATCCCGGATTGATTCGCGACGGCGTTGGTAAACATTTCGCCGGCCTTGCAGGGAATGGTCGTATTTCGCGGAATGATGACATTCATCAACCCGCCGAATGTTTCGATGCCGAGCGAGAGCGGGGTGACATCGAGCAAGGTGAGATTTTGAACCGACCCTTCGAGAATGCCCGCCTGAATCACGGCGCCGAGGGCGACCGCCTCATCCGGATGCTGGCTGGTGTCGGGCTCCCGTCCGAAAATTTCGGTTACAAATCGTCGGACCATGGGCATCCGAGTCGCGCCTCCCACGAGGACGACCGCATTCAAATCCGCAGGCTCCAACCGCGCATCGGCGAGCGAGCGCAGGCAATGCGATCGAGTGCGTGCGAGCAGCGGAGCACACACCGACTCCAACGCGGCCCGGGTGTAGGATTTTCCTGTAAACTCAAGGGAGTCGCTTTCGCTTAGCGCGCATTTGATTTGACGGGCGTCCGAGACGCCAAGCCCCCAAGCCGCCGCGAGGGCCGCGTCGAAATCATCACCGCCGAGACGCGTGTCGCCATTTGTCGCGAGAACTTCGAAAACCCCGGCGTTCAATTCGAGAATCGAAATATCAAAGGTGCCTCCACCCAAATCGTAAACCGCCACGCGGGATTTCTCCCCGAGCCGGTCCAGGCCGTAGGCCAGCGCGGCGGCGGTGGG
>Ga0208854_1000326_pt1 | contig 11827 bp, 9 predicted proteins | sample LakMenEpi30Nov11_FD_150748 | JGI IMG/M metagenome (GOLD analysis project Ga0208854, IMG submission 150748) | Freshwater microbial communities from Lake Mendota, WI - 30NOV2011 deep hole epilimnion (SPAdes) | ecosystem: Environmental > Aquatic > Freshwater > Lake > Epilimnion/Euphotic zone ...
GCTTTGTCGGGTACGACCTTCACTCTCAGTAACGAGGGTGATGCTATTGTTGCAAAATGCGGTAATATACCGCTTTCTGTCGCATAAATGTATCAGCATAAGCGTTATCCCTATAAATTAAATTCAAGAATATGTTGTTATGAATAAATCCTTACCACTGCAAGTGCAGGAACTAGAGCACAAAATTGACCATTTACACCACTTAGTGATTGAGATCAGTAAACAGTTGTCTCGCCTAACTTCTGGTTCAACAACACATTCTGAAAAAAGTGTTTCTCATGCCTCTGTCGTTGAGACCGCCAATGAATCACTTTCCTTTTCGAGGACAATGTTTCACAAAGATGTTTTGTTGGATGATGACGAAACCCTACCTTTTTGGATGCTTAATAGTGATCAACCTGTTTCTGCCGATCTACAAATTCGCCGTCTGACAGCCCAATTGACCGCGGCCTATCATCGTATTGCGGCCCTAGAAGAACAAATTATGGCTCAACGTTTGCAATCTTGAGTGAATCTTGAAAATTTTGGTACTTTCAGACTGAAGTGGGCGATCGCGATATAATTGGGGAAATCCTGAATTTATCAACCTTATTTTCTCAAGTTAGCCATGCGATCGCTTCTGCAAACCATTCTGGCAATGATCCGTCGCTGGTGGTCGGAATTTACATTACAGACCCGATTAATGGCGGCGGCAACCTTGGTTGTGTCTCTATTCATGAGTGGCTTAACGTTTTGGGCCGTTAATGCGATTCAACGGGATGCCCAAATGATTGATACTCGTTTTGGTCGAGATGTGGGACTTCTATTAGCCGCTAATGTGGCTCCCCTGATCGCCGAACAAAATTTAACTGAAGTAGCCCGTTTTTCCGGTCGTTTTTATCAGAGCACCTCGAATATTCGCTACATGATCTATGCCGATCAATCCGGTCAGATTTTTTTTGGCATTCCCTATTCGGATAACTCTGTTCGTAACTCCCTCGCTATTGAACGCAGTATCGAGCTACCTGTTGCCGATTTTGAACAGTCGGATTTACCCCTCATTCGCCAACATCTCACCCCCAATGGAGAAGTCACGGATGTTTTTATTCCCCTTAAACATGAAGGTCGTTATTTAGGAGTTTTAGCCCTGGGTATTAATCCCAATCCAGCCGTTGTCAATTCCTCGAATCTGACTAGGGATGTGACGATCGCCGTTTTTATCTCAATTTGGATCATGGTGATTTTAGGAGCCGTCTTTAATGCTTTAAATATTACGCAACCGATCAAAGAACTATTATTAGGTGTTAAAAATATTGCTGCTGGCAATTTTCAGCAACGGATTAACTTACCCTTTGGTGGCGAATTAGGAGAATTAATTGTCAATTTTAATGAAATGGCCGAGCGTTTAGAACGCTATGAAGAGCAGAATATTGAAGAACTGACGGCGGAAAAAGCAAAATTAGATACATTGGTTTCGACTATTGCCGATGGAGCCATGCTCGTAGATACTAATTTACAGTTATTGTTAGTGAATCCCACCGCCAGACGCTTATTTTCCTGGGAAGGACAGGATATTCTGGGCAAAAATATTATTGAATATTTACCGGCTGAAATTACGGCTCAGTTAACTCAACCCTTGAGAGAAATGGCCAAGGATCACAGTTCACGACCTAGCGGTGAAGAGGTAATTGAAGAATCAGAAACGCCTTTTTTACCAGAAGAATTTCGCTTAACCTTAACTCAGCCTATTCCCCGTACCCTTCGACTGATGTTAACCCAGGTCTTTGATCAGTATCGGGAAACGTTAAAGGGAATTGTGATGACGGTTCAGGATATTACGCGAGAAGTAGAACTCAATGAAGCTAAAAGTCAATTTATTAGTAATATTTCCCACGAGTTACGCACGCCGTTGTTTAATATTAAATCGTTTATTGAAACCCTCTGTGAGTTTGGGGAAGATTTAACCGAAGCTGAACGGCGAGAGTTTTTAGAAACAGCCAATAATGAAACTGATCGCCTGACTCGTTTAGTTAATGATGTGCTGGATCTGTCCCGTCTGGAATCCTCCAGAATTTATCAGCTAGAAGCGATCGATATTCACCCCTTAATGGAACAAACCCTTCGCACTTATCAACTCAATGCTAAGGATAAGGAACTGCAATTATGTCTAGAAGTCGAATCCAATTTACCCTCTGTTCTCGGTCATTATGATTTACTGTTGCAAGTTCTAACTAATTTGGTGGGAAATTCGCTCAAGTTTACAACCGCCGGTGGAAAAGTTGTACTGCGTGCCTTTAAGTTCCTTGTCCATCCTGACACGATCTCCCTGGATTCTCCCCCAGAAATTCCCCCAACCTATGTACGAGTTGAGATTTCTGATACTGGCATTGGCATTGATCCTGAAGATCAAGCTGCCATTTTTGATCGTTTCTTCCGTGTTGAAAATCGGGTTCATACCTTGGAAGGAACGGGATTAGGACTATCAATTGTGCGTAATATTATTGAAAAACATCACAGCCAAATCCATTTAGTGAGTGAAGTGGGGGTGGGAACTACCTTTTGGTTTGATCTGATGATCCATCAAGCTAGTTAAGTAGCTGGTTGCAATTAAATATAAAACGTGGGATGGGCATCCTGCCCGTCCACAGGCTAGAAGCCTGTTCTACCATCTAACAATTAATTAAGCCCACTTACTTAGTGATCTGGTGATCGCCAATTATCCTGTTAACTTAGAGCGAAATCCTAGACGAATGGCTCAAAAACTATAATGAAGGAAAGATCAACCTGTATTTTTAGCTCTGAGCGATGCCCCTGCCCCGTCTGATTACCCTAATTGTTGGTTTAAGCTTAATTCTTGGGCTAGTCATCTGGCTAATTAATGCCATTTTTCGGCTGTATTTCCAGGTGTCCTGGACGGCTCCCTTTTTAGCTAATTTGCTCGTTTTACTGATTATTGGCCTCCTAGGATTATTGATCTACGCCTTTTTTTACTATTTCAATCTTTCCACACGTCCCAAATCGGGAAAGAAGTCTGGACGACGCAACATTAAATTACCCGATCAAAAAACGGAAACTGCTGCCGCTAATCTGCAAGCGGTTCGTCGTCAAGTCCAGCAAATTCAAGATAAAGTGGCTCAGGAAGCTCTACTGCGTAAATCTCAAGCCATTCAGGAAAGTTTGCATCGAGGCAATCTTCAGATCGTTGTTTTTGGCACTGGTTCGGCGGGTAAAACGTCCTTGGTTAATGCCTTAATCGGTGAAATGGTGGGAGCGGTGGCGGCAACAATGGGAACCACTCAAATCGGCGAAACCTATCATTTACCCTTGCCTGGGTTAAGTCGAGAAATTTTGATTACTGATACGCCTGGCATTTTAGAGGCGGGTATTGCCGGGACGGAAAGGGAAACTTTGGCGCGACAATTGGCCACGGAAGCGGATTTACTGTTGTTTGTGGTGGATAATGATCTACGTCAGTCGGAATATGAACCCTTACAAGCTTTGGCTGCTATTGGTAAGCGATCGCTGTTAATTTTTAATAAAACCGATCTGTATGCCGATGAGGATCAAGAAATAATTCTTAAAACCCTAGCTCGACGAGTGCAAAGTTTTATTCCAGCCAATGATATTTTAGCGATCGCCGCCAATCCGCAACCAGTTAAAATTGCCTCAGGATTAATGGTTAAACCTGATCCAGAAATTACGCCCTTAGTGAAACGTTTAGTAGCAGTATTGCGGGCAGAAGGCGAAGATTTAATTGCGGATAATATTCTCTTGCAATCCCAACGTTTAGGAGAAGAAGCGCGTCAATTAATTGATCAACAACGGCGACGGGAAGCAGATAAAATTATCGAACGTTATCAGTGGATTGGGGCTGGAGTGATCGCAGTTACACCTTTACCTGTTGTGGATATTTTGGCAACGGCAGCAGTCAATGCTCAAATGGTGGTGGAAATCGGCCAGGTCTATGGATGTGAATTAAACAGCGATCGCGGTAAAGAATTAGCTTTTTCCTTAGGGAAAACCCTGGTGAGTTTAGGGGTGGTTAGAGGGGCAGTGGAATTATTAGCAAAAGTGTTACAAACTCAGATGGCTACCTATGTGATTGGCAAAGCCATTCAAGCAATTACGGCAGCCTATTTAACGCGCATTGCCGGTAAAAGTTTTGTGGAATATTTTCGGGCGGATCAGGATTGGGGCGATGGCGGCATGACTGAAGTGGTACAAAAACAATTTCAACTCAGTCGTCGAGATGAATTTATTAAAGCCTTTGTTAAAGATGCGATCGCCAAAGTTGTGCAACCTTTTAATGAGATTTGGGAAGAGGCTGAAACCGAGGGAGAACCTCTACCGGATTTATCCCGATTACCTCAAATCAAAGTGGAATTAATCACCGATCAAATGCCTGAACCGCCAGCAGAAATTGAATATGAACCTGTCCCAAAATCTCGCTATAGTGATTGGGAAAAGCCGAAAAAATATTTAGATGATTGGTAAATCAAAATGATTGTATGAATTGGAAATCAGATATTATTTTATGTTGTATAACTAAACTCTGATCATGCTGTCTAAAATCTCTCTATCAACAAAATGAAAATTTTGAGAATGAATAACTCGACTTTTGAGCTTAACTATTCTTGATTGTTTGGTATTTAAATCAGTAATATCAATATCAAAATTAGAAATTAATAGCTCTTTGCCCTCTTTAGATTTTTTTCCTTCTGTATTTGTCATACTATAAGGTTTTTCCCATGAGAAGATGTTTGACCATGAAGCGTAATATTCCTCAATTTGAGAAGAATTATCAATTGTCATTAACCAGTGATGAGAACATTTTTTTAACTCCTCTGCTAGTAATTGATGATTAAATCCCTTATGTAATTTACCCGACTTGCCATATAGTGCTGATGATTCTGCTGATAGATAAGGCGGATCAAGAAAAATAAATACATTCTTGCCTTCTTTCCGAAGTAATTCAGAATAATCACCAAGAGTTAATGATATTTTTGGGTTTAAATAGCCTTTTAGATTTCTTAGTCTTTGAATACTAGAGTCTGTAAATCTCTCACAATAAGCTAAAGGAGTTAGACCCCCCGATTCGGTTGTGCCACTTGCACTGCTGCGATTAAGAATGAAAAAGCGAGCAGCATTATTTAATCGATTATTGGGTAATTGATTAAGCTTTTGTATGTAGTCAATACGAAATTTTGTCCATTTAGGACTTCGGCGTTTAGGCCCACTATAAAATTCCTTTAGAGATTCAATAATTTCGCATAGTTTTTCGGTATCTTCTTGAGTTTGTTGCCAAAAATCCATGAGTAAGGGATAAGCATCATTTCCCCAATAAGATTCAGCCGATAAATTAGCAATCGAATAAAGCAGTATACTTCCACCACCTAAAAACGGTTCTCTATATTCTTTGAGTGGATATTGCTTTTGAAATTGCCCAAAAATACAAGCTAGTAAAGGAATATCTTTTTGTTTACCTCCTGGATAGCGAAGGGGCGATGGTAAGTAAGTCATTTAATAGTTTTCCTTTAAGTCATCAATTAAAGTAATTGACGCAAGTTCAATTGTGTTTTAAAGATCTTAGCCTAAAGAGGTTGATAACACGTCACAATTTTTTCGTAAATCAGGAGAAAATGTAATGACAATATCATACTATGATGTCCAAAATATGATATCTATGTCAAATATAGTCTATGAATCGTTGGATTGCATCTGATTCGCTATTTCTAAAACCTTCAGCCAATCATTGTCCTCCTTACTGTAAATTAAATTACCGTTAAAGTACTTTATTACTTCATGAGTCACTTTCTCTAGCGTTGAACTTTTGACACCGAAGAAACCACTTTCAAGTAAAGATAGACGAAACTTGCGTAAAGTTTCCCATTTGTTAACTGGAGATTTTATTTCAATACTGCAAGTAAAACAAGTTTTTCGATTTTCTGGTGATGGTGCATCATCAGCCCAGCTTTTTGGCCCATATCCTGACACTCCATTTAGTATCCAAGGAGAACAGTTGGGATCATTCATAATTCTTTCCGCACGATCACTTTCTGATTTATTGCCTTGGCCAGGCCAATGGCGTTTAAAAGCGAAAGTTATCCAGTGTTCTGCAAACATATCAAAAAATTCATCAAAGGTATAAACACAAATATCAATCACATGCTCTGTTTCTTTTGGATGAGTCAGTAATAGTTTGGCAGGATATTGAGATATTCCACTTTTTAAGTTCATATCCATTACTAACATTCTAAGTAAAGATTTAAAACGTTCTGACTTTAAACCATCTTGCCACTTAACGTTACGGTTTTTATCATGATAGTGAATATCTTGGATTTGTTGATCAAACCAATTTATATCTGAGGGCTGTAATACCTTTAATAAATCACTTCTAAATGCCTTATTATAGAGAAAAGATGCTTGAACATCTTTCAAGGAAACAGCTATATCATTAAGCTTAACATCAGCTTTTTTGAGATTACTATTAGCTTTTCCTATTCTTTCTATTTTTGTTAGTACTCCAATATGGGGTAAGATTATTTTACCTTTGTGTTCTTCTAACCAACTTATTAATTGATCTTCATTCCCTCTTGTCATTATTTTCTCCTTTATTTGTAGCTAATTTACTGTAATTAAGATAATATTAAGATTTGAAAATTTTACAATGTTTTCTTCTTTTTTCTAAAGATTAACAGAATATTTTATACAATTAATTAAAAACTGTAATTTTACAAAACTTTAATCTCCTCCCCTATCTCTACAAAAGGAATATTTTGCATTTCCGTGTCCAACGTCATCACATAAGGTTTCTCCTGATCCGTAAAAACTTCTGCTTGTTGCCATTGCTGTTCCAACAGATCAACCGTTGTATCGGAAATATCCCCACTACCTTGCCAAAGGCGATCGCGGAGAGTCGATAAATTGGCTTGACAATGAATAATTTCTAGGGAAATGTGTTGAGCTGGGGCAGCTTTAATGATGGTAGAACGCCAGCAATAACGGTCATTCATAGCCGTACTACATAAACTGACATCGCCTTTGGTTTGCAAAGAAATGCCCGCTAAATGTTTACGAACGGCATCGGAGCGAATCTGAATGGCATTAAGTTGAGGCGCGAGATGATTAGCCACCGTACTTTTTCCCGAACCTGATAGACCTGACATTAAAATGATTTTGCCCACAGGAATTTGGGTATAATGCCAAGCCAGTTGATAATAATCCTTGGCTAAGGCGATCGCTCAAATCGACTGAGAGGGGAAACGCTGAAAAAACTTCTAACAACGTTTAAATTGAAAGAAGCTTTAGAATAAACATAAACAAGAGAGCATTTAACACTCAAATATACGGAGAGGGAGGGATTCGAACCCTCGGTACGGCCTTACGATCCGTACAACAGATTAGCAATCTGCCGCTTTCGACCACTCAGCCACCTCTCCTCGCTAATCGTTTTTCAGTTTAGCAAATAATGGCTACGATGTCTGCAATTTTTTGAGAGAATTTTGGCAAGGATAAATTTTTAGTGTCTTTCATGCAAGAAACTCCCCTCGGTTCGGTTATTCAAGGTTCTCTGAGCCAAGGCTTAGAAGTTCGGCTTCACCCTGATGTCTCGGTAGAAGAAATGCGGGTCGGTAAGTTTTTAGTGGTTCAAGGGGTGCGATCACGGTTTTTTTGTTTATTGACAGATGTTTCCCTCGGCACGGCGAATCCGCGTATTTTGGCGAATCCTCCCAGGTTAGAAGATACCTTGATGCGAGAAGTTTTGGCGGGCAGTGGCACTTACGGCACTATTGAATTAGCTCCCATGCTCATGTTTACGCCCATTGAAGGACAACGCTGGGGAGAAGCGATCGCCCATAGTAACGGTAATGGCTTGGCCTCCTATGAAGTACAAAGTAATGCGGAAGTGGAATTGCAGCCCGTTAAAACCATTCCGGCCCACTTTAGCCAGGTTTTTGATGCCAGCGAATCGGATTTTCGTACCGTCTTTGGTTGGGAAGATGATCCCCATCGCCGTAACTTTTCCATTGGGCAACCCTTAGATATGGAGGTGCCGGTCTGTCTAGATTTAGATCGTTTTGTGGAACGGAGTAATGGCGTTTTTGGCAAATCGGGAACGGGTAAATCTTTTTTAACAAGGCTATTAATTTCGGGCATTATTCGTAAGCAAGCCGCTGTCAATTTAATGTTTGATATGCACTCGGAATATGGTTGGGAAGCCATGCGGGAAGGAAAAACAGTTTCAACAGTGAAGGGATTGCGCCAATTATTTCCTGGGGAAGTGGAGATTTTTACCCTGGATTCTGAATCGACAAAACGGCGTGGTGTGAAGGGAGCACAGGAATTATTTCTCAGTTTTGAACAGATTGAAATTGAGGATATCCGACTGGTGAGTTTTGAATTGGGGGTTTCCGAAGCGGCTTTAGATAATGCCAATATTTTATATTCGGAATATGGTCGTTCCTGGATTTCCCAGTTATTACACATGAGCAATGAGGATATTAAGATTTTCTGTGAGGAAAAACAGGGTCATGCCGGTTCGATTATGTCCTTACAACGCAAACTGAAACGACTGGAGGGTTTAAAATATCTTCGTTCCGTTTGTACCCATAACTATATTGATCAAGTATTGCAATGTTTAGAAGTGGGAAAAAATGTGGTGATTGAATTTGGTTCCCAATCCAATTTGCTCTCCTATATGTTGGCCACTAATATGATTACTCGTCGCATTCATGGAACTTATGTTAAAAAAGCAGAAAAATTTCTACAAACCAAAAGTCCCAGCGATCGCCCCCGTCAATTAGTGATTACCATTGAAGAAGCTCATCGTTTTCTCGATTCTAGTATTGTTCATCAAACGATATTTGGCACGATCGCCCGTGAAATGCGAAAATATTTTGTCACCTTACTCGTAGTTGATCAACGTCCATCTGGCATTGATAATGAAGTGATGTCCCAAATTGGAACCCGTATTACCTGTTTGCTAAATGATGAAAAAGACATTGAGGCAATTTTTACAGGGGTTTCCGGCGGTCAAAATCTGCGCTCCGTGTTAGCGAAACTGGACTCTAAACAACAGGCTCTCGTCCTGGGTCATGCCGTTCCCATGCCCGTTGTGGTCAGAACCCGTGCTTACGATCAACAGTTTTATCGAGAGATTGGCATAACGGATTGGGTGGCAATGGCTGATGAAGAGGTTTTGGCGGCGGCGGAACTCGCTAAAGCTGATTTAGGATTTTGATCAGATTCATTTTTCGCGCTAAACGTTTCTAGGTAAAAGTTTCATGCAATCTTTTTTTATCAAGTTTCTCTACGTGGTTGGCCGAGATCGCAATAAACTGCTATTTGTGCTTTTTTTCTTTACCCTGACCTCTCTGATTGATGCCATCGGGATTGGCTTGATGGGGCCTTTTATTTCCATTGCCTCTAACCCCAGTATTCTCAAAACCAATGCGATCTCCCAATCCCTAACCACCCACTTAAATCTATCTAAAAGCGAATATCTAATTCCCATTCTAGGCTTTATTATTGTTGTCATATTTTTATTACAATTCGTTTTATATGTTATTTCCCAACAGTATATTTTTAATTTTATTTACCGCCTCAAAATGTCGCTCGTGATGCGACTCAGCAATGCCTATTTGTATGCACCCTACACTTTTCACTTAACCAAAAACTCTGCCAGTATCAACAAAAATGTTGTTATGGAGAGTCAAGCTTTTGCTTCTCGATGTTTATCCGCAGTGATGCGAGTGTTGACTAATACGATTATTTTAGTCATTTTATTACTATTACTGGCTAAAACCGATCTAACCTTTTTACTTCTCATCTTATTGACCACCATTCCCACTGTCATTGGCTTTCAGTTTTTTGCTCCTAAATTGAGAGCTTGGGGTAAATCAATGTCCTTAACCCAGGAGTCAATTCTTAAAATCCTCAGTCATTCTTTAGGCAGTATTAAAGACACGAAAGTGTTAGGAGTAGAAAATTACTTTCTAAATCAATTAGAAGAGCAGTCCCGAGAAGAAACGATTGCTTTCTCGCGCTTTCAAGTTGCCCAAGTTGTGCCTCCTTTTATTATTAAAAGTAGCTTAATTATTTTCCTGGTAATTTTTATCTCCGTGGTTACGGTCTTTAGTCAAGACAATATGCAGAATCTTGGCAGCACTATGGCAGTTTTTGCGATCGCTTCTATTCGGCTCATTCCCTCAGCTAATTTTATTGTGCAGGCCATGGGAGAACTTAAGAGCACTGCCTATACCTTAGATGTCCTTTATTTTGATCTGAAAGAGATTGAAGAACAACATTTAGAACTAACAGCAACGCCGCTTCCGTCTCATCAACAAATGGCTTTTCAGCAGAAACTTGTTATTCAAAATCTTGGTTATACCTATCCGAGTAGTCAAAAACCAGCGATTGAACAAATTAACCTAACCTTACAAAAGGGAGAATCGATCGCCTTGATTGGCAAATCAGGTTCGGGAAAAACGACCTTAGTAGATGTCATTTTAGGGCTATTAGAGCCACAACAAGGAGATATTTTAGTGGATGGCATTTCGGTCTATGAAAATTTGCGATCTTGGCAAAACCTAGTCGGTTATATTCCCCAATCTATTTTTCTGACGGATGAAAGTATTGAGCAAAATATCGCCTTTGGGGTTCCTGAACCAGAAATTGATCCAGATCGTCTTGCCCAGGCTATTCACTCTGCCCAATTAGAAGAATTAATTCAACAATTGCCCCAGGGCGTTAAAACCTTGGTGGGAGAAAGAGGGGTACGATTATCAGGGGGACAGCGGCAACGGATCGGCATTGCCCGCGCTCTCTACCATGAAAGAGAAATTCTCGTGCTAGATGAAGCCACTTCTGCCTTGGATAATGAAACCGAAAAATTAGTGACGGAATCGATTCAATCCCTCGCTGGTCAAAAAACGATGATTATCATTGCCCATCGTCTCTCAACGGTTGAACATTGCGATCGCCTCTACGTTTTAGAGAAAGGTCACATTGTTCGCACAGGAACCTATCAAGAAGTGGTTCTTTCAGAATTAGCAGCAGAAAATTAGGGGTCAAGGATAAGTTTTTTCATGGGCTAATTGTCCCATAATATAGGTCGCATAAATTGCCCGATCATCTCCCATAATCATGAGGGTAAATACGGCATCTGCTAATTCTTCCATAGTGGTGGGTTTAGGACTAGGATTACGGAAGGCCATTAGCGGAGTTGCCCGTAAATCTAAAACAATAAAATCGGCTTCTTTTCCGACTGCAAAGTTACCAATATAATCCTGTAATTCTAAGGCTTTTGCTCCTCCTAAAGTTGCCAAATAGAGTGATTGGAAAGAGGTCGCTTTTTGCCCTCTTAATTGAGCCAATTTATAGGCTTCATTGGCAGTTTGTAAAATAGAGAAACTTGTGCCAGCACCAACATCGGTTCCTAAGCCGACTTTAACCGGATATTCTGTAGATTTTGCCTGTTCTAATTTAAATAATCCACTGCCTAAAAATAAATTCGAGGTGGGACAAAAGGCGATCGCTGATTTTGCTTCCGAGAGACGTTTAAATTCTTCATCAGCATTTGTAACAAAATTTAACATTCGCCCTAACCCTTATATCTACTAGCTTTGTAGTAATTGACCATTAGAACAGGGGGTTGCTTTTTTTGTATTTATTGTTGCTTTTTTTGTATTTATTGATAGACTATCGAAAGTTAGCCCACTCAGAATCCTATTTAATTTCAATATTGCTGGAATAACTTCTGTTGTTAGAGATTCTCTTTTTCGCGGCTCTAAAGTTTTTAGATCATTCTCAATCAATACTTAACTTGTTACTATTATGAGCATTAACT
>Ga0208854_1000328_pt1 | contig 11734 bp, 8 predicted proteins | sample LakMenEpi30Nov11_FD_150748 | JGI IMG/M metagenome (GOLD analysis project Ga0208854, IMG submission 150748) | Freshwater microbial communities from Lake Mendota, WI - 30NOV2011 deep hole epilimnion (SPAdes) | ecosystem: Environmental > Aquatic > Freshwater > Lake > Epilimnion/Euphotic zone ...
CATTTTCTCTTGGGTTTATTAGCTTTTTTATTTTAACTATTCTGTAGCCATTTTTGAATCTATTTTTATTTTTTCAAAACTAGTACGGAATACGGGTTGTAAGTATGAAGTGTGACCTTTTTAGTTTTCTAGAATGGTGTTGGGGATCAGCCGTCTAATTGCACGGTGACAACTAAATCCCTGGGAATGGCGATCGCCCGTCCTTTGAGATTGAGATAAAGTTGACTATCATCCCGACCTTGAAGACAGCCTTGCCATTGTTGATGGCCTGCAAAGGGAACTGCCGTCGTCACCTTGACTCCAAATCCTTTGAAAGCAATAAAGTCCCGATCCGAAAGTAATTGACGAGCAATGCCTGGGCTAGAAACCTCCAAAACGTAGGCACTGGGGATCAAAGCCGTACTCTCTAGTTGGGAATCTAATGCCCGACTCATTTTTTCACAATCGTCTAGACTGGTATCCTGTTGAGGATTCCGAATATCAACCCGTAGGACGGGCGGACGCTTATTGGTCTGGAAAACCACATCTACAACGTCTAACCCTAGATTTTCAGCAATGGGATGAATTAGCTCAAGAATTGGGGGAATCAAAGGGTGCGTCATCGCAATCAGGCAATAAAAAAAGCGGGCAAGTTTTAACCTTCGCTGCTCATGAGAAAACATGGTTACTCACCAGCAGACAACCCGTCATCAGCCATAATACCATAGTTTCAATATCTTTGAAATTATTGGTTTAATCCTTGCCAGTGCTATAGTCTTTTATTACTAGCCTTTTTGGGCGACTTGATCCTATTGCTTAAATATCAATTGGCGATCGCCTCGTTTTTTGTGGTTAATTATTGCCAAAAGTCTGTGGATAATAATTGATCAAGCTCTTCAGGAAAAGATAGGCAATCAGGAAACATCACATCATATTCCTTACGCATATTTTTTAAGGCATTTTGATAACATTTTTCCATGATCTCCAAAAGATAATTCCGTAAGCTAGGAGAATCCCTGAGAATTTGCTCCAATCTTTGCTGAGTACGAGTCAAAGTTCCCTCCCAACCTCGATAACAGTCTGGCAAAGCGACATAACGGCGTTTAAGTGCCTGTTCAAACAGGGTAATTAAACGATTTTCTAACTCCCGTTTATCGCTTCGAGTCAAGCCCTCTACCTCCTCAATTAAATGATCCCAATCCACTGCATCATAATTTTTAGCTTTAAGTAGAGCGATATTTTCTGCTACCCAAAGCGCAAAATCTTGATCATAACGAGTTGTCGATGAAGTTACCATGATCTTTAATCAATTAGTTTTTGTTGGAACAGAATCAGTGCTTTTTTTCTCAACCCCAAACCTGTCCTACTGACCAAACTCTAAGCGGGCCTGTTCTACCATCTCCACCGTAATCGTTTCGACTCCTGTTTCCCTGGCAATTTGCTCAATGCGTTGTCGAGCCTGAGTTCTTACAAAATAGGGGATGTTTTTAAGTTTTATTTTGGCCTCTGGTGTCCAATGGAGGAAATCATTTAAGTTAATATCGCTCATGATTATGGGGGAGAAAATTTGATCAGGAAAAATTTAGGGCATCCATTGCGGGGAAAAGCCAGCCGTAATCTCCTTGGGCATAATGGCTGTGGGAACTGACCGATTATCGGTAAGCATCAATAACCAAATCCGGCCATCGGTAATGGCTTGGCGAGAGGGGGTAAGCAGATCTCTAGAACTCATTGCTACGGTGGTTGCCACCTGATCGAAGCTGAGAGCCACTCCATCGGGGGAGACTGTCATTTGCACGTCTCGATAGTTGGGAAGGGCTAACAGAGGACGATCTTGCCAGGTTTCTAGATTAATCGCAGACAGAAAGGGTTCTTCATGCAAGTTACCATCTTCTCGTTTCACTAAATCAGTCCGCAGACAATAGAGTATTTTTTCTTGTTTTGGCTCAAATTTGCAGTCTAAAATCGGGTAAATGCCCCGCGATATCTCTTCAACTGTACCATCTGCTTCTCGTAAAATCAGCGATCGCGTATAGTCAGCATTGTTTTGGGTTAATAGTAACTGTTGACTATTCTTGGAAAAGGCGATCGCTTTATCAAATCCCTCTAAAAATTGGGAAGGGCCAGCATCCGCCGTCAAGGGAACTAGGCTAACACCTCGCTGTTGGGCAACGGCTACATATTTACCGTTAGGTGACACGACAAAATTATCTCCCTGCACTCCCAGGGGACGAGCGGTTGAGGGTGGACTCGTTGAAGCTGTCGAAGCGGTTATGGGAACCATCCAGAGTCCTGAATCGGCCGGATTTTGACGATTACTACGTAAGACAATTAAGGTCTGGCCATTGGCAGAAAGTTTGAAAGCCAGATTGGCATAATCTTGGTTATCTAAAATTCGTTCTAACTTACCCGGTCTAACTTCGGGAGAGGCAAGGGAAAGGCGAATGCCAGTCGTTACCGTAAATAATTGTAAAGTGCCATCGGGTTGACTGGGATCTTGAGCGGAAAACAGAATTTTGTCTCCCCCTGGATAGATCTGAAACTGACGAACCAGTAAATCTTTGGCGGTCAAAATCGTCTTTTTGGGTTGCTTCGGATCGGTAATGTCGTAGAGAATTAACCGTCCCCGTTCTTCTCCACTGACTCCCACATAGACCAAAGCGCGATCGTGGGTGCTAAAAAGACTCACAAAGGGTTCCATCTTTCTCTGGGGATCGGGGCCTGTGGCTTGTTCTAGCTTAATTTGATAATTAGTACCATAGAGGGGAGTATCGGCGAGACTATAGACTAAACGATTGCCCTGCCAACTCATTTTGCCTAGCAGAGGTGGCTCAATGATCAGATGATTTTCCACACTTTTCTGATCAACGGGTTGGTTAAAGCTCAGGGTAAAGGCTTGATCCTGAACGCCTATTTTTTCGCCTTGCCAACTGAAACGGGTGACTCGCAATGGAGTTTGTTCGCCTCGCCAAAGGATCACCCCCAAAAGTAGGGTTAAAAGGGCGATCGCACTAAGGGAAACTCGATCAAATGCACTCAGATAGTTGAAAAACTGTTTCGGCTTGGCCAGACGGGAATTCATAAAATTGGTTTTTGATGATCAATATGGATCAATATAAACCACGTCTATTTTGGGAACTGAAGTTTTTGGAGATATATTTTCAGGGGCAAGTCCCCCTTTTTAAGGGGGATTTAGGGGGATCCACTTGAGTGATCAAAAACTATGGGTTTCAAGTGAGACGGGGTTTATATTCAGGCTCTCCTCTGCGTTGGAAACTAAACTTTGGCTTTCGGTTTATAGGTGGATGTCACCTGTAATTCCTTCAACTGTTTGGGATCAACCTGGGCGGGGGCAGCCGTTAGTAAACAACTGGCCTGTTGAGTTTTCGGGAAGGCAATCACATCTCGAATCGAGTCTTCTTTGGCCAATAACATGACCAAGCGGTCTAGCCCGTAGGCAATACCACCATGAGGCGGGGTTCCATACTCAAAGGCTTCGAGGAGAAAACCAAATTTATTATAGGCTTCTTCCATTGACAGACCAATGGTGGCAAAAACCTGCTCTTGTACTTCCCGTTGGTAAATCCGCAGACTACCACCCCCAATTTCAATGCCGTTATAGACTAAATCGTAGGCTTGGGCCCTGGCCGTTTTGAGATCGTCTAAATCATCGGGATGAGGGGCTGTAAAGGGATGGTGTAAGGCTTCTAGACGTTTCTCGTCGGCATTCCATTCAAACATGGGAAATTCCGTCACCCAAAGCAAATTAAGTTGTTCGGGATCAATCAGGCCGAGCCGTTCTCCTAAGACTAAGCGCAGGCGAGAAAGGGATTTATGAACGGTCTCCGTATCTCCCGCACCAAATAGGAGTAAATCACCATCGTTAGCCCCTGTTTTTTGTAAGAGTTCACTGACTTGTTGAGGGGATAAACTGTCTTTGATCGCACCAATGGTGTCAATTTCCTCGTTCTCTCGCACCCGAATATAGGCAATCCCTTTACCGCCTGCATCAGTGACGACTTTAAAAAGATCGCCGTTAGGTTTAATCTGTACGTTGGAAATTTTTTCATTGCCCCCTGGAATACAAATGGCTTTGACGCTACCCCCGTTTTTAATCGCGCCTGAAAAGACTTTAAAACTAGACTCTTTTAAGAAATCTGATAAATCTACCAGTTCTAAACCAAAACGGGTATCGGGACGATCGCAGCCGTAACGGGCCATGGATTCAGCGTAGGTGAGGCGAGGAAAGGGACGGGGCAGATCAATATTTTGGACGGTTTTAAAAATATGGCAAACCAGGGCTTCATTAAGGTTAAGAATCTCCTCCTGGGACAGAAAACTCATTTCCATATCCAGTTGGGTAAATTCAGGTTGGCGATCAGCCCGTAAATCCTCATCACGGAAACAACGCGCAATTTGGTAATAACGGTCAAAACCTGACACCATTAACAATTGCTTAAAGAGTTGGGGAGATTGGGGGAGAGCATACCATTCCCCTGGATTAACCCGTGAAGGAACCAGATAATCCCGCGCACCTTCAGGGGTAGAACGGGTCAAAATGGGAGTCTCAACTTCAATAAAGTTTTCTTGATCTTCCAAAAAGCGTCGCATGGCTTTAACCACCTGATGACGCAGTTGTAGATTTTTGCTGAGGCGATCGCGGCGTAAATCCAGATAACGATATTTCAAACGCACATCTTCTCGTACCAATTCCGCTTCACTACTCGAAACCATAAAAGGCAACTGTTTGTGAACCCCATTGAGCAATTCAATGCTATCGGCATAAATTTCAATCTCGCCCGTTGGTATTTTGGGGTTCAAAGATTCCGGCGGACGCTGACTGACGGCCCCTGTCACCTTAACCACATACTCGCTACGCAACCCTTCAGCGATCGGATAGGCGATCGGGGTTTGGATTGGATTACTGGCTATCTGCACCACTCCAGCGCGATCGCGGAGATCAATAAAAATAACACCCCCATGATCCCGACGACGATCCACCCAACCAAACAGGGTGACAGTTTGACCAATATGGCTTGAGCGCAGATCGCCACAATAATGAGTACGCATAGAAGTTGTTTAGAGAGCCGATTTTCAAAATAACAGTTAGAGACTAGGGAAATAGGGTTGAGCGTAAACCCCTTATTTCGACGCGTTCTCCATTATCCGATATTTTGTTCGCTCTTTGACATCAAATTTATCAGTCAGACCAATAGCCATCAAATCCTGACAGGATTAATTCATTAAAAATCAATAAAAAAGATCGCTTTAGTCCTCTTCAATAAAACCGATTCTGAGTGGATGATCATTAATCGTTTTTTTGAGATAACAATCAACGTATTTTCTGCCACTGTAATCGTACAAATAAACCGTAAATACAAGCATTAAAGCACTACACAAACCAGAACACTAGGTGCAATGGACTATTTATTCCATTGCAAAAATAAAGCAATCCTACATCAAAATTAACGATTAAACAACCGCAATATTATTGATAGTGATTAGCTCAATATTTTTGAACTTCTGTAATGACATCCACTCCGTTAAAAAATGTTACTTTTAGTATCTTAGGACACACCCATTAATTGTAAATTTCTGTAAAAATTGGGGCGTTGTTTTTGGGTCAGGTAAATTTAGTGCAAAAAAATAAGTCTTCATTACCTCAATTTTTCTAAAATTGATAACTGCAAAAATACCTAAAATAATTGGGAAAGTATTATTTTTGTGTATTGTTGACCATAATCAGAATTGAATACTAACTGCCAGAATTGAGGTGCGAAGTTGTTTGACTTAACACCCTGACTTCAGGCATAAATTCATACTTCCCGCGAATCCTAAAAAATTTCCCTGCGAATCCTAAAAAAATGAAAATTAAATCTTTTGCGATGACTGGAATGCTTACCGTCATCTGCTTTGCTCCGTTCGTCTTATCCCAAAAAGCAGTTGCCGAAATTGCTAATGTTGGAACATCAAAAACCTTCAGTTGCTCGGATAGTGAATCGACCATTCGAGATGTTAAACAAGTTTTAGGTATTACTATTGGCAGTGCTAGTTTTTACATTGGCTATCAACAAGTTTCTTCTGCCAATAAAAATCCCATTCTGATTCATTTTGATAGTGGTGTAAAACAGTGGTGTCGTACTGACTATGAAACCACTGGTGATGATGGTACTGGCTATGGATTAGTTTGGGATGGAAGCTCCAATCTTTATGGAGTATTCTCCGCTACAGGAACTCAAACCGGTGATAATTTTAGTCGTTTTGCAACCAATGGCTGGGTAAATAGCTATGGTGCTGGTGGTGGCCCAAAAGTGGGGATTTTAGCGAAAATAGATCCCTTGGATGGAGATATTACTAACGCGACCTTTATTATTGCCAAAAAGAATAATGGTACTACTAATTCCCTGGTCATTACAGGCTTAAGTTTGCCGAGTGGAGGGATTAAAATTACTGCTGACTCTTGGTTTAGTCCGCTTCGCTATGACAAATCTAAAATGACCTGTACAGGAACATCGCCTTTTAAATACAATGCCACCTTGAGTGCTGATTTAAGCACTGCCTCAGCCGCCTCTGTGACGGCCACTCCTTCTGGTAGCTGTTATTAGTTTTGTCCGTTGATCTGGTGGGATCGGCTTGGCGGTTTGTCCCCTGTTGATCCCCTTGATCAGAGCAAAGCTTTATTCGGTCAAATTGGAATACGAATCGTAAAACGGCTTCCTTGGCCGAGTTGACTATCCAAAGCAATACTGCCGCCGTGTAAATCCACACATTTTTTCACAATGGTCAGCCCTAATCCCGTCCCCTGAATCGTACCTACATTATGGGCGCGGTGGAATGAGGTAAATAATCTTTCGAGATCTTCGGGGGGGATTCCCATGCCCTGGTCTTGAATGTCAAAGATCACGGCATCGGGCAGACGGCTGAGGATAAACTTAATTGGGCCACCTTGGGGAGAATATTTGATTGCATTACTGAGAAGATTGGTGAGAATCTGTCGAATTAGTTTAGGGTCAAAGGAAATTAGCCAATCGCGATCGCTGTCCGGTTCAGTGGTTAGGACAATGGAATGATCATTACTACTCAATTGCAGTTCTTCCGCTAGATTAGTGCAGAAAGTCTTTAAATTTTGAACTTCGGGATTAAAAAGTAGTTTTTCTGCTTCCGCCCGACTGACCATGAGAACATCATCCAGTAATTCTGTCATGTGTTTGACACTGGTTTGAATGCGGTGGAGATGCTGGGATTTTTTCTCTTCTGTCAGACGCTGATGATAGAGTTCTAAAATGCCGGTGGAGGAGGAAATAATCGCTAGAGGAGTACGAAATTCATGGGAGGCCATGGAAATAAAGCGCGATCGCAGTTCACTCAGTTCTCTTTCCTGTTCTAGGGAGGAGAGCATCTTGTTTTCTGCCTGCTTAATCTCGGTAATATCCCGCATAATGGCGACCAAATCTTGATTTTTCCCCGTGCGACTATCCTGGATAGCAAAGGCCGTGACTAGTACTGGAATCGCTTGTTGACTGACAAAATGGCGCAGCCTCAGTTCACCTTCCCAATGCCCCACTTGCAAAATCTGGGCAATGACTTCGTTTTCAAGAAAGGGGAGGTCAGCTTCAAAATGGAACTCTTGAATGGTCATTTCCCTAGCCCGTTCTAGGTTTGGTAGTCCCACCAATTCCAGCCCAGCCTGATTGAGAAAGAGAAGCTGGTGTTCTGAGTTAGCGATCGCGATAAATTCTGAGCTTTTCTTAACGACCCGATCGAGTTGTTGCCGTTCCCGCAATTCGATTTGCAGTTGTTCATAGAGTTGAGATTGTTGAATAGCAATGGTCAACTGATTACTTAATTGCCGTAGTAAATGGATCTCCCTTTCCTCCCATTGGCGGGGGCCGGAACATTGATGAGCAATTAATAAACCCCAGAGACTATCTGGTTGAACGATGGGAACCACTAATTTGGCCCTAACCTGAATTTCGGCTAAAAAATCGACTAAACATTCCCGCATTACTCCGGTTTCTGGGGGCTGATTGCGATCATTGAGGACAAAAGTCCTGCCCTCAAAGTAGGATTCATAGCATTCTTCGGGAAAAACTTCTTCGGGAAAGGTAATACTCAAGACCTTTATCCATTTACTACCAACGGATTCGGCGATCGCAGCTCCTGTGCCGTTGGGATAAACTTGATAAATTAAAACCCGATCACAGCGTAAAATTCGACGAATTTCAACGACGGTTGTATTAAGAATTTGCTCCAGTTGCAAAGACTTGCGAATGCGTTGGGTGATATTAGCAATGAGGCGTTCCTGCTCTGTTTGTTGACGACGAATCGCCTCCCCTTGTTTAAGATCATCGATATCTGTACAGGAACCTAGCCAGATTTGACTTTGACTAGACTGATCCCAAGTAGGCAAGGCTTGTACCAGATGCCAACGATAACTGCCATCAGCCCGGCGTAAACGATATTCCGTATGGTAGGGTTGGTTCGTGTGGTTAGCATCCGACCAGAGAGCCATCGCATGGGAACGATCCTGAGGATGGATCAGAGTTTGCCAAGTCTGACCTAGAATTTCTGTTGTGGATAGACCCGTATATTGTTGCGTGCGATCATTACAATCGGTTATCTTGCCATGACTATCCATTAACCAAACCAGGTTAGGCACGGCTTCCATCAGCGTCCGATAGCGTTCTTCACTCTTTCGCAGTTTCTCGGCATCTGCACGACGGAGAGTAATATCACGAATGGCCATCAGATAGCGAGATTCACTATCCCAATTAACCAAAGAGACTTTAACGTCTGCCATCCCTAAACTACCATCACGCCGCACAATTTCCATTTCCCAGTTTTCTTCAATAGATATCGGAATACCAATGGAAAAGTGAAGCAAATCCTTAACTGGAAGATTAAACATATTACCGGCCATTGGATTGGCAAATAGGACTAATCCCTGTTGATCAAGAATAATAATGCCATCAGAAATATTACTAACAATGGTGTTGAGATGCTTTTCACTAAATTGCAACGCTAGTTCAACAGTTTTGCGATCGCTGATATCAATAATAGAACCAATAATTTCCGAGGGTTCCCCCTGCTCGTTACGAATTAAGCGTTGTTCATCCCGTACCCAAAGGTAGTGACCCTGTTTATGCAAAAAACGATATTCACAAATTGCCCGTTCCTGTTGGAGTAGTTGAGAATAGCTAAGACGAAATTGGGGCAGATCATCAAGATGAACCCGTTTCAGCCAAAATTCATACTCGCTAAACAAGTCCCTCGGCAGATAACCCAGGATCTGAGCAACATTTTTACTGACATAGATACTATCCAATTGGGGATTGGCGTGACAGGTATAGATAACAACCGGACTAGACTCTAATAAAAAACGCAGCCTTTCTTCCGTTAACTGTAAAACTTCTTCGATCTGTTTCAGATCATGAATATCCAGGGCTAATCCGATACACTTAAGGACATTACCTTGCTCATCCCGTTCAAAGATGGTTTCCCGCATTAAAAACCATTTGTAATAGCCTTGTTTACTTTTGAGGCGTAATTGACTGCTCCAAATTTCACCATCTCGACGGTGGGCGATCGCTAACCATTGTTGAAAATCAGCTTGACGGTCATCGGGATGAACTAAGGCCGTAATAAAATTGGAACCCAGTTCCCCAATTTCAATATCCGAATAATCCAATAAATTGAGGGCGCGATGGTTATAGTAAATAATTTGATTGGTTTGATAATTAACCAGATAGGTAATGCCTGGAACATTATTGGCAATTCCCTCCAATAATTTTTGACTTTGATCTTGGGTTTGTTGGTAACTTTGCAGCAAAGTCGTCTTGCCCGCGGATATTTGTTCTATTTTTTTACCTAAACGCTCCACCGACCGTAGTAAATAAGGGGGAGTTAGCACTGTTAACAAATCAGCCGGGGCGATCGCACCGAGTATTTCGCCTTGTTTGCTAACCACAATGCCTGGCTCTAGGGGGTGTTGCCGTAATATTTGCTGAACATCTCCCAGAGAATAATGAGAGGGCAATCGAAAAGTGACGGGACGGACAGCCTCACCCAAATGGCAATCCAGAAGATTAGAATTATTTTTAAGATCCTGAAGCAGAGAGGAAAAAGTCAGCCAGCCCCCTGGACAGGAGCTTTTTGGCTCTAGGGTGATCACCACATTCACGACTTGCGTCAACATCCCCTGGATAACCTGCCTCAAAGAAGTGGTCGGCACGATCACCAATGGCTCCTTTTTCATCACCTCTGTTACCAACAAATCCTGAAAAAGATGGGGAGCTTCTAGGGCTAATCCCAAGGCATCTTGATTCAGTAACCCCCACTCCGATGTTTCTTCTTTTTTGATTAGTAAATATCCTTCCTCAACTTGACGAAATTGCTCTAATAGGGTCAGAATATTATCCAATTCTTGTATTTTTAAGGGCAATGGACAGGGACGCATCAGCAATCGCACCTTTTGAGAGAGTCCTTGCTGCTCAGAATGAATACCCGTAATGGCCGCCATCAGCGATCGCTCTGTTAATAAGCCCAGGGGATGCTCTGCGGTTCCAACCAGGCAACAAAATTGGGCTGCCACAGCAGGTTTCCTTGCCTCTCGCCAAATATTAACTGCCGTTTCTAAAGAATCTTCAGGCGAGATAAAAAGCGGATGCCAATCAATCGCAGCGACAATCTGAGTATTTACGCTGTCCATTAGGCTCATGGAAATTACAAGTTAAGACTGGTTTAAGTAGTATAGAGAAACGTTGAGACGTTCTAGGGATGTTGGGTTGATCTCACTATTGTCATTATATTCAGTGAGTCCATACTCTGAAAGGAAAGTGCCAAACTTTCTGCTTTTAGCCTAGGTAGGCTTGGCGCACTCTTTCATTGTTGAGTAATGCCTTCGAGGTTCCTTTTAAAACCAACTTACCAGCCTCTAGTACATAACCCCGTGAGGCACTCTGTAGGGCTAGATTCGCATTTTGTTCAACTAATAAAATGGTCACGCCGGACTCATTCAGTTGAGTAATCACCTTGAAGATTTCTCGTACAATTTGGGGGGCCAGGCCTAAGCTGGGTTCGTCTAACAATAGAAGTTGGGGCCGACTCATCACTGCCCTGGCGATCGCTAACATTTGTTGTTCCCCACCACTGAGGGTTCCGGCTAATTGTTGCCGACGTTCTGCTAATCGGGGAAAAATCAGCAATTGCTGTTCTAAATCGGCTTTAATTCCGAGGCGATCGCGGCGAGAATAGGCTCCTAACAATAAATTATCTAAAACACTTTGTCTAGCCAACACTCTCCGACCTTCAGGACTATGGGCAATCCCCAATTTAACCACCTGATCGGGACGAAGCGGGGTAATTTCCTGGCCCTGATAGTGAATTTGGCCCTGTTTAGGCTTAATCAGACGGGAAATACTTTTCAGAATGGTACTTTTTCCGGCTCCATTGGCTCCAATTAACGTGACAATTTCTCCCGCATAAACCGTTAGATCAATATTGACCAGAGCTTGAATCGCACCGTAGTTAACATCTAGATTTTTAATTGCCAACAAGGGTGTGGGTTCCTGTTTAGCAGTTTGCTCGTTCATAGCTATATTCATCTTTAAGGTTAATTAACGGCTAATTAGGGTCTGCTGAAAAAGTCCACAAAACAAACCTAGATGCCACAGGAGGCGAAAAATGGTGACTTCAGAGAGTTGTTTCCAATTTCAACCCCCAGTTTTCCAACGACGTGCATGGGCTTTGAGCCTCC
>Ga0208854_1000329_pt1 | contig 11725 bp, 7 predicted proteins | sample LakMenEpi30Nov11_FD_150748 | JGI IMG/M metagenome (GOLD analysis project Ga0208854, IMG submission 150748) | Freshwater microbial communities from Lake Mendota, WI - 30NOV2011 deep hole epilimnion (SPAdes) | ecosystem: Environmental > Aquatic > Freshwater > Lake > Epilimnion/Euphotic zone ...
GGATGGTGGTAATTATAGTTTGTTGGAAAGCGGCCCATTGGCAGATGGCCGTGTAGAATTTCGTTCCCCAAATGATGAAGGAACTAGTGCAGTCCTCGATGGCAATGGCCTGACGTTAAAACGGAACAATCCAAAAACCTTATTTAAGCGTGTGGAGCGTAAGAGCGAAACTTTAGGTCAACAACCTCCTGCTGGTGCCGTCGTTCTCTTCGGTGGGTCGAAGCCTAATGTGAATGCCTTCGAGCAACGCAAAGATATCGAAGGGATGACTGAGCCGATGATGTTTGAAGGAAGCATGATGGCTGGTGCTGTTACAAAGCAGAAGTTTCGAGATTACACCTTGCATGTGGAATTCATAACCGGTTGGGAGCCGCAAAACATCCCTTGGCGCAGGGCTGATGCTGGTATCTACATGCTCTCCCGTTATGAGGTGGCGATCGGCGATAGCTTTGGTTTTGATTATGATCTTTCTGGCGCAACCAGCCCGTTTAGACCTAAGTTGGCCGATGATAAGAGTAAGACTTCGAAGTTCCCGATTCCAAAGAATAATAATGCGCCACGAGTTTGTGGAAGTGTGTTCACTTATCCCAGCAAGGTTCCGAACGCATGTCTTCCTCCGCTGGTTTGGCAGACGCTTGACATTGAGTTTAAGGCGCCTCGTTTTGATGACAAAGGAAAAAAGTCATCTAAAGCGGTCGTTTCAGTGAAGCTTAATGGGCACCAGACTGTAGACAAGTTAGAGGTAAATGGCCCAACGCCACACGGGTTTAAGGGGCCAGAAACTGCGGATGGCCCAATTTGGTTCGAAGCCTTTGGGCGACGCGTGCTTTACCGCAATATTTGGGTTGTGGAACGCCCGTAAGAATGCGCATAGGGCAGGGCAGGTGCCTTGTTCTGGCTGCTAAGAAGAACGAAGAGAAGTTATAAAGCAGTCTTCGCCAAGCGAAAACCGTTGCGGTAGTCATTTTTTGACGGTGGGAGACAGTGCCGGAAGGAAGAACCAGCCTTCAAAGCATTGTCAAAGAAACACCCGCCACGCAACACACGGAGATTCCCCTTTGCTGGTCCCTTCGGATCCGCTACCGCAAATGGGTATTCCCCATGCCAATCCTCACACCACTCCCATACATTTCCATGTAACTCATAAAGCCCAAAAGCATTCGGCTTGTAACTCCCTACTGCCTTTGAGTCCCCACTATCAATATTTGCATCACTCTTTGTTAGGCTGTCTCCAAATGAATAAGCCGTTGTTGTACCCGCCCTACATGCATATTCCCATTCAGACTCAGTTGGAAGTCTGTAACCACCATCTGTCTTAGCATTTAACTTCTTAATAAACTCCTGGCAATCTATCCACGATACATTCGTCACAGGTAACTTATTTCCTTTTTCTTCACTAGGGTTCTTCCCCATCACCGATTCCCACTGCTCCTGCGTTACTTCATACTTACCCATGTAAAATGGTTTGGTAAGGGTAACTTCATGCTGCTTCCCTTGGAAATTCATAATAATATTTACTACTTCTATTTCTTTTTTTCCAAGCTCTCTATTTTTTGTTTTCTTAATGTCCTCCTGATAACTCACCTTAAAATCTGCCAACTCTTTCTTTGTTAAACCCATCTTGAACTTCCCTGCTGGCACTAATACCATTTCAAGTTTTACGCCTTCGCCGAAGTCAACAACGTCTACCTTTCCTAGTTTCACTTCCTGTGCTACCACTGTTAACGCACCAACCAAACCTAACACCATTGTTATTCCTAATATTCTTTTCATTTCTAACCTCTGGGGATAAAGTTAAACTATTAATGCATTTAATTTAAGATAATGTAATTTCGGAGTCCATTTAAATCCTTGCATCTCTTCGCCCCTTAAGCCAACCTGCCCGTATCTGTCAAACCATCGACCGAAACACACCCAAAAGATTATTGCATTTAAAACGATTACTAGAGGCCTACCTGAATAATTCTAACTGTTGAGTCTGTTTGCGATGGGAAAAGATCATCAAAGAAATGCATACCTCAAATGCAAAAAGCCTCCGCAGAAGGCAGAGGCTTGTAAATAGATGAGAAACAAAGTGTCTAAGCAGTAATTACGGATCCATAACCAAGCGAAAACCATTGGCGCCGACCACCCAGGTCGGCGAAGCTCCGTTCCGGAACGAAGAACGAGCATATGCCTTAGCGACATTGGAGTAGAATGACCCGCTACGCAACACACGGAGTTCTCCCTTAGCTGGTCCCTTCGGATCCTTTACAGATTCTGCTGGATAATCTGCAAGCCAATCCTCACACCATTCCCTTACATTTGCGTGCATATCGTGTAAGCCAAACGCATTCGGTTCGTATTCTCCTACTGCTACTGGTGTGCCTTTATTTGATTCAAAGATATTTGCATTCTGGGGCGTGATCTTTTCTCCAAATGAATACGCTGCCGTGGTTCCAGCCCTACATGCATACTCCCACTCCGCTTCTGTTGGCAACCGATACTTACCTTTGTTTTTTTCATTCAGCTTCTTGATAAAATTCTGGCAATCTTCCCATGATACATTAGTTACTGGAAGCTTTTCACCTTTAGTGTTACTTAGGTTATTTTTCTCCCCCATCACCGATTCCCACTGCTCCTGCGTTACTTCATACTTACTCATGTAAAAGGGCTTCATTAGTGTTACTTCGTGCTGCGTTTCATTCTTTCCACGGCCTTGTTCATTCAATGGCGATCCCATCTCGAACTTCCCCGCAGGGATTAATACCATATCAAGGTTTACCTCCTGGCCTAAATTAATCTTGGCTACCAGAGGCTTATCTAAACTCTTTGCTAATTTTTCCTGCGCATTTTTAGCTTTCTCTGCACTAAATGGTGCTGTCAGAAAAATTGGCTCAGGCTCGGGAGGAGGGGGCGGCGGTACTTTTCCATTTTCCCATGAAATTCTCACAACTAATGTTAATAGTACTAATGCTATTAACATTATAATTCCACCTGCCCACAGAACGATTCTCAAACTAACCCTATTCTTTTCTCGATTTTGAATATAAATCTCAGCTTCTTCAGCCCTCAAAGGTATTTGCGAAGGCAAGGGCGGCGCACCTTTTCGTATCACTCTAGTGAAGGCTAATTCAGGTATTGATGGCGCTTCTTCGACTTGCGAAGGCAAGGGCGGCACACCTTTTCTTATCACTCTAGTAGAGGGTAATTCCGGTATTGATGGAGCTTCTTCGACTTTCGATGGCATTTGCGAAGCCAAGGGCATCACACCGTTTCTTGTAACCTTTGTAACCGCTAGTTCAGGCATTGATGAAGGAGCCTCATCCGGAATCGCTGGAAAGCCTGTTTTTATTGGCGGCTTCATTTGCAAGGGTTCTATTTGACCATAAATTGAAACTTCTCCATTGCCCTGAAATACCAGACCTGTCCCTAACTTGATTCCTGTAATTTCACTGGCAAATAAACCGCAGTTATCGTGGCGCTTATCTTGATCTTTTGCTAACCCTTTCATCAGAGCATTTGATTTATCTAAAGGAATCGTGGATACCAACTCATGGATTAATTTAGGTTTTCCTCGCATCACATCTAAAAATAGATCAGTTAGTATTAAACCTTTAAACGGTAAAATACCTGCCAAAGATTCATACACTAACACAGCTAAACCGAACTGGTCTGCTTTCGCCCCTATACCTTTGCATAAGTGCATTTCAGGTGCCATGTATTCTGGTGTTCCGACAGCGGTACCCAAGGTCGTTTTTACCCCCATTGAGGCTCCCTCCAACGCTTTCGCTATACCGAAATCCGCAAGGTAAGGATTACCAACTTCATCAAATAAAATATTGTCCGGTTTTAAATCCCGATGTACCCATTTCTTTGAATGGATGAAATCCAACGCTGATGCTATTTGCGGCAACCATTGATTCAAGCCTTCCAATGGCATCGGTTTTTTTAAACCTTGCGAATCCGTAATTCGATCTCTTAAGCTGCCACCTCCCAGATAACGCAACACTAAAAACGGGATTCCTTCAATTTCCCCCCAATCGAGAGTGGATACAATATGCGGGTGTTCTAAATTTGCCAATGAAGCTATCTCACGCATGAAGCGAGCTTTAAATTCCTTATCCCCCACCTCCATAGTTGGTACTTTAACTACCACCTGCTTACCAAACCTTATATCCTTCGCTAAATAAACCTTCCCCATTCCGCCTTTACCCAACGGGCGCAGAATCTCATAGCGTTTATTCAGTGTTTTACCAGTTAGATTATTGGCTACTGACATCTGGGCGACTCTTTCTTAAATGCAGTAAAAGTCTTACCTCACTATTTGAATCAATTAAGCTCAAGTTGCAATTAGATTTTAAAAATCTTGCAATCTGAATCATGAGGCGTGAAATGAATTAACGTTATTGGCTTTTTAATATTAAAGCAGCTAGGCGGTTATTATGGAGTTTTTGCCAAGCGAAAACCGCTGTTGCCATATTTATAAGTAGGCGAACTGATGCCCCTGTTGGAAGAACGGGCCTCCAAAACAACGTAGTCGAATGACCCACCGCGCATTACACGTTCTGTTGCTATTGCTGGCCCTGATCCTATTGGATCTATTGCACTAAAGGGATAGCCTCCATACCAATCTCCGCACCACTCCCATACATTCCCATGCATGTCGTATAACCCAAACTCATTAGGTTTGTAACTCCCTACTACTACTGGTTTTCCTGCCTTTGAAACCCAATAGTTTGCATCTTTTGGTGTGATTTTATCTCCAAACGAATACGCTGTTGTTGTCCCAGCCCTGCATGCATATTCCCATTCTGCTTCTGTAGGCAACCTATAACCACCATCCGTCTTTGCATTTAACTTCTTAATGAAACCCTGACAATCTTCCCATGATACATTCGTAACTGGTAATTTTGGCCCTTTCATAATACTTGGGTTATTATCCATCACCGCTTCCCATTGCTCCTGAGTAACCTCATGCTTTCCAATGTAATATGGTTTCGTAATAGTTACTTCGTACTGAGCTTCAAAATTCTTGTGGCCTTTCTCAGATGCAGGTGAACCCATTTTGAACTTCCCTGCTGGGATTAATATCATTTCAAGGTTAAGGCCATTGCCTAAATCAGTTTTTGCTTCCACTTCTTTTTTCAAAATCTTTGCAACCTCTTTTTGTATCTCCTTCGCTTTGATTTCACTAAATGGCGCTACCAATAGATTACCTACAGATGGAATTACCTTCAAAGGGTCTGGCTTTGTTGCGGGTGCAACATCAGTTTTAATATCGCCCATCCTAGCTAAACGGATCCCGCCGAAGCGGTATCGATAGGTCGGCGAGTCCCAGTTCCGACTGGAAGAACGAATCAACGATTCAATGGAGCCGAAACATCCTCCGCGTAACATGCGGTCTGTGCCCGTAGCTGGCCCTTTTGGGTCCGTTATTGCTCCTGCTGGATAGTCATAAAACCAATCCTCACACCACTCCCATACATTCCCATGCATATCGTACAACCCTAACGCATTCGGTTTATAACTCCCTACTGCTTTTGGTTCACCTATCTTTGAAGCCGCATAGTTTGCGTCGTTTGGCGTTAAACTATCCCCAAACGAATACGCAGTACTTGCTCCTGCCCTGCATGCATATTCCCATTCGGCTTCACTTGGCAATCTATATCCGCCATTTGTATTGGCATTCAGATTCTTAATAAACTCTTGGCAATCAAGCCATGAAACATTTGTAACTGGCAGCTTTGCTCCTTTAATGAAACTTGGGTTATTCCCCATTATCCCCTTCCACTGTTCCTGTGTAACTTCATACTTACCCATGTAAAAGGGTTTCGTGATAGTTACTTCGTGTTGTGTTTCCCCATTATCCCTTCCTTTTTCAGATGCTGGTGAACCCATCATAAATTTTCCAGCAGGGATTAATACCATTTCTAATTCATTTGCTACTTGAATAATCTTAAGTTTATACGCCTCAGACTCTTCTTGAGATTTTTTAATGTCAGCCAACTTTTGTTGGGCAAGTTCCTCGTTATCTTTTGCAAGTTTCTCATTACTATTCGCTCGATCTCTTTCTATTATTAATTCTTTATTAAACTGAGCGAACATGATTACAAAACCTATTGCTACCATAGCTACCAACAACAACATCACCATTGCAGCGCCTACTAAGGCTCTATTTTTTCTTATCCAGCGCCTTGCTTTTTCTAACCTAGATTCTTGATACGCATGCACCGGCTCATCCGATACATAACGTTTTATATCCTCAGCTAATTCCCTTGCAGATGCGTAACGATCTTCAGGCTTTACCTGCATTGCCTTTAATACTATCTGCTCTAATAGCTTTGGAATCGAAGCATCTTTTTCTCTTGGTGGCGGGATCATCCCTGTGGTAATGCGGAAGTAAAAAGCATCAGGACTTTCTTTGATGCCCTCTTTGGGAAGGTGAGGTGCCTTGCCTGTAAGGATGTGATAAAGAGTGGATCCCAAGGCATAAATATCAGCCTTGGGTGTAACCAAGGATATATCTTCACTCATCGTTGCAGTAAATTGTTCAGGTGCCATGTAGGCTGGCGTACCGCCAACCCCTCGCCTGCTGCCACCTTGTTGCTCATGTAAACCACTCGAAGCTAATTCCGAAGGCTTGTATGGTGGGATGATACCCGGATCAAGCGTTTCCATCTGGTGTATTTCGGATGGGCTTTTAACATCGCCACAAACTACAACCAGGCCCCAATCCACCACAAACACTTCACCATAATCACCGATCATGATGTTATCTGGCTTGATATCGCAGTGAAGCACCCCTTTACTATGCGCATATTCAATAGCTAAACAGACGGCTTGAAAATTCTGCAATAACCCAGTCAATGCTTCCTGCTTTAAGCCTGCTTCCTTGCAGTGATACTCTGCGATAACCCGAGATAGCTTTTTCCCTCGGATATACCGCATGGCATAATACAGCCTGCCCTTGGTATCTTTACCCAAGCCATAGACGGCACCACACTGGGGTGTTCCAAGGAACCGGTTACTTCCCCTTCCAAATGGAATAAGGCTTGCTTAAAAGTATCGCCAGACATTTCTGGGCGGATGTACTTGGTAACTACGGTGCGGTTGAGTTCGGTATCCTTGGCGAAAAACACTTCTCCTAAGTTGCCTGAATCTAAAAAGTGCTGCCTTTCAAAACGATCTGTTTGCTTACTCTCTGGGCCACTAAAGGTACCTTTTATATTAGTGGATGAGGATTCCGAATCATGGGACTGGGTAAAGAGAACATCCAGCCCCATTAGTTTTCGTTGGGTAACTGCGCCATCAAGGCTTTGATTTAAATTATTATCTGCAAGATGATCGAGATCGCTTTCCAGATCTTTCACATGGTTTAAGGAAGCTAGGGCTTTTTGCTCGCCACCTTCTTGCTGGATATGCGCCGTTACTGCCGATTCGAGAGTCTTTCTTTGTTCTGGTGTGATGGCTTTTTGATGAACTAGAATTTCGCCTAAAGGTTTGGTTTTATCAAACAGCCATTCGGTAAAGGCCCGGATAACTTTATCCTTGGCGATGATTCCTAATTGCAAGCCTAACCCTGCAAATATCAGATTATGTTCTGCATTACGATTTTTGGAGTTTGACATGCTAAGCTCTACATTGATGATAATTAAAAATATTTTAACACTTAAATGTTTTATTTTGCAAAATAAAACAAAGAATATTTGAACTTTAGATTTTCTTAAGCGAAACATTAGAAAGAAGAAAAGAATTTTTGGCCCATTTGGATAATTTTTTCGCAATAATAAACATGTATTGCAAAAAGCTAATATCGAATACTTTAAAAGTTCTAAAGAAAGTAAAAATGAAAATTCATCCCCCATCTTCCGATGACAAAAACATTAACCCCAAAAAAAATACTCACCAAAGAATCAAGGCGTTTGCCTGGGGGATAAGTTTGTTTCTCTGGGGGATGAATCTTTTTGCAGGTTTGATGTTTTTCCAACTTCTTCTTGTAATTTTAGTACCAAAATGGCCTGAGGTTTTTTTTTCTGTTTCTGAAAAAATAAAACTTGTAGAGAATTATCTTTTTTATCTGTTCGATTTCATGATGTTGATTGGCTTGATGCTTGGTTCTATACTGCCTAAAGAATCCAACACCAGAAAATGGATTTATTGGGCTCTTTCTACCTTCATATTTTTCACGGCTATGAAGGTTGGTGTTTATTTTGGAGATTTTCCTGAGGGATTTCTTCAGTCGAATAATTTTACCATTTATTTAATCGCCATTTTTTACACAAAATTTCTAGCCTCAGTTTGCAAATGGCAAGCCAGTAGATTTCCAACAACGGAAATGGAACCGGTTTCAAGTAACCCTAAAGAATGGAATAATCTACAGAAAAGGTTTCAACGACTTTTTCGTTACGAAATTCTATTACCTGTGATTTTTATTATTATTTCGTTTTTATTACCTTTAGCTTTGGGAGCAATCTTTATTTTTTTGCCGATATCGATCTTTGGAGCATTCATTTGGATTTCTTTCCTGCCTGTTTTATTTGGGCCGGTTTATCTTTTGTTTTTATTATTGAGATTTAGCAGGGCGTTTTATCTTATTCACGCGGCTTTTAAGGAATCAGAATGCGGGCAAGCGCCTGAAGTTACTAGCCAAATATCACAAAGTTTTATGCCGGATTTAACCAGGTTATTAGTATGTTTTAGCGCGGTTTGCCTATTTTTTGTAAACATTTATGCAAAGGAATATCTGGAAACAGAATATTTGATGAATTCCCTAATGACGGAATCAGAAAAAATACAATCTCTGAACACGGAGCAAGTTTTACAGAATTTAAATTTCCAAACGATGGACGGAAAAACTATTGAACTATCGTCCCTGAATGGAAAAGTTGTAATCCTTAATTTTTGGGCAACCTGGTGTGGACCATGCGTAGGGGAAATTCCTGACCTTAACAGAATACAAGCTGATTTTGCCAATGATGTTATCATAATTGGGATCACCAGAGAGTCAGAAGAAATTGTTTCAAACTTTATGACTAAGAATAAAATAAGTTACAAAATCTCGTGTGGGCCGATAAATACTGAACGATTATCAGGAATTCATATTTTCCCCACGACATTTATCCTCGACAGGGAAGGGAAACCGAATCAGGTAATTCGTGGTTCCAGAAATTACGAGGGTTTCAAAGAGGCGGTGGAAAAAGCCCTGGTTTCAAAATAATTGAAAATTAAATTTTTTTGGAGATGATATGCCCTTTGCCCAAATTTATCATGGAAATAGTGTTATGTTGAAAACCGTCTCATGTTCAATGACAGCAGTTTAATTAGTTTCCAAAACTTAAAAGTTTGGTAGTAAATTGTTTAATGATCTTATTCACTTTAGATGTTATCCGTTTATGAATGTTAAGGAATGGCAGAAGCTCTTATTCTTTCGGAAAATTCTTGGCAACAAACAAAAGTCTAGAATTTACCATCCGCATGGATATTAATTTTGTAAGGATTGTTTAAAGCTACAAATATAAAAGCAAATATCCGTTAAATAATAAGTTTGATCAACCATTCAATGTTATTCATGTAAAAACAAAAAACCATTTCCATAGGTTCCATATTCTGTGCCTTTTCAAGGAGGCAGGTAGCATCGCAAATGTGATGGTACAGATTTTGCATATATCAACACATGTGGCAATAAGACTAAAAGGCCACTACCGTATACTGGTTTTGAAAAAATATTATTTAATTTTGGCCCTTCCCAAATAATCTGGCGCATTCAAAGGTGTGAAGATTTTAAAACCCATGTTTAAGGAGTTTCTCATGTTCAAGAGTTTTGTTTTCTCTGGCTTGGTTTTAGGCGCTTTCCTTGGCCTGAATGGCTTGCAAGGAACCACTATCGTAGTTGGTTCCTCTGCCAATGCAGCAGGCCCTTTTAATCCAGCAACTGCAAAACAACAGTTGAAAATTAGCGTCCAAGATCAAATCCAGATGGCGATCAAGTATGCAAACAATAATAATATTCAAGGTTTGTTGCTTCACACAAGCAATGCTAATGAACTGATCAGACAAATCCCCAAAACAGGCGCACCATTTAATGTTAGAAATGTAAACCTGGCCCTAAATCATATTGAAAACGCTAGGGTAATAATGAACTCTAGAGGAAAAATAGCCAGCGTTATCAACCATCTTCAGCAGGCAAAAGGCGCTGCCCAAGGAATCTAACTGTTGCTTTTTTCATTTAAAAGGAGCCCTTGCTTACGGGTTCCTTTTGTTATTTAAAGGGGTTTGTTATTTCAAGGTTTCGTAAAGCTTATTCCTGGCGGTTTGCCAACGGCGTTTTAAAGTTCGAATCGACATGTTCAATATTTTCGCTGCTTCTTCTTGGGAAAGCTCCTGATACCAGATCAAATTCACTACTTCCCTTTCCTCGACGGGTAGCTTTTCCACCAGCATGTGAAACTCGCCCCATTTTTCTATATCGCTGGATGGCGCTGGCTGCTGGTTTACCAATGCGCCACCTTCCTTGGCAAAATGAGAATCGGTATGGTGATGGGCTGCGAAGTTGCTTTCCGCCTTATATTTTTTCACCAAGTCTAAAAGTTCACGCCTGATTTGCAAGGCTGCAAGATTATAGAAATGCCTGGCTGACTCAATCTTTACATCTTGAAGGGCTTTGTTTAAACGCATCATTGCATTTTGAAACACATCATCCGTTTGTTCCCACCTGCGCAGCCCTGCAAATTTGTGAAACATTTTGCGAGTAAGATTTTTTAACTTAAGCGATGATTGCTCCAATAATTCCTTCATAGCTTCATCAGGATTATTTTTGGCCAACTCAATGACTTTATCGATATGTGTTCCCGAATCAAAATCACCCATATCTTAATCCCCCTAATAAAACCCTGTATTTATTTTATAACACAGCAATTAATTCAAGCAAATTATTAACCTTATTCTTTGGCCCCTCAGCGAATTCAAATCGCATTTAAAAGCACACCCATTTTCGGAGGATTTATCATGAAGAAGAATGGTTTTACTCTGATCGAATTACTGGCAACGATAGTCATTATTGCAATTTTAATCGGCCTGTTGTTGCCGGCGGTGCAAAAAGTTCGTGATGCCGCCAACGGAATATCTTGCAGAAACAACATCAAACAAATTGGGTTAGCATGGTTGCTTCATGAAAATACCCACGAATTTTTCCCATCTGCGGGCGGTAGGAGATTTCCAACCATCGATTTTGATGGGGGTTCGCCAAGGGTCTTAAATAAGCAAAATGGTGGTTGGGCTTACCAAATTCTGCCCTTTATGGAGCAGGAAAATCTATGGCTTGGTGGCGGAATGCCAGATGCAGCTTCCAAGAATGAATTAATCAAACGAACGGGGGTAAAAACATTTATCTGCCCCTCCAGACATAGTTCGTCAACACATATCAACACTTTGTCTTCCCTCCAAAAAGTAGTTCCGATATGTGCCCCAACCGATTACGCTGCCAATGTTGGTAATACTTATTCGCCATTAATCGGAGGCAACCCCACCTCCGAATTCATGTGGCCATGGCATCCAGATCCCATGTACATGAATGGTGTTAGCAGGCCAATTTATAATGGCGGGGCGATCCAACTTAAATCCATTACCGATGGATTAGGATTCACGATGGTGATTGGCGAAAAAGCAATTGATTTACGCTATCTAGGAGAATACCAGCATGATGATGATTCAGGCTGGCATGATGGGTGGGATTGGGATACGAATC
>Ga0208854_1000335_pt1 | contig 11654 bp, 13 predicted proteins | sample LakMenEpi30Nov11_FD_150748 | JGI IMG/M metagenome (GOLD analysis project Ga0208854, IMG submission 150748) | Freshwater microbial communities from Lake Mendota, WI - 30NOV2011 deep hole epilimnion (SPAdes) | ecosystem: Environmental > Aquatic > Freshwater > Lake > Epilimnion/Euphotic zone ...
CTACTCTATTCATGGTGCATTAAAACAAATTAACGCCATGTAGAAAGAGCATCTATTTGTATTTATACGCTATCTGTAGCGTTTGCGGAATGTGGGTTGGAAAATTTGAGTTAAACGCGATCGCCCTTAAAAACTTAATTTTCTTCCCAAAAATCTTCATTTAAAGTTGTTTCTACACTCTGAGAATAGGGCCAGTGATCGGGAAAAGAAACCTGACGATATTCTTTGCGAACTGTTTTAAATGCTATTTCCCAAGCAACAATAAAGCTATCGTCCCATCTTGTTTTCAGACTCGGTGCCTCTCTGAGTAAAAGTTCTAAAGCATTACGTTGGTTGCGAATAGTACGTTCCCAACCATTATAGTCATCGGGAAGATCAACATAAAGACGTTTTAATAAATGCTCTAACAAAACCATTAGACGAGATATTAATTCCTTTTTTTGAGAAATCCCCAAGGATTCTACCTCCTCAATTAAATTGTCAATATCTAGGTTTTTAAAGTCACCGTTTTTGAGTTTGTTGACGGTATCTTCTACCCACAGTAAGATGTCTTGCTCATAGAGTGAAGTTGTCATAGTGATTCCTTAAAAAGACTATATAGATCACTGAAAACCCTTATAACTTCAACGCAGACGAAACGCGATCGCTTTTTTGAGGTAAATAGTGGATTTATGGGCCAATCGCCCAATTACCAATTTCTAGGCTCAAAATCGGGATTATTTAAAATCGAAACAGCCTCCCCCGCCTGAGCTAAAACAAATAAACCTTGACGATAGGCATATTTATCTGCTCCTTCTTCAATCTCAATGCCTGCAACGGCTCCATATAGTTGCTTCTGGGCATATTCAGGGAAAAATTCTCGAAATCGCCTGAGATCATCCATTAAATCTTTGACATCATTAACGCCCAAACTACTTTTCACTTCCACCACTAAAACATGATTTTCATTGGTTACAAGCACATCAATTTCTAGGGTTTGTCCATTCAAGCGTTTTTTCATCCGTTGACTGACTTGATGAACGGGAATTCCTCGCTTTAAAAAGAGAGTCTCACAGGCAGGAGCAACCATATTTTCCACAAAACGCCCCCATTTGCCTCCGAGATCGCCAATTTGTTTGTTAACCTCGCGGATTCTGCGATCTGTTTCCTGGGATTGTTCCCTGAGTAGGCGGTCAGTTTCTTGAGATTGTTCCTTTAATAGACGTTCTGTTTCTTGAAAACGTCGTTCTGTTTCTTTTTGGGCGGTAGTTAATTCGGCGAGTAATCGCCACACATCATCGGCGGTTGTTGTCATAATCTAAATTTCCATCAATTTTTCTACTTACAATTTTATCTTGTTAAAATGCGATCGCCCCTTCCCTTCTCAAACAAAAGCGATCGCCTTTACCCTTTAAGAAAAAACGCGATCGCCCCTTCCCTTCTCAAGCCGGTTAAAGATATCGTTACAATCTTTAAATTATTCTAACGATGGGTTCAATCCCTTGTTACACTAGAATTTTAGTCTCGTTTTTAACGGCGAGCGGTCTGCATCAAGAAAAAATAAAGATAAACAAGCTATGGTAACAACGCTCCAAAAGCCTGAATATGACGAAATCCGTCAGGGTATAAAGGTTCCCGCCAAGGAAACCATCCTAACACCCCGTTTTTATACCACCGACTTTGACGCGATGGCGAAAATGGATATCTCGATCAATGAAGACGAGCTAGATGCCATCATTCAAGAGTTTCGAGTTGATTACAATCGCCATCATTTCGTGCGAGACGAGCAATTTCAGCAATCCTGGGATCATATTGATGGCAAAACCCGCAGCTTGTTCATCGAATTTCTTGAACGTTCCTGTACGGCTGAATTTTCGGGCTTTCTCCTCTACAAGGAATTGAGCCGCAAACTCAAAGACATTAATCCTGTCTTGGCAGAGGGATTCCAACTCATGTCCCGCGATGAAGCCCGTCATGCTGGGTTTCTCAATAAAGCCATGACCGATTTTGATCTCTCTTTAGATCTCGGCTTTTTAACTCGCTCGCGTAGCTATACCTATTTTGAGCCTGAGTTTATTTTCTACGCCACCTACCTGTCTGAGAAAATTGGCTACTGGCGTTATATCACCATTTATCGTCATCTTGAAGCCCATCCTGAAGATCGGGTCTATCCCATCTTTAACTTTTTTGAGAATTGGTGTCAGGACGAAAATCGTCATGGGGATTTCTTTGATGCCGTCATGCGAGCCAAGCCTCAAATGCTGGATCAACCGCAAACCTGGTGGCAAAAGTTAACCGCTTTTCCCCGTTCTTTTTCGCAAAAGGCTTGGAGTCGTTATTTAATGGTGACGCTGGTTTCGCCAGTACTCTGGTGTCGTTTCTTTTTACTGTCAGTTTTTGCCACCATGTATCTTAACGATACGCAACGGGCCGATTTTTATGCGTCTATTGGCTTAGAAGCGCGACAGTACGACAAAGAGGTGATTGCCAAAACTAATGAAACAGCCGGTCGGGTATTTCCGGTTATTCTAGATGTTGATCATCCTGAATTTTATGCTCGCTTGGAAACCTGTGTGAGCAATAATGAGAAATTACGGGCGATCGATGCGTCTAATCAACCGGCTTGGCTGAAAGGATTACAAAAATTCCCCATTTTTCTGTCTAATGGCTGGCAATTCTTGAAACTTTACTGGATTAAGCCCATTCCTTCTGAGGAGTTAGCTCGTTCCTTTGGTTTCTAAGATTATCACCACAACCCTAATGAATTTGATGGCTTCCGTTGCTGAATGAGTGGCGGAAGTTTTTTCTTTAAACAGGAGTGCGATCGCCGACAGACAGACGAGTCCGGGCTGAACGAGGTTTGCTGGCTTCCGGTTGATCTTCTGATTGTTCTAAGCAAAGAAGGGGAATCGGTTTACTATTTTCATCCCAGCTAAGGTTCACTAAACTGCCTTGAATGGAAGGATGCCAACGATGCTGCTGAATACTATGGGCTAAAAACACTTCAATACATTCTACAATTTGCTTCACCGTTGCCGAACTAGATTGAATCGGCAGTTTGCTCAGTTTAAGTTGAAAGCGAAATAAAACGCCGGAATGCCATTGTTCTTCTACGCCTTCAATGTCGTAAATAATCTCAAATGTCTCATCAACTTGTAGATTACTATTACTCACTTTTCCTCCTAAGGTGGGTCGTAGAGAAGCACTAATTAAGTTCGTTACCTTGTTTTGAATCTGGTTAATCACAATATAGTGAAAAACCTCTTCATCCATTCTCATGCGAATATAATCTAGACCAATACGACGGGCATAAAGCAGATCGGGAAGACTTTCCCAACGCTGACAACCTTCAATCGCTAGATCGAGTTGTTGCTGAAGTGCCTGATTCTGGGCGATCGCCGACTCTAAGGCCCGTTGTTTTTTCTGACACTGTAATTTGCACCAAAGACCGACAACAATTAATATTCCCCCCAATCCCAAAGAAGAAAACATCCAGGGGGAAGGCGGCACGACCGGGTTGGCAGTAACAGGAGAATCTGAAAAAGAAGGATCGAGGGTTTCCGCTAAAATAGGCGTAGAGGAGACAAGGTGAGCAGCCATAGGCTAAGCAACAAGGTGAGAGTTCTCAATTTCAATATGCCCAAATTTTTTAAAAAAATGATTACATACTCCAGATTTTTTTTATTGTCAAGGTATTTGCGCTCAATATACCGTATGTTTACGGACAATTCTCAGAACAGTTTTCCTGGTTTAGTCGTCAATCAACTCTTGGATAAAACTAGACTTCAGCCTTTAGGCCTATTGCTTGCCCTGATCATCGCGATCGCCCTGCCCACTGCTGATGGCCAAGCCGCACCCGTGAATCCCTCTCGCTCTCCTAATCTGACCCCTGTGGCTCAACCCTCTCCTCCCCCTGCTCTGCTACAAGCCACCATTCAAGATCTGGCTCGACGCACTAAAATCCCTGTCAAGCAAATTCAAGTAAAATCCGCCACCGCCAAAACCTGGCCCAATGGTTGTCTGGGACTGGCTCGCCAGGAGGAGATGTGTACTCAGATGTTAGTTTCTGGTTGGCAAATTGTTTTAGGACATGGCCAACATACCTGGCGTTATCGGACTGATCAAACTGGTAAAAATTTAAGGTTAGAATCTTAGTTTTGAATCCTTCTGTCCTTTTCACTTTTTTTCCCTTAGCTTTAACCGTTCGTAATAAAAATAATAATGCTGCATAGCTTTATTCCAGCCCATCGTTTTTTTCCCTATTTAACCTGGACAGAAATTCGAGATTTACCCGATAAAGCCAATACCGTTATCATCCAACCCCTGGGGGCGATCGAACAACATGGCCCACACCTGCCATTGGTCGTGGATGCGGCCCTTAATTTAGGGGTATTAGGTAAAGCCTTGGAAGACTTAGATCAACACATTCCGGCCTATAGTCTTCCTTGTTTATACTATGGCAAGTCCAATGAACATTGGGGTTTTCCAGGCACGATCGCCCTTTCCGCGCAAACGATGTTGTCAATGTTAGAGGAAATAGCCTATAGTCTCTACGCGGCTGGCTTTCGGAAATGGATTTTGTTGAATGGTCACGGTGGCCAGCCCCAGGTCTTGGAAATTGCAGCACGAGACATACACCAAAAATACCCCGATTTTCTGGTTTTTCCTCTCTTTCTCTGGCGGGTTCCTAACCTGGCAGCGGAATTACTAACGCCCATGGAATTAGAATTCGGTATCCATGCTGGTGATGCTGAAACTAGTTTGATGCTTTCCCTGTTACCCGATCAGGTCAAAATGGAGAAAGCGATCAGGGAATATCCTCAGAATTTGCCCTCCCATAGTTGCTTATCAATGGAAGGAAAGTTGCCCTTTGCCTGGTTAACCCAGGAACTGAGTCAAAGTGGTGTTATGGGGGATGCGACCACTGCAACCAAAGAAAAAGGCGATCGCCTCCTAGCGTCCCTGGCTCAGAGTTGGCAACAAGTGATCAAGGATGTCTATGAATTTCAGCAACCGACTTTATCCTAAAAGTTAGGATTAGAAGACATTATCTGGCAAGTATCACTTCGGCTCACCGTCTCTGTTGACTCAACTTAATCTAGCTATTCAGGGCTTAGAAAATGGCAATCTTCCTATTCCCCTTAGACAATGGGTGATCGCTTTCTGATTTCAACATTAAGAGTTAATTCGTGATCAAATTCCTGTTCAATGTCTATAATAATCTCACAAACTATACTATAAGAGGTTCAAATGGTTGTTGCACTGCCAGAGGTACACTCCGTAACGGCTAAACCCATCACTGCGGAAGAATACCTTGCCAAGGAAGAAGTGGCCGAGGAAAAAAGTGAATTTATTAATGGAGAGATTATCCCAATGGCGGGAGCATCGGCGAATCACAATCGTTTAGCAGTAAATTTTAGTCGTCTTTTACCCTTAGAGGTTAATGATCAAAGTTATGAGATTTTCATTAGTGATATGAAGCTCTGGCCACCTCATTTTAAGAACTATTTTTACCCCGATGTGATGGTAATTAAGGATGAACCTCATTTTACCGATGCGAAACAAACGGCGGTTACAAATCCTTGTTTCATTGCAGAGATATTATCAACTTCAACGGAAGGATTTGATAAGAATCAGAAATTTAGCTTTTATCGTACTATTCCAGAATTACAAGAATATCTCTTAATTGATCAGTCAGCTTATCGCGTGGAATTGTATCGTAAAGTCGGCGATCGCCAATGGTTATTAACAGAATTATGCGGTCAAGCAGAAGTCATTAGGTTAGAATCTGTAGCAGTAGAAATTACCCTCGCTGATTTGTATAAACGGGTAAATTTTATTGAAACTTTTCAGCCTTAAATTTTAGCATGGCTACCTATCACTGGAATTGGTTAATTTTCTTTGAAGAGGTCGCAACGGGCGGCGAAAAATATTATCAATGGCTCCTGGCGGGACTCGGTTGGACTGTCGCCACTTCTCTCACTGCCTGGCTTTTGGCTCTTATTCTGGGAACCGCGATCGGGATTGTTCGCACCACTCCGCTCAAAGGATTGCTGATACTGGCAGATGCCTACGTGGAACTCTTTCGCAACATTCCTCTGATCGTGCAAATGTTTTTATGGTTCTTTGTACTACCGGATATTCTGCCCGACCGTTTGGGAAATTGGATGAAACAGGAGATGCCCCTACCCGAATTTTCAACAGCAGTGCTGAGTTTGGCTTTTTTTACCTCAGCGCGTATTGCGGAACAGGTGAAGGCCGGAATTTTATCCCTGCCGACAGGTCAAAAAGGGGCCGGATTAGCGATCGGTTTCACCCTACCCCAGGTCTATCGTTATGTTCTGTTACCTGTCGCTTTTCGGATTATGATTCCCCCACTGACTAGCGAGTTTATGAATATTTTTAAAAATTCTTCGGTGGCTTTAACGATTGGCATGCTAGAACTGACCGCCGTGGCGAAACAAATGAATGAATATACTTTTCAAGGTTTTGAGATTTTTACGGTGGTGACGCTTCTTTATATTGCGATCGCCTTAATAGCCAATCGTTTTATGGCTTGGATTGAAAACAAGGTGAGAATTCCAGGCTATTCCCAGGAGCATTAAATACAGATGAATGATTTTGACTTTGAAGTCATTACGCGATCGCTGCCCTATCTCTGGAAGGGAATGCAATATACCCTCACCCTCACCTTAACGGCTATGGCTGGGGGCGTGATTTTTGGTTCTCTATTAGCCCTAGCTAGACTATCAGGAATAACGGTATTAGAGAGGAGCGCGAGTTTGTATGTTAATCTCATGCGTTCCATTCCTTTGGTATTAGTAATCTTTTGGTTTTATTTTCTTGTCCCCTTACTTGGTCAATGGTTAACCGGAGCCGAAAACCCCATCACCGTTGGCCCGGATCAAACAGCACTGATTAGTTTTACCCTATTTGAAGTTGCCTACTACTGTGAAATTATTCGCGCTGGCATTCAATCTATTCCCAATGGTCAAACGGCGGCAGCTAAAGCGATCGGTTTTACCTATCCTCAACAAATGCTTTATGTGATTTTGCCCCAGGCTTTTCGGAATATGTTGCCAGTCTTGTTAACTCAAACTATTGTCTTATTTCAAGACACTTCTTTGGTTTATGTCATTTCAGGAACAGACTTTTTAGGCGCGGCCTCGAAAGTGGCCCAACGGGACAGTCGATTGGTGGAAATGTACAGTTTTGTCGCAGTCGTTTATTTTATAATCAGCTTTACTTTATCTAAATGGGTTAAGCATTTCCAACAAAAAATAAGCTTAACTCGGTAATTTTAACAACAAAATGGGTATGGTCTGGGTTTAATTTTGTGACCATTAACCCTGAATAGCAGGATGTTTGAGCATAAATACCCAAGGGCAAAAACACTAAGGTGTTTTGAGAAGTAGAAATGTCTAGAAATATGTCTAAGTTATCTTGGCAAAAAGAAAGTTTTACGTTACTATTATCCAGCCTTATTATTTATGGCTTAACTTAAAAACGCCTCAAAAGCACTTTGCTTAGCGTTTATTCAGTTGTATTATCCAGACTTATTTTGTACAGCGTAGAATCACCCTCATGATTGAGCAATCCCTTTTCAAGTTAATGGCGTGATGATTAATATTATGACTTCTCTTCCTCGCTCTTCAGTGTCTTCTGCTCCATCTCTTAACGGCCATTTAACGGCCGATCTAACGCCAGTACTGGCTCTTAAGGAACTGGTGGCGAGTCTATATCGGGAACAAAATAAGATCCAAAATCTGTTAAGTTCTCTCGGATTTGCTCTTCGCAGTTTTAATAATCTTAATCAGTTTTTAGAATTGACCCCCTTGATGGCTGCTAGGGTCACAGATGCTGATGGTAGTGCTTTAATTTTATTTAAAGGGCCAAACAAAATCGCTCTCGAACAAATTCATGGTCAAGTGCAACGTTTAACACGAGAAATTCGACGGGCGATAGAGGAAGTACTACAAACTTATAATGTAATCAGTGATGATCGAACTATTCTTAAACATCCCAGTAGTTTAGATGAACAACTCCGTTTAGCTCTTGGTTCCACTATTCGTCTCTATAGCACACCGATTTTAGTCAAAAATGAGGAACGGGGCCGGATCTATGTTTTTAGTGAAGATCCGCAATATGTCTGGACACAGACTCGCCGTAAACTGTTGCAATTAGTGGCTGATCAAACCGCAGTGGCGATCGCCAATAGTGAATTAGCGTCGGAGTTAAGATCAAAAGAACGACAGGATCGGGAACTGGAAATTGCCTCAGAAATCCAAGAACGATTACTACCGCGTCAATGTCCGCAGATTGCCGGAGTGGATTTGGCTGCTCGTTGTCAGACGGCCAATCGGGTCGGGGGAGATTACTATGACTTTATTCCCACCAATTATGATCAGTTGCGTCATGATAACTGGCAGGATATGGATAGTACAAAAGTCGTTCCCTGGAGCATTGTCATTGGAGATGTGATGGGGAAAGGGGTTCCGGCCGGTTTAATTATGACCATGACTAGGGGGATGTTACGGGCTGAAGTTTTAAATAGGCACAGTCCGGCTCAGATTTTGCAGCACCTCAATCGGGTCATGTATGCGGATTTAGATAACTCTCATCGCTTTGTTACTCTGTTTTATTCTGAGTATGATCCTCAAACCAGATTACTGTCCTATAGTAATGCGGCCCATAATCCACCGCTTCTTTGGCGATCGCAAAACCAGAGCATTGAGCCGTTAGATACCGAAGGCTCCCTCATTGGCTTGGATATCCTTTCCGATTATGAGGATGCCCAGGTCTTGTTACAATTAGGGGACGTTTTGTTGTATTACACCGACGGTTTAACCGATGCGGTCAATGGCAACGGCGATCGCTTTGATGAAAAAAACCTACGGCGAATTTACCAGGAAGCTTGCTTGCAATATCACCATGCCGAGGAAATCCTGGACTATATCTTTACTCAAGTGCAGCAATTTATTGGGTCAGGAAATAATCATCAAGATGATATGACCTTGGTCGTTATGCGGGTAAAATCATGGTCGTAGGGTTTTTTACGGAGTTCAGTGATATGGTTCTTTTTGATAGTTCGATTTTGAGTGTTAGTGGTTTGGTCGGGATGGGGGATCATTCTTCCTGGAACTTGATGACCGATCAGGTAATGGACAGTATTACCTTCCTTGCTCAAAATATGAGTGAAATCAAAAAAATTGATATCATTGGTGATTTTCAAAAGTCTTTCAAGCATTTTATTGAATCCGGTCAGGTGTGGGCCTTGGGAATTGGCATTGTTTTAGGTTGGATTTTCCATAGTTTTCTGGGTTCTTAAGGAAGACTGGGAGACTGGGGGACTAGGAGACTGGGGGACTGGAAAATCGGCTCAGTCTTACCGAAGAAAAGCAAACTAGTGTTAAGACTTCATAAATTTCCCTAACGTTACTCTCAAAAATCTAATTATTACTTAACGAAAAAGGTCAAGGCTTACTGTGACAACTGCAAAAAAAACCTGGAGCGATCGCTTTGAAGGCTCATTACATCCTTCTATTGTTTTGTTTAATGCCAGTATTGGCTTTGATATTGAGTTAATTGAATATGATTTAACCGGTTCCATTGCCCATGCCAAAATGTTAGCCCACACCGGGATCATTTCTAGCGAAGAGGCAGAACAGTTAACCCAGGGATTAGAACAAATTCGCCAAGAATATCGAGAAGGGAATTTCAATCCCGGCGTTGATCAGGAAGATGTACATTTTGCTGTGGAACGGCGATTGACGGAAATTGTCGGCGATGTGGGTAAAAAACTGCATACGGCTCGCTCCCGTAACGATCAAGTAGGAACAGACGTTCGACTTTACCTCAGGGAACAAATTGATCAGATTCGGATCAAACTACGGGATTTTCAGCAAGTCTTGGTTACGTTAGCAGCAGCCCATGTGGAAACCTTAATTCCTGGCTATACCCATTTACAACGGGCTCAACCGGTCAGTCTAGCCCATCATTTACTGGCCTATTTCCAAATGGCCCAACGGGATTGGCAACGCTTAGGAGAAATTCGCGCTCGCACGAATGTTTCACCTCTGGGATCGGGAGCTTTAGCCGGAACCACTTTTCCCATTGATCGCCATTTCAGTGCTAACTTACTGGGGTTTGAAGGAGTCTATGCCAATAGTTTGGATGGAGTCAGCGATCGCGACTTTGCCATTGAGTTTCTGAATGCGGCCAGTTTGATCATGGTACATCTCAGTCGGTTAAGCGAAGAAATGATTCTTTGGGCCTCCCAGGAATTTAGTTTTATTAGCCTCACCGACAGTTGCGCTACGGGGTCAAGTATTATGCCCCAAAAGAAAAATCCCGATGTTCCCGAACTTATCCGGGGAAAGGCAGGACGGGTGATTGGTCATCTGCAAGGTATGTTGGTTCTAATGAAAGGTTTGCCTCTAGCCTATAACAAGGACTTACAGGAGGACAAAGAGGCTTTGTTTGATGCCGTTAAGACCGTCCTAGTCTCCCTCGAAGCCATGACGATTCTGCTAGAAGAAGGGATTATTTTCCGTCAAGAAAGATTGGCTCAAGCTGTTGCTGAAGACTTTTCCAATGCCACCGATGTGGCCGATTATTTGGCCGCTAAAGGGGTTCCTTTCCGTAAAGCCTATAATTTAGTGGGTAAAGTGGTTAAAACCAGTCTCGCGGCCGGAAAATTACTCAAAGATCTCACTCTAGAGGAATGGCAAGAACTTCATCCCGCTTTTGAAACCGATATCTATGCCGCGATCGCCCCTCAACAGGTGGTAGCCGCCCGCAATAGTTACGGTGGAACAGGTTTTGAACAGGTTAAATTTGCAGTAGAACAAGCCCAGAGTATTCTAAATGCCTAAAATACTAACTTATTCAAGCTAATTCTAGCTGTTAACTTGTTAAACAAAAAACAATTAACCCTAATTGACATCAATCTAAAAAACAATGAGTTTTACCATTAATTTATTAGATAACTTGGACTACGATGAAGCCGAAACACAACTAGAAGGCTACATTGAAGAAGTGACTGAAAAATTTCTCCAGTCTCCAGAAGGAATCGATCACGCTAAAACCTATCCAGAAGTTGGTAATTGGATCTATTATTTTATGAGTTATGGTTATCGATACGAGGAGTTTACCCCTTCAAAGATGACCAAGAACAACGTTGAACTAGTCATGGAAAGCTTGTTACCACGCAAGGTTAGCATCTTCAACAAATCTGACGCGGATGACGCAATTCCTGAACTAGTCGCCTTTTGGTCTTTTTTAGAGCGGGAATATCAGCTTAAACAGGCGAAAAGCATTATTACTTATTTATTGAGTATAAAGGCCAAGTTTCCTGATTGGATGATGGATCCGGCTCGTGGTGGTTTGGCTAAGAGCTTTTTGATGGGAGGAATGGCAGCTGGATTCGATATGACAAGCCAAGAGGGAATGAACGAATTCAAAGACTTGTATAATGCTCAACTACGCGGAAAAGCGGAAAAACCAGAAGACAAAAAAAAGGGATTTGGAACTTGGACTAAAACTAAGCCTAAGTCTCCACGACGCAAAAAAAAATAAGTTATACTTGGCACGGTCATGGATTGAGATTTTCGCCCCCAAAATCCCCCAATGCTGGGGGACTTTGAAACCCATAAATAGAGAACGGTTCCCCCAAA
>Ga0208854_1000337_pt1 | contig 11639 bp, 14 predicted proteins | sample LakMenEpi30Nov11_FD_150748 | JGI IMG/M metagenome (GOLD analysis project Ga0208854, IMG submission 150748) | Freshwater microbial communities from Lake Mendota, WI - 30NOV2011 deep hole epilimnion (SPAdes) | ecosystem: Environmental > Aquatic > Freshwater > Lake > Epilimnion/Euphotic zone ...
GGTTTACGTTCATAAAGTTGATCAACAGCTAACATCGGCGAATTTGCTACCTCAAAATCTCCAGTCTCAATATCAATAGCAACTATTTTGCCATGATTTTCTGCTTCGACCTGCGATCGCACTTTAGACTCATAGATCGCGTTACCTCGTTGGGCAAATTCTTCTTTGCTATAGCGGGGTTGTCGAATTGTCATAGGCTTGACCTCAATTTCAACTTTACTCCTCCATTTTATCCTGTACAAAGCAAATCCAGCCTAAGAATTTGCGATCGCCCTTGAGAACAGAATTAAAATGAAGTTTGCGATCGCAGTTTTGCAGATGATAAAGAGCGATCTCGTTTGAGACTGAGACATATTGATCGGCGATCACAGTTTTACAGATGATTTAAGAGCGATCGCAATTATCTTATCTAAACGACTATAGTTTGAACCGAAAAAGGAATATTCTCTAAAATGACATTAGGTACATTTCCCGAACCTAAAATTTCCTTAGCATCGAGAATCTCAATGCCGACTAATAACTCATCCTGACCAATATTCAAGGCGATTTCTTCTGTTAATTGAAGTGTTCTACACTCTTGGTTTCCTTCCACTAGTTTAATATAGAGCGCATCAATTTCACTATCATAGCTAATTTTCATAAAATTGCCTCTTAAAAATAAAAGGTATAAACTGTAATAACAACTAATTCCAACTCAGTCTCAGCAACAACTGGTGCAACCTTTTTGAGAGTATAAAACTTACCCTGCCAGACTGCATCATATTGAAAAGTAGCCTGATATTTAAACCGTCCAGCTTTTGCTTTTTGACAAATACCAGTACGAATTACATGAACAACTTCTAACTCGTTTGTACCTCTTTCTAAACATTGTTCTTGAGCGTGTTTGGATAAACGAATTGGTTTCATCGCTGAAAAATATTATTGTAGGTATTTTAACATATTCATTTTTGAATATGCGATCGCTTATCCTTTATATCTTATGTTAAGAAACGCAACCCAACAAGGAGAAATGATAACCTCATTTTAAGTTAGTGCGATCAGGTTTTCCTTTTAAGTCTGGGGTAAAGCTGTTAAAACAAAACGAATAGACGTTGCCACCACCGCCGTAAACAAAATCCCAATCAAAGCCCAAACCTGCCTACCTTGATTATCTTCAACCTTTTCAATTTGCTGTTCCATTTTGTCAAATCGTTTATCCATAGAATCCAACCGTTTCTCTATGTTATCAACTTTGGTTTCCACCGTAGCCAATCGAATCTGTACTTGATTGACATCGCTAGAAATGGTTTCTAGTTTCCTGTTCATATCGGCGGCGATCGCGTCTAGTCTCCTATTTGTATCCGCAGAAATGGTATCTAGCTTCTTGTTCATTTCGGCTAGAACTTCGCACAAATCAGTTTCGATGATAGTCGGTGCTGGCATAACTCCTCATTTTGTTAATCAAGCTAATACACTCATTTTAAGCTATCTTTTTACAGACGGCCCCTTCCCAACATATTTTAAAAAATACGGCGATCGCGTTCTCAAATTCTCCTTGCTGAAAGAACGCTTCTGCTGATTGAAAGTGATCAGTCATTTTTATACCTCAAACCTTTTGGCCAGCCATCCTCAACTAACGTATAAAGCACAGGAACAACGATCAAACTCAGGAGAGAAGAAGTTGTTAAACCTCCAATAATAGCGACGGCCATGGGTTGTCTTAATTCTGCTCCGGCTCCCAATCCTAAAGCCAAGGGTAACATCCCCAAAATCGTTGAACCTGTCGTCATCACAATGGGACGAAAACGCACTAAACCTGTTGTAATCAGAGCCTCACGCCGCTCTATTCCTGTTGCTCGTAGATGATTAGCATAGTCGATTAATAAAATGGCATTTTTCCCCAATAGACCCAATAGAAAAATTAAACCAATGAGAGAAATCATGCCAAAATCGCTTTGGGTAATCAGTAAGCCGAGCATCGCTCCCACAATCGATAGGGGTAGGGAAAGACCAATCACCAACGGTTCCTTAAAACCTTGAAAAAGCAAAACTAAAACCGTCAACATAGCGACCAAAGAAAGCAATAGGGTTAAGGCAAATTCCGCAAAAACTTGACCGATGCGGGCCGAATCTCCTTGCAGTTCTAGGGTTATGTTCTGGGGTAACAGCGATCGCCCGATTTGTGTGACTTGTTCAGTAACATTGCCTAAAGCCTGATCGGAGGTTAGGTTCGCACTCAGATAAACCGCCCGTTGCCCTTGAAAATGCTCAATTTCGCTACTGTAATCGGCTCCTGTTAGTTTGATTTGGATTAGACCTGGAATTTTTTCTACTTCCTCTTTAAATTTAGCCGCGATCGCCTGAAGTTGGGATAAATTTTCACCCCTTAAGGCCACTTTTAAAGGACTATCATCCCCCGTTTGCACAAAGAGAATATTTTCCACACTAGTCGTTACTTTTGGTAATGAGGGTAAATCAGCCCTGACCGTTTCCTGTACCTGGGCAGTGGTTTGCGATCGCGAAGATTTTAACTTAGTATAAATATTGCCCTTGAGAGGATTACCTTGCAAACCGGCCACCGTAAAGATCGATTCAACTTGAGAATTTTGTAAGAGCATTGGCTCTAATTTTTCTGCTACCCGTCGAGTTTTCCGCAGCAAAAAACGTTCAGGAGATTGGGAAATTTCTGAGATCCAATCAAAGGCTCCACCGCTACTTTTGGAGCTATCCACCACCCCATTTTCAGGCTGCAATTTTCCCGCTAATTTAGGTAAAGCCGAACTATAGACCACATTAAATTCGCCCCGATCTAAGGTAGGAATAAAGCCCTGGGGAATGAGGGGAATTAAGGCTAATCCGATCATTAAACTGGCGATCGCGACTCCCATAACGGCCTGACGATGATTTAAAGACCAGCCCAGCAGACGACCATAGTGGTGAATTACCTGTTCTAAAAACCCCTGGCTTTTCTTGCCCGGCTTTGGGGGACGTAACCAAAAAATGGCGAGAACGGGAGAAAGGGTACGGGCTACTAGAAGAGAAAAAATTACTGAGGCTGTCACCGTAATGGCAAAGGGTTTGAAAAATTGTCCTAAAGTTCCCCCCATCAACGCGATCGGTAAAAAGACCATCGCAATAGAGAGCGTCGTAGCAGTGACCGTTAAACCAATTTCCTCGGTTGCCTGCATAGCGGCCGGTTTGGGAGAGGCTCCCGCTTCTAGGTGACGACTAATATTTTCCACATCCACGATCGCATCATCCACAACGATGCCAATCACCAGGGCCAACGCCAGCAAGGTTAAGGTTTCTAGATTAAACCCTCCAATGGCCATCACCAACGCCGTTCCCAACAAAGACAGAGGAATGGCGATCGCACTAATCAGGGTAGCCCAACCACTGCGGAGAAAGGGAAAAATAACCAAAACAGCCAGAAAAATGGCACCCATCAAGGATTCTAGCGTTGCATTCGTCGCTTCTTGAATGTAATTGGCCTGGGTTTCTGCCAAGACTAAATTCAGATTAGGAACAGATTTTTGTAAAATCGTGGCCGCTTTTTGAGCTTCCCGAACCACCTCCAAGGTATTCGCATCTGCTTTTTTAATCACCTGAACCGCTAAAACATCCTGACCTTGCCAACGAGTCAGAGTCGGCGGATTAGGATCGGGCAAGTTCGGATCGGCGGGGGGGCGAATATTGCCATCTCCCAACAAATTAACCCTTAAAACCCCTGCTAGTTCACTGAAACGGGGAATAATTTGCTCTTGGGTAAGAGTTTCTAAATCCTCTAAACTTTGCCCTATTTTCTCGTCCGGAACAATGGCATAGGTAACGGCGGGGGATTCGTTGAGATTAAAGGGAAAAACCTCAAATTTGGCTCCTGTCGGTAATTTTAAGTTTTCTAAGGCTGTCTTGACCTGTTGAGTAGATTGATCCAAATTTAAACCCGCATCAAAGGCCGCCGTAATCAGCGCTCGCCCTCCATAGGTAGAAGAATAAAGGGTCAGATTAGGCAAAGACGTTAATTGCTGCTCAATCGGGTTGGTCAGTTGGACTTCTGTAGCCGCGACAGAACTGAGGGGAATGGTGGCGTTGACAATGACGACGGGAAAAGCAACTTCTGGAAATAGACCATATTTGAGCGTACTAAAAGCCAACAGACCCGCCACGGACAGGGCAATCCAAAAAGAAATGGTCAGCCAGGGATGGTTAATCGCCCAACGGGAAATATTCAAGCGGTCACTAAGGAACATCGGCAAACGGTTAAAAACTACTCGTATAATACCTTTTCAAAACAGGCTTCTCCCACCTCGGATAATTTACGGGCGGTCGTCTTATCAGCCTTGGCTTTTTGTACCAAATTTCTAAATTGTTGAATATTGTATTGGCTACGGAATTGAGTCATGGTACACTTACAGATATCCAGACCTACATCATCCGCTAATCCCTGTTGACGGACTCGTTTTAGACAGTCTTTTTGATAATCCTCAAAGGAGTTGATAGTGGCGATCGGGGTGACGGAGGGAGCTTTCGTGCTTGGTTTTGGGGCCGCGAGCAACGGGACAGTACAGATTGTGGCCACCAGTCCCAGAAACGCTCCATAATACTGGAATTTTTTCATGGTTAGAAATCAAGAAAGTTGCTAGAGCTAATCTTAGCGATTAAGATTGGTCAGTTAAGTTTAACAAATCCTTGCTGATTGTAAGCAAAAAAAGAGACAGTTCATCACCCTGCACAATAAAATTTAGGTCGGCAATTGTAGGCAAATGACTTGAGAATTCAGTTCAAGAGTAACTTCTTGACCGTAGGTTAAATCAGTAATAAATGGCGATAGAATCTCCAACAAATTGGGATTTTGAAAATGACTTCGTTTTGTTTCAGGATGGGGATAATAGACTAAGCTACGATAGCGATCGCCTTGATAGTTTAAATAACAGGGAGAAAAAGAAAAATTTTCGGGTGGATGGTAGGCTGACCAATCAACAGCTAAAAAGGTATATTCTGGCGCAAGCATTTGATAGGAATAGGGTGAGATCTCCACATTCAGCGTTCCGGCAAAAAAAGCAGTTAGATCCAATCCTAAAGATTGAAAAAAAGGGGTTTGTAAGGCGATCGTTCCTTGGGGGTAAGGACTTTGGGGTGATTGACCCGATGCCACCTGATGGCCTGGCCGAATAATGCCCTTAACTTGAACCCATTCCGTCATAGCAACTTTTTTCTGAAATTTCCTGGCTTAATGTTACGCTAAATAGGATTTAATCCCTTCATTCTCCTATCCCAAAGCGTCCAAATGTCTGTGGTCTCTACTTTTGGTCAACGTGCCGCCGCTATCCGTACCTGTCCCATCAATCCGAATCACTGGTATGTGGTTGCCCAAAGTTCTGAGTTAACGGATCAGCCCCTAAGTGTTGTCCTCTGGCATGAAAATATTGTTCTTTACCGCGATCGCCAAGGTCAAGTTCAAGGGCTAGAGGATTGCTGTCCCCATCGTCAGGTGAAATTAAGTGAAGGACAAATTGTAGGGGATCATTTGGAATGTATTTATCATGGCTGGCAATTTAATCGGCAGGGAGAATGCGCTTTTATTCCCTATTTAGCGGAAAATCAAAAATTACCCACCTGTCAACTGCGTACCTATCCCGTTAAAGAACAAGATGGTTTTATCTGGCTTTATCCAGGCGATCAAGAACTGCTGGCAACCAAATCTCTCAATCCTCTTTCTTTACCTGAATGGTCACATCTGAATTACATTGCTAGTGTGGCTACCATTGATTGTCAAGGGCATTTTTCCTTTTTAATTGAAAACTTAATGGATATGTATCATGGTCATTTACATGATAGTTATCAGGCTTGGGCTTCTGCGAATTTGACCCAAATTCAAGCCGATTCAGAACGGATAGATGCCTATTATGATGCCCAAAGTTATTATAAAATTGATAGAATTTGGTCTATTTCCCAACTCTTTTTTCCCGCTTTACGAAAACTACATCCTGAACCGTTAACGGTAAGTTATCTTTATCCGCATTGGTACTCAACATTGGGTAATGATTTCAAGATTTATTGTCTTTTTTGCCCCATTAGTGAAACCCAGACTCGCGCTTATTTAGTTCATTTTACTTCCTTAAATGCGTTTCCAAAGTTGCATAAATTACCGATCGCCTTTCGACAGTTTTTAAAGGATAAACTTTTTGGTTCAGCCCGTAAAATGCTAGAGGGATTAATACGACAGGATGTGATTATGATTGAGCAAGAGCAGGAGTATTACAGTAAAAATCCCCAGCATCGCAGTTATGAAGTTAATCCCACTTTAGGGAAAGTTCAATCCCTCATTCGTCAGCAAGCTCAAGCGGCTATTCCGGTTTCAGACTCTTTGGAACAGAGCTAAAGGAAGTACTAACAGTTGACTTTTCATTGAGATAAAAGGCGATCGCTGAAACATCACACCAAAATAATCTATCTGTATTTGCTGACTTCACCCATAAGATTAGCAAACTAGTAGATGCCCCCTTTGGCGATCAGCATTTACAGCTAGAATGTCCCAATCAAATGAAGTGATCCCATCAATCTCTTGATTCAAAATAACAGCGATCGCCAATCGAATGATAAAGGGTATTGAAGTTTATTAATTTCTATTTTTTCTGACTTCTGAACTAGAAATTAATGCTAGGATGAGGTTTAGCTTTCGTTTGACAGAGTGCGATGACCCCCAAAAAGATTCTGATTTTAGCCGCTAATCCGTTAGCAACTGCCCATTTACGGCTAGATGAGGAAATGCGAGAAATTGATGAAGGTTTACGACGTTCCAAGTGGCGCGATCGCTTTGTGTTGGTCAAAAAAACGGCGGTGACGGCGCGGAGTTTACGGCAGGCTCTGTTGGATGAGGAACCCCAAATTGTCCATTTTTCGGGTCATGGAGCCAGGGAAGACGGTTTGGTTCTCGAAAATTTATTGGGACAGCCGCAATTAGTGGAAACCCAAGCTTTGGCTATGCTGTTTGAGTTGTTCACGGATAGCGTCGAGTGTATTTTGCTCAATGCCTGTTATTCCCAAATTCAAGCAACGGCCATTGCTCAACATATCGGTTTTACAATCGGCATGAATAAGGCGATCGGAGACAGAGCGGCGATCGAGTTTGCTTTGGGTTTTTATGATGCGTTGGGTGCAGGTAGAACCTATGATATTGCCTACAAATTTGCCTGTAATGCCATTCATCTGGGCGGCATTGATGAGTATTTAACGCCTGATTTAATTAAACGAGGTGAACAGGCTCCTCCTGCCAAGGTTGTATCGTCTTCGGTTCCTGATTTTTCTAGAACTGTAACCACTCCAACTCCGACTGTTTCTTCAGGGGAAGCGGTTCAAACTTTAGTGGTTTCTGCGATGGGAAGAGGGCAATACCGCACTATTTCTGAAGCAATGGAAGCGGCAAAAGATGGAGCTAAAATTTTAGTTAAAGAAGGGATTTATCGAGAAGGTTTAGTGATTGATAAGCCTGTCGAAATGATTGGCGATGGGCAAACTAGCGAAATTATTTTGGAATACAGTGATGGTAATTGTATTTTGATGCAAACGGATTATGCCAAGGTAAAAGGTTTAACTATTTGTGGTCAGGCGGGCTTAAAAGGCAAGGAATACTTTGCGGTTGATATTCCCCAGGGTTGTCTCATTTTGGAAGATTGCGATATTACTTCTGATTCGTTTTCTTGTATCGGTATTCATGGTTTAACCGCAAAACCCAGGATCAGCCGTTGCAAAATTCACGATAGCAAACAAGGTGGTATTGTTGTTAAGGAAAAGGGACAGGGAATAGTGGAAAACTGCGATATTTTTGCTAATATTCATTCTGGTGTAGCAATCTATCAAGAAGCTAATCCCACTATTCGCAGTTGCAAAATTCATGATAACAAAGCAAATGGTATTTTGGTTTGGGAAAAGGGACAGGGAATAGTGGAAAACTGCGATATTTTTGCTAATACTCTTTCTGGTGTAGAAATCCAAGAAGAAGCTAATCCAGCTATTCGCCGTTGCAAAATTCACGATGGCAAAGCAGGTGGTATTTTAGTTTGGCAAAGGGACAGGGAATAGTGGAAGACTGCGATATTTTTGCTAATACTCTTGCTGGTGTAGCAATCAAAGAAGAAGCTAATCCCACTATTCGCCGTTGCAAAATTCACGATAGCAAATCGGCTGGTATTTATGTTTATGCAAAGGGACAGGGAATAGTGGAAGGCTGCGATATTTTTGCTAATACTCTTTCTGGTGTAGAAATCACAAAAGAAGGCAATCCTATTATTCAAAAATGTCGTATTAATCGTAATCAACAGGCTATTTATTCACACGATAACGGCAGGGGAATGGTAGAAAATTGCGATCTGACAGGCAACAAGCGAGGAGCTTTTGAGATTGATTCCACTTCCCATGTTCAGCAAAGCAATAACAAAACCTAACATTTATCAAATATTCTTTTTAAGGCTACTCTGTACACACTCTATAGAATCCCCACTAGCCCCCCTTTTAAAGGATACCGTGTACACACAAGTTGCAGAATCCCCACGCAGAAGTCTCTGAAACCCTTGCTGAGTCTCGATCCCCCCCAACCCCCCTTAAAAAGGGGGGAGAAGATGAAAAACTTGCCGTGTATGGCTTTGAGTTTTTTGATTAGAAGATTCATGTAACGAATAGCTTTGAAAGGGGGAAGATAAATTCAAGGTTTGAAGTCCCCCTTTTTAAGGGGGATTTAGGGGGATCAAACCTAAAATTGTACCTTTTTCAATATGTGTCTATACAATAGCTTTTTAAGAGGGGTAAAACTCCCCAGAGATCGCAGTCTATGGATTAGTTGAAATAGCAGCCATCCTTTTTGCTCTTCTCCAAAATACTCACCTAAAGCTGATTCGAGTAAATAGATTAATCTGTAGCCAGCACTTTTTCCTTTTTGAATATTACTATTTTTAACCCTCAGCTTATAAACGTAAATCTCAGAACCAAATCCCGTTAGGCGATCGCCGACAATAATACCTTTTTGCAAATCCTCAATAACAGACTGAGTGTCGGAACGAATACTACGATATTTCTTGGCTAAATCTTTTAAATTTCTCCTGTATTCGGGAGTTAAATCAATATTAATTGAATGAGAATTATTCAGCATCAATTCCCTCCCACATATCTTCTAAAGGAATTCTTTTTCCTTCTTTGTACTCCTGTAATGCCCTTCTCAAACTAGCCTTAACTTCTTCTACAGGCGTATCATCGGGATCACACTCAACTTCATCCGATTCCAAAATAATCACCTTGACCCGATTGGTATCCCAATCTAAATCACTATCTAATAGTAATTGTTTAGAATTACTCACCGTTGCCATTACCTCAAAAGCTCTCATAACCGTTCCTCTTACGACAAAACCCATACCATTATAACAAAATCCACTAACGGCGATCGCACTTTATGGATTAGTTGAAAATTGAAAAGGGTGATCGCGTTTAGTTTTCTTTAACTGAAATAAATTTGATGATTTTAGAGAGAAATTTTTTGACGATTAACATCAGTAATGGGTAACTCTACATCTTCATAAATTGCGGAGAGATTGATTGTTAAATTTAGACTTTCAAAGCAAACCGTTCCTTCATTATAACTATGATAAAACCATCGTCCGAGTTCATCCCGTAGAAAAATTTCGACTCGCTGATGTTGGCTATTCACTAAAACATATTCCTGTAAACTGTTTAAAGTTTGATAATCATTAAACTTATCACCGCGATCAAAGGATTCTGTACTCTCTGATAACACTTCAATAATTAATTTTGGAAATCGTTTATAAGTAGAGGTTTCTCGGTCTTGAGGATCACAAGTCACTAAAATATCGGGATAATAAAAACAGTTTCGTTTTTCCAGTTGGGCTTTAATATCGGCAAAATAAACACGACAATCGGTTCCTCGTAAATGGTTACGGATGATACTGGCAAGGTTCAGAGCAATTGTGTTATGACTGTCTGTTGTGCCTGCCATCGCATAAACTTCTCCGTTCATATATTCGTGTTTAATCAGACTTTTTTCTTCATTTTTGAGATAGTTTTCAGGGGTTAGATAGTTGTAGTCTGGTAAAGCAATCATGGTTATCATTCTATTTTTTGCATCAAGAGGGGAAATCTTGGTTTTTATTTTAACTTGAAAAAAGCGATCGCGGTTTATTAAGTTAAGGAGTGATCGCCCTTTTTATTCCTCTATAAAATACTCACTTAAAATTGAATTAATATCGCCAACTGTAATATCTTCTTTTTCAGCTTTACTATAAATGGTTAGTAGCAAAATACTGGTCTCTGACTCAAGTAAATAGATTAATCTGTAGCCAGCATTTTTGCCTTTTTGAATATTACTATTTTTAACCCTGAGCTTATAAACGTAAATCTCAGAACCAAATCCCGCCAGGCGATCGCCTAAAATAATTCCTTGCTCCAATTGTTGAATAATCGGCTCAACATCTCGTTGAATATTACGATATTTTTTAGATAAACGATACAATTCCTTTTCAAATTCATCGGCAAATCTGACAGAAAATATGTTGGCCATTAGATTCTCTCCCATAACTCCGAAACGGGTCGTGTTTTCCCTTCTTTGTAATCTTGTAAAGCCCTTCTCAAACTAGCCTTAACGTCTTCTACAGGCGTATCATCAGGATCAAACTCAACTTCATCCGATTCCAAAATAATCACCTTAACCCGACTCGTATCCCAATCTAAGTCACTATCTAATAGTAATTGTTTAGAATTACTAACCGTTGCCATTACCTCAAAAGCTCTCATAACCGTTCCTCTTTACGACAAAACCTATACTATTATAGCAAAATCCACTAACGGCGATCGCGGTTTATTAAGTTAAGGAGCGATCGCCGCTTGAAATTCCTTCAAAAAAAGATTGAGCAGCAACCTAGACCCAATCTCGGCTTTTACAACCAGAGGGAACCAGACTACCGCCCGTCTTTGCAATGATCAAGAAAAAACAAACCTCTCAGTCCTTCAATAGTTTCAAGATTTGTTTACAACTTCAATGGAATAGATAAATGCGACCCTTTCTGAAATTATAACTTCGGCAAAATTTGAGAGATTTTAGGGGGTAAATGGGAAGCTTGCAGCATTGGGGTACTGGTAATCGAATCGCTGGCTAAAGTAAAGAGGGGATTTGCTAAAACGCCAGCTAAAGTGGTTGCAATTAAGGTCAGAACCAAGCCCACCTGAAGAGGACGCATTCCCGATAAATGCCACTGAATTTTAGGATAATTTTTAACCACATCGGACATTTCATGGGGTTCTTTAACCACCATCATTTTCACCACCCGAATGTAGTAATAGATGGAAACCACACTGGTTAACAGACCTAATAAAACTAAGCCATACAGTCCGGCTTGCCAACCCGCCCAAAATAGATAAATTTTGCCAAAGAATCCTGCTAGAGGCGGAATTCCCCCCAAAGATAACAGACAAATACTTAAGGCCAAGGTCAACAACGGATCTTTGGAGTAGAGTCCGGCATAATCGCTAATTTGATCGGTTCCTGTACGGAGCGAAAAGAGAATAATACAAGTAAAAGCTCCTAGGTTCATGAACAGGTAAATTAGCAGGTAAAAGACCATACTGGCATACCCTTCATCAGTTCCCGCCGTTAAACA
>Ga0208854_1000342_pt1 | contig 11589 bp, 14 predicted proteins | sample LakMenEpi30Nov11_FD_150748 | JGI IMG/M metagenome (GOLD analysis project Ga0208854, IMG submission 150748) | Freshwater microbial communities from Lake Mendota, WI - 30NOV2011 deep hole epilimnion (SPAdes) | ecosystem: Environmental > Aquatic > Freshwater > Lake > Epilimnion/Euphotic zone ...
TTAAAGCGGTCTGATCCCCCTAAATCCCCCTTAAAAAGGGGGACTTAACCCTGAACTTTAAGGGTTCGATAAATTCAAACTATGACCGTTTAAAGTATACCTTGACTGACTACTACTTCTGCTGTTTTAAAATGACTTGGATTAAACCCGTTAGTGATTGACTGAGGATAGCCAGTAAAATTGCGATCGCCAGAATAATGCTGGTGGGTGATTCTCCATTTTTGATAAGGGTTTGGGGATCAACGAGGTTAGAGATTTGGGCAGGTTGGGCTTGAGTCGTTTTCATGGGTGTTAACATTGAATTAGGAACACTTTCATCAAACCATTAGCCTATTTGCGTCCAAATCTGAGTAAGCCTGAGTTCGTGACCGAGTTCACAACCGAGTTGATTTTCTGGAATTAGCAGGACGCGATCGCAATTTTACGAGATACAATGGCACAATGGAATCTCGCATTCAAGTTAAACTATTGGAAACCGATGAGGGAAAAATACCTTTTTTAGAGTGGTATGCTTCTCTGCGGGACAAAGTAACTAAGTTGCGAATCAGGGGACGTTTAGACCGATTGGAACTTGGCAACTTTGGTGATACTCAGTCTGTTGGGGACGGGGTGTATGAACTGCGATTACATTTTGGCTCAGGTTATCGAGTTTACTTTACCCGTGTAGAAGATTATCTGGTTATTCTGATTGGTGGTGGTGACAAAAACAGCCAACAACGGGATATTACAAAGGCTCAAGAAATTTGGAAGAGGTACAAAAATGAAACTGATAGATATGCACGAGATTTTAGACAGTGAGTTACAAGATCCAGAGTATGCGGCTCTTTATCTTAATTTTGCCATTCAGGACGGCTCACCAGAAGAGTTTTTGCTGGCTCTGAAGAATGTTATTCGAGCTAATCAGCAAATGAATCAGGTGACAGAGAAAAGTAAGTTAAATGAAGAAAATCTTGCTCAGATTTTATCCGATTCTGATGATCCTCATTTTTTGGTAGTTTATAAAGCTATTTCATCTTTGGGTTTTCAACTCTCTTTTGAGGCATCGGTATCCTGAAAAATTGAATCAGTTAGGAGTTTAAAATGCCTCGTTCTGTTAGTATTCATCCAGATCGCAAGCAAACTGTAGAAGATGCTTTAAAGCGTAATGGCTTTTTAACACAAGGAGATTTTGCGGTTAATATAGAAATTGCATTATCAACGGTTAGCAAATTTTTTAACGGAAAAAGTGTTTATATTTCAAAATTTGAATTGATTTGTGAGGCGTTGGGTTTAGATAAACAAGAAATTCAAAGACCTTTAGAATCTAGTCAGGATAAAGCCGTAAAAGAGACTTTGGAAATTATTCCGACTTTATATAATCCTGAAAAATGGGTAGGCCGATCGCAACTTATTGAGATGTTATTAAATCAATTTCAGCAAAACACTCGTATTGTTTGGTTAACGGGACTTTCGGGTATCGGTAAAACGACATTAGGAGAATGTATAGCAGTTAAGGATTGGGAAAGTGATCCGTCTTTTCAGTGGTTACATATAGAAATTTCGGCCAGTCAATTGCCTGATTTTGCTACAGGAGCGAGAGAAATTCTCAGTCAGTTAGGCGAAAAAGAGTTAGACCCGCAGGAAATGAATGATCCGAAACGGTTAAGCGATCGCTTATTGAAAAAATTACAATCTTCGTTTTATTGGTTCCAAATTGATGCAATTGAAAAGTTAATTGAAGCGAATGAATTTATTGATAGTTATTGGTTAACTTTTTTAGAAAGTTGTTTAAATACAAATCATTTTTCTAGTCGTTTATTATTGACCTCGCAAGTTTTACCCAATAGTCTAATTAATTGGTGCGATCGCTTTTCTAATATTTGGCATCAAGAAACGTTAAAAGGGTTAGCAAATGACGAATCTGAACAATATTTTGCTAAAAATGGCATTGTAATTAGTGAGTTTAATCAAGATATTCTCAATCGCATCGGTCAAACCTACGAAGGTCATCCTCTGGTTTTGCAAGTAATTACAGGGGAAATTTTACAGGTTTATCAGGGAGATGTAACGGCTTATTGGCAAGTTAATCAAACAGAGTTTGAGCAGGTTTCACGGGAGTTAAAGTCATCTCGTTTAACGGAAACTGACTATAATGAGCAATTAGCCCGTCGAGTTAGGGAAAGAGTCAAAAAATCTTTAGAACAATTACCTGAAAAAGCGATCACGTTATTATGTCGCAGTGCGGTTTATCGTCGTCCAGTTCTTAAAAAGTTTTGGTTAGGGTTAATCACGGAATATTCTCCTAAAGAGCAATTAGAAGCTTATCGAGTTTTAGGCGATCGGGCTTTAATTGAAACAGAACGCAATCTAATTCGGTTGCATAATTTGGTGCGGGATATTGCCTATGATTGGTTACGCGAAGATGAGTCTATTTGGAAAGCAGCAGAGGTTAAAGCGGCGGAGTTATGGCTTAATAAATATCCAATGACTGGGAACGGAGATAACTTTGAAAAGGTACAAGCTTATGTTGATGCTGCTTATCATTATTACGCGGTCAAAGACTATCAAAAAATCCGCTCAATGGTTATTGGAGATGGTTGGGGAATACTAATTCAACTGTGGGGCTATTCAAAAGAGATAATCTTAATTTACTCGTTTCTGATTAATAAAGTTAGCGAAGAAACAGATTTAATTTGTTTTAAGGCTTTAGGTAATGCAACTCATGAATTAGGAGATTATGAAATCGCAAAAAACTGGTATCATAAAAGCTTAGACATTGCTTTAAAAATAAACGACAAATTTGAACAAGGAGAAATTCTAAATAATATAGCAAATTGTTGGAAAAATACACGAAACTATGATCAAGCTATTAAAATTTATTTTCATAGTTTGGAGATTGCACGTAAACAAAAAAAGCAGTCATTAATTGCCAGAGTTTTAGGTAATATTGGTAACATTTACAATGAAAATGGTAATCATATTTTAGCTATAAAATTTTACAGACAATCACTAGTTATTCTTGAAAAATTAATAAGCAAAGAACCAATAGCTATACATCAATATAGTATAGAAATGGGAAATTTGGGTAATGCTTATTACTGGAGTGGTGATTACAAAAATGCAATGGAATATCAATTAATCCATTTAGATATGTCTCGTAAACTTGGAGATAAACAAGGTGAAAATCGTTCATTAGGAAGACTAGGACGAATTCATCACTCAATGGGCAATAATTCAAAAGCGATCAAGCATCTTCATGAATCGTTATCTATCTCTCAAGATATTGGTGATCGTAAATCCGAAAAAGAAGCATGGGGAGAGTTGACAAATATTTTTATTTCAGAAGAGAATTATTTACAGGCTTTACGGTGTTCACAGTCCAGATTAAATATTATTAGCGAAATGGGAGATTTGCTAAATGAAGCGGAAAATTTACTACAAATAGGAAGTATTTACGAAATAATGAAAAACTACGAGAGGGCCGAAGAGAATTATCTTTTAGCTCAAAATATTTTTCATATTAAAGAAATTTATGAAGGGCAAATTCTGTCTTTATTTAATTTAGGCAGAACTCAATTTAATAAGGGTAAATACGAAAATGCGATTAATTATTATCAGAAGTGTTTGGCAATATCAAAAAATATTAAATGGCATCTTTATGAATTGACCACACTAGGTTTATTGGGATTATCTAATCAGCATTTAGGTAATATTAATAAAGCAGAAGAATTTTTTTTAGAATATCTATATTTTGCTCAAAAAACTAATGATTATATCGGTCAATCTGGCGGCCATTCTAATTTGGCAAGATTATACACATCTGTATCTAATTATCAAAAAGCTATTTTTCATTTGTCGTGTCAACTCAATATAGCCAAAAATCAAAAAGATAAATCGGGTGAAATGTCAGCTATTTCTGGTTTGGCATTGGTAAACAAAAAAGCTGGTAATTTTTTAGAGGCTTTAAATTTTTTATTCTTATTATTGCAATATAATAATGAAAATAGTGAAAAAAAAGCCATTATTTTATTAGAAATTTCCGAAATTTATTATTCTACAAAAAAACCTAAATTTGCACGACAAAATTGCGAACAAGCTCTACAAATTGCGACAGAATTAGGTATTCCCTTAGCTCAAGAATGCCAAGAATTATTATCAAAAATTGAGGAGGAAGCCATGAATGACCAAGAAAATTAGAGAACTTAAAAGTCTGCTCAAAAAAGCTGGCTTTACCGTTCAACCTGCAAAAGGAAGCCACAGCAAATGGACACATCCTAAACTTTCCCAATCCATCATTATTGCTGGTAAAGATGGCAGCGATGCCCGATCCTATCTAGAAAAACAAGTCATGGATGCCCTAAAGAAACTTAATCAAGAGGATAATTAATCATGAAATATAGCATCACAATCCAATGGTCAGAAGAAGATAACTGTTTTGTTGTCTTTTTGCCTGAATTTGAAGACGTTATGCAACCCGTTACTCATGGTGATACCTACGAAGAAGCCTTAAAAAATGCTCAAGAAGTTTTAGAGCTATTAATTGAATCGGCTTTAAATAATAACGAAAACTTACCCAAGCCGAATATATTTGATCAGTTATTGCAACTTGCCTAATTTCTAATATTGACAACAAAAATAATGGCACAGATAAAAGTTTACTATGAACCCGAAACTGAACTTTTAACCCTTTTCTGGCAAAGTTCTCGGAAAAATCAGATTTGTACCGAACTCGATAATGGTGTAATTCTCATCAAAGACTCCACCACCGATGAACCGATTGGTGTAGAAATTTTATCCTATCAATTAGGAAGTGATCGCCTAGATAGCATAAGTGTCGAAATGGGGCAAATGAACTTTATTGAAAATTTACCATGAGTTAAAAATGAAAATCAAATACGATCAGCAAACCGATATTCTCACCATTATGCAACTACAACGCCGACCATTGAGCCTTGGCTTTTTGTAAAGATTCTTGCCATTCCTGGGTTGGCTCACTATCTGCCACAATGCCTGCGCCCACTTGTCCAATGATTTGGGTATCGGTGAATAACAGCGTCCGAATGAGAATATTGAGATCTAAATTACCTCGTTGATCGAGATAACCACAGGAACCATAGAATAAACTACGTCGTACCGGTTCTAGTTCCTCAATGATTTCCAAACAGCGTACCTTGGGACAGCCTGTAATTGTACCACCAGGAAAAAGAGCGCGGAGCAAATCGACACCATCCTGATTCGGTTGCAAGGTTCCACTGACATTACTAACCAAATGGATCACATGGCTATAGCGTTCAATGGCTAAAAGTTCATCTACCTTCACTGTTCCCCAAACACAGACCCGTCCAAGATCATTGCGTTCTAGATCAACCAACATGATATGCTCTGCCCTTTCTTTCAAATTGCTGCGTAATTCTTGGCAAAGTCTGGCCTCTTCCTGGGGCGACATTCCCCTCGGACGAGTACCGGCGATCGGTCGGGTTTGGGCCTGTTTGCCTGTTAATTGCACTAATCTTTCTGGGGAACAACTGACCACTTCTCCCCAGGGCGATCGCCAATAACTGGCAAAAGGAGAAGGATTAATCTGCTGTAGGCGTTGATAAACTTGCCAACTGTCGGCGGTAATTTGAGTATGAAAACGGAGGGAAAGATTGGCTTGAAAAATATCACCTTGACGAATATATTCCTTAGCCCGTAAGACCATTGCTTCGTATTGACTTTGCTCAGTTTCAAAAACTAAAGGAGCCGAAATTTTGGGAGAATCAGTATTTTCTGATGGGGGGGAATTTTGTGTTGAATGAGAAAAATGATTTAATTGCTCAATCAGGCGATCGCCATCCTGAGGATTAGTGGTTGCTAACCAAAGAATTTGTTCTTGATGATCTAGCACCGCAAAATTTTCAGGTTCGTACCAATAGGCAACGGGAAAGGGAAGCTGATCAGCTTTTTGATAGGGGAGAGTCTCAATTTCCCAGGCCGCATCATAACCTAACCAACCTAACCAACCGCCTTGAAAGGGAAGATGGGAGGGGGTGGAAGGATGGAGATTGGGGGCACAGAGAAATTGTTTTAATTGCGGAAAAATGGAGCCAATGGGCGGTGTCCAGAGTTGCAGTTGACCAGCTATGCGTCGAGGTGGCCCAGCACAAAGGGAATACCTGGCTAGATAAGGATAGTCCAGGGGAGTCGGATAGGGACTTTCCAATAAGGTGGCAATGGCATCGCGGCCAAACAGTTGGGCAAAAATTTGGGAGGCTTTGCGCTCTTGTAGGGGAACAGACCGCCAGTGCCAAGGAAACTCCGTCATATTTAGGGACTGCCTCCGATCAGAACCCTAGCGAACCAGAAAGGAAGTAATGCCGCGAGGGCCAACCAATCCCAGCGTAAAAATTTGAGTTGGTGCCACTGGACTCGATGTTGCTCAGGAGTCGTAAAACCTCGCACTTCCATGGCGATCGCAATTTGTTCAGCCCGCAACAGTAAATTTTCCAACAAACGTTCAATCACCAAAATCCAAATCCGAAAACTACGTTTCAGCCCCAATTGTTTCCAGTTAATAGCCCTAGTCCGAATGGAACGGATCAAGTTTTGAATTTCTTCCAACACTAAGGGAATAAACCGCAAAGCCAGGGTTAAGGTCAGGGAAATTTCTGTGATCGGTAAATTAAAACGCTCTAAGGGCTGCATTAATTCTTCTAGAGCGCAGGTGATTTCCTCTGGTGCTGTGGTCAGTAAAAATAAATTAGTACTGTAAATGAGAGTAAAAACCAGGGTGCTAGTGCGAATACCCAATTCCAGCGATCGCCGCGTCACTAAAAATCGGCCCTTTTCAAACAAAACATAGTGGTAATCCGAAACAGGGGGCAAACTAGCCGCATCGGGTAAACGAGCTTGGGAGGTCATCGCAAAACCATCGGGACTAAAGGTGGTTAGGATAAAAACCATGCCACAGATAAAAAATAACCAGCCGATTTGCTGTTTCCAAGCCCGCCAAGGAATACCTGCCGAAAAGTTTATCAGTACCAACAACAAGGTCAGCCCAACTCGCCAGGTGGGATTGGCCAATAGGGGCGCGATCAAAAAAGTCATTAACCAAGCTAACTTAACCCTCGGATCTAGACGATGCAACCAGGTAATCGGTTTTTCTAGATAGAGTCCGATCGGCAGCGATCGCAGTAAATCCATAGATTCGACAGGGGGGTGAAACTAATTTGCATTATAAAACCGATTGAGCCGTCAGGTTAGAGTGGCAATAGTCAAAAAAAAGTCAGGGATAAAACCAATCGATGTCGCGCCATTTCCCCTAAAGACAAAAAAAGGCAGGCCTAAACCCACCTTTAACAACAAATCAAAGGGCTGAATTAAGCTTGAGGTTGAACCAAGTTTTCCGAGCCAGCGATCACTTTAGCGGCAATAACCTTGTCTTTTTCCGACAATTTCTCTAATGTTTCCTTGCCTTTAACCACATAACCAAAGACAGAATAACGACCATCCATGAGGTTAAATCCAGGTGGTGTTAATTCACTATCAAATTTGAAGAAAAAGAACTGGGATGAACCCCCATTAGGATCTTGATCAGGACGAGCAAGAGCGACTGCACCAAAGGCATTAAAGGGTAGAGCTAATTTTGGTAAATATAAACCCGCGTCTTCTAAGGTCATTTCATAAATGGGTAGGGGTTCACTTTTCACTAACACTTCTAGGGGAATAGCCCGATAGGCTTTCGTTTGGGGATCAATAAAACCCACCTCTGGGCCATCGGGATCACCCGTTTGAACGACAAAATTATCTTCGGTTTGGATAAAAGGGAGACCATCATAAAAGCCTCGTCGGACTAAATCAATAAAATTCCCGCCACTGATTGGCGCACTATAACCATCCACAATAATGGTTAGGGGGCCTTGAGTGGTTTCCATTGCGACGGTGGCTCGACCCTTCAATTGAGGGAGGTTGACATAATCCGCCGGGACTTCGTAGGGAAAGCCCTGTACCATGAGCATTTCCAAGTCACCAATTTCCTCCAGGGCGACATCTCGTAATTTGGCTACCTGCTCTTTATCTTTAGCCGCGACAGCCTCCTGTAATTGCCCGACCTGATCCTTAATACTCGCCAGTAACACTTCGGCCTGGTTGTGACGGTCTTCTGGGATCGAGACCAAAATTTTAGCTGACCGTAAATTTAACTCATAATTGGCATCCTTGATATCTTTGGCGATCGCCGACCAACGTTTACTCCGCAGGTGATAGGCAATATCCTCCAAAGAAGCCTGAATCTTACGAACAGTGGGATTTTCAATTGGTAGAGCGTAGCGCAGAATTGCATTGGGATCGGTAATGGCATTCCCCTGAGCGAGGAAACCCAGAAGCAGCGACGAGGTGAGATCCACACTCCAAACAGCAGTGGCCAGGGATAATGACCAAACACTGATTAAAACAGTCATAATCCCTATTTTTAGCCAATTCTTAGCCATAATCTCTAAATTTTTCCTTAGCATTTCCATAATTTTATTGTCTCAAAGTCTAAAATGAAGAGAGAATCTTTAAATTTTCCCATTTCTGCGACCCCCATCCCCAGTAAAATATTCTGTGAACTTTAAAGGCTGCATCGCATTTCATGATTTCGAGCAATGATTTTCGGAGTGGTGTAACAATTGTACTGGATGGCTCGGTGTGGCGGGTCATCGAGTTCCTACACGTCAAACCTGGTAAAGGCTCGGCCTTTGTCCGCACCAAACTCAAAAATGCCCAAACGGGGAACGTTATTGAAAAAACTTTCCGAGCCGGGGAGAGCGTTCCCCAGGCTAATATTGAAAAATTAACCATGCAACATACCTATAAAGATGGGGATCAATTCGTCTTTATGGATGTGGAAACCTTTGAAGAAGCCCGTCTTGATGCCAAGCAGATTGGTGATCGCGTTAAATTTCTCAAAGAAGAGATGGAAGTCAATATTTTATTCTGGGACGGTAAAGTTCTAGATGTGGAGCTACCCACCTCCGTTATCCTGGAAATAACCGATACTGATCCAGGGGTTAAAGGGGATACGGCCACAGGTGGTACAAAACCCGCGATCGTCGAAACTGGTGCTCAGGTCATGGTTCCGCTTTTCATCTCCATTGGTGAACGGATTAAAGTTGATACCAGAGATGGTTCTTACCTCGGTCGTGAATAGGCAAACATCGATTCAGGATGGGTTGCTGGCTTTTGTTATGGATAGTCCCTGGAGGGGTGATTCGTGTCAATTAATTTTTCTGAACTCCGTGAACTTTTGAGTGCGATCGCTCAAACTGGCATTACGGAACTAAACCTAAAGACAGATGATTTTGAACTATCTGTGAGAAAAAGTGAACCTACTGTTATGGCAGAAACCTTAACCGTCTCTCACCCTAGTGTGCTTACTCCCCCGCCAGCAGTGACACCGCCGTTAATCTCACCTCCCCCTTCGCCATCTCCAGAAGCCCCTCTACCTTCACCGCTCGATCAAAAATGGACAGCCGTTACCTCGCCGATGGTGGGAACTTTTTATCGCGCCCCCGCTCCTGCCGAATCCCCTTTTGTGGAGTTAGGTGATAATGTTCGTAAAGGTCAGGCAGTCTGTATCATCGAAGCCATGAAGTTAATGAACGAAATTGAGACCGAGATTGCAGGGCAAATTATGGAAATTGCCGTAGCTAATGGCGAACCTGTTGAATATGGTCAACCTTTAATGTGGATTAAAGCATCTTAACGATATAATTGAATAATTGAAAATTGAAAAGGGAAATAATTGCCAAGCTACCCGAATTCTTTACTTTTTCTAGCTAACCTTCAGTGAGGAGGGGAAGGTTTAAATTCTTCTTGAGAGGGGGAAAGGCGTATGAAAAGACTTCTCGCCACTGCTGCCTGGCTATTTTTGTCGGGTGTATCATCCGTTCGAGCCGATGTGGCTACCTATTCTAATCCCACTTTGATGGTGACGGGATGCCCTGGCTGTACGGTGACAGATCCAACCGGACTTAATGCCTATGCTATTGGCCATCAATCCTATGGGACTCCTAATGGTTGGGATGTCTGGGTCAACCCCACCGATCGCCTCACGGTTGCCAACGGATTCGGCGTGGACTTCACTGTGCCACAACAACTCCAACTGGGTAAGACGTTTGATGTCACAGGTTTTAAAATCTTTGGTTTGTCTTCGCGATCGCAAACAACAGTTCCCCTAACCTATAATCTGATTGCCTATCATCCCGATGGCTCAATCCAGACGGTTCCTATTACCATCAAGGCAAGGGTACAAAGTACTGTTAATTTATCGACCTATCCACAACTCAAAAATCTCACTAAGTTAACGGTCTTTTATCCGGCCACTTCCTATATCGGCAAAACCTATTTTATTGAAGTACAATTTACCAAGAATCCCTAACTAAGGCTTGCTGAGACTTAGAGCCGATCATCCAAGCCCTCAAAAACCTGTTTGAGTAGTGCTTGATGTTGTCGGGTTTGCTCCTTCAGAGCGTGACGTTGTTCCGAGCTAAGAGGTTGACTATTCGTATAACAATCTTGCCAGGCTTGACTAATTTGAGCAGCATCCGGGGGTAAATGCTCTAATTCCCAACCACAAAGATTGACCTCTGCCATTAAGCGACTCACCTTGGGATCATAACTAAGGGCAAAACAACGACTACCTTCAGAGGCAGCCATAATCAGGCTATGTAACCGCATCCCAATGGTTAAACTCACTTCTCGGAAAATGGCTTTTAATTCTCTGGGATCGTCCCGTTGCAGGATTTGATAATTTCCCGTCAGTCGGGCAGCGATCGCGTCTGCAATGGCTAAATCTTGAGAAGTCTGAAAAGGAATCAAGAGCAAATTCGCCTGGGTTATCTGTTGAAAATCAATTAGAGCTTGGGTCAAAAGTTCTAAACGTGCCGGTGTTAATTGGGGATGACGACGCAAATTCACTGCTACTCTCGGCGGAGCAAGTGTGACTAAGTTTTGAGGCAATTGTCCTTGTAATAACCAAACGGGATCAGGAGCCAATAGGGCCGATACTTGCCAGGTCTTTAACAAATCTTGAGAAGCTTGATCCCTGACGCTAACCGCACTGCAACGCCTTAAAACGGTTCGGGTTAACCAACGGGTGAGAGGATGATTGAGGGGGCCAATCCCCTGGGCCCAGGCAACGGTTTTTAAACCCAATAATTGAGCGAGTAACATCAAGCCACCATAGTAGAGCGGACTGCCTAAACTGGTGACATCCTGCATTAAACTACCGCCCCCCCAGATAAAGACATCGGCTTGACGCAGAACTTGAAAAATTTCTGACCAGGAACGGTTGGGGCAACTCTTCACGCCATAATGTTTTTGGGTTTCCTGGGGATTGGCTGAAAGGGCGATCGCTTCGACCTGGGGCGGTAACATTTGCAGCAATGAAACCAACAGAGCTTCATCACCAGCATTACCCTGACCATAGTAACCACAGATGACTGCCCGCATTTCGCTAACTTCCCCATTTTGATAACTAAACTTGTGGCTATTATACCTCGCACGGTGATAATTTGCGTTTTTTAGTTCAGCCCCCCTAGCCCCCCAAGTTTTGGGGGAACCATTCTCTATTTATCGGTTTCAAAGTCC